>Ga0115005_10002255_pt1 | contig 15406 bp, 9 predicted proteins | sample ArcOceMetagenome_FD_87163 | JGI IMG/M metagenome (GOLD analysis project Ga0115005, IMG submission 87163) | Marine eukaryotic phytoplankton communities from Arctic Ocean - Arctic Ocean - Greenland ARC118M Metagenome | ecosystem: Environmental > Aquatic > Marine > Oceanic | place: Arctic Ocean... | reverse complement strand
TTGCTGTTGCTGCTGATGCTGATGATGCGGCTGATGCTGCTGCTGACGACGCTGGTGGTGGTGGTGGCGGTGGTGAGGGCAGTACGACCGAAGGATCGTTTGGTGGGGCGATCGAAGGAGGTGTGGCGGAACCAATCGAAGAAATGTTTAATGGAGTGGCAGGTGGTGGATTGATGCTGATGGCCAAGGGAGGCAAATGACCATGAATTTTTTGGGCTTCCAAAATTGCTTGAAGCATGATCTCGGATTCTTTGATTTGAAGCGCAGGATCGTCATTCTGGAGCGATCGTTGGGCGGCAATTTCGAGGGGTGTGGGTGGGGGAACGATTGCGTGGATGAAACGATTTTCCAATTCTTTCGGGAGCAATTCTTTCGGGAGTGAACGAAGCTTGGTGGATCCAACATATGAAAACATTGCGGAACAGACCAAAATTAAGATTGATTTCATTTTGTATAATTAGCGCGTGGTGTGCAGTGCATGTTGTTGTTCGACTCCTCCTTTCGTTTCAGCTTTTGGCCTCAGAAGACGGAGACACTTGGCCTCACTGCCGGTCCAGAGTAATACACGCACGTAGGTTCGGCAGGACAGACGTTTGGTTTGCCAAAGTCTCCCAACAGCGTATGTTTAGAGTTAAATGGCTTTCCCCACCCGCACGTTGTGTACACTAAAACTACATGTAAAACTGTACACACCAGGTACTGAACACAGGCATATCTAAAACTCTCCTCGTTTGGGAAGAGACAAACTACATGACATGTAACTAACTCAATTAAAAAAATATGCAATATGTAATACCGTTGTCACTAATAACGGACACCCCTTTTCCCACGTTTAGTTCTCCATTGTAAAATCTGTTGCTGGTGGTGGGGTCTCACTTTCTTTCTCTTCCTCTTTTTTTTCTTCTCCGTCTGTTGCACCTGAGACCTTAAATTCTTTAATCATTTCTGCGGTCGGTTCCTCTGCGGATGCGTCATCTCCTCCTTCGGCCACGTCGGCCACGTCGGCCACGTCAGCCACTTCGGCCACTTCGGCCACTTCGTCTGCTACCGCAACAGTCGATTCCCCCGTTGCTTCCGCCGTTGGTTCTTCCGCATTCGGCTGTTCCGCCTCTGTTCTGGCTTGTTTTGTTTCTTCCTTTTCTGCTGTTTTTTCTTCTGCCACGGCAACGGGCGTCACATCGACCGTTTTATATTCAAGTTCACAATACAGTTTTACCCCCAATAAAAATGTGGCCAATTGATGCTGTGTGGGTCCACTTCTCATGTATGCTTCAAATTGATCTCCGTCCATGGCCAAACCTTTGGTCAACCACGCAATGAATTCATCGGCATCTATTTCACCGTTCCCGTCCGCATCCAAGGCTTTCAGCACAACTTTGCTGTCGTTGTAGGTAAATTTGACTTTGTTGACCAATGAATCGTCCACGACGGATTGTATTTCCACCATCAATTCTAAAATTTCATTGACATCCAACGAACCTGAACAATCCCGATCGTATTTGGTAAAGACCCACAGTATTTTTTCTTTCATGTCTCCGTTTAACGTATTCATCAAATCATCTTCTTGTGTTCCTGTGTTGGATGCGGCGGGTGAAACTGGAGCAAGATTTGTTGTGGGTGCCGAGGCAGAAGATTTGCCACACCCGTTTCCCATGTTGATCTATTTCGTTCGGTCTGATCCATACCTGTAATAACCCAAGGTGAAACCGGCACCGATTTTACGGTCTCGGCCACACCAAGCGAATGGCCCCCGCAATATCGATGTACTCATGTACAACGATTCTCGTTCACATACGGCTACAGCCACAGTGTACCTCGCCCAACTTCGGGCATTGCAATGTTACACTACGGCTGTGCGTATAAATGAGTAGTCGCATTATACTGGGTAACCGGTAAATCACCTCCCTGCCTCTCCCCTGCTCGCACCTTTGCTATGCCTCTGCCACCAGCGAAGGAAAAGGAACCCCCACCCCCCCACAAACCAAAGAAACTGTCTCTCATTCGACGTCGCTTTACGGTCAATTACGAACCCTCCATTTGTCGGTCACCTCGCCGCCGACGAGCGTCCAACCAAAGAGCCCAAGACAACGCCACTTCCAACAAACCATCGCCGCTGTGGACACCGTTGGATCAAGTCGATCAAGCACGACGGCGAAACCAAACGTCGACCTCCTCCTCCTCCACCTCCTCCTCCTCCTCGACCAATGCATTGGTGTCCTCGCACAAGCCCTCCTCCTCCCCGAGCTCCGCCTCCATTCTTTTCAATTCTTTCATCGCCGGTGCTTTGGCTGGTTCGTTGGCCGACATCACTGTCCACCCCATTGACACCATCAACACACGTTTAAAAGTGTCCTCGGGCAAGCACTTGGGTGGTACGTTGGGTTATGTGCTTCGTACGATCTACACGGAGGGTTTTTCTGCGCTGTACAAAGGAATCGGCCCCACCATTTATCAAACGTTGCCCATGAATGCAGTATGGTTTGGGACGTACGAATACAGCAAGAAAGTTGGTACGGAACACTGCCCGGTGGGGTACGAACCCCTTGTACATTTGAGCAGTGGTGCACTGGGTGAATTGACGTCTTCGATCTTTTATGTGCCGTTTGATGTGGTCAAAACACGGATGCAATTGGGTGAAAACCCGCACGAAGCTTCCAGGGGCACTGTCGGATCTGTGTCCAATTACAACAATACGTGGGATGCGTTCAACACCATATACCGCAAAGAAGGAGTGAGAGGGTTGTATTCGGGGTACAAAGCATGCATTTTGGCAGACTGTTCGATGCAAGCCCTTCAATTTATGTTTTATGAAAGAATGAAAACAGTGTTGTTGAAAAACAAAAAAGCATGGCACGAAAAAGAACAGCTTCAGGCAGCAGCAGCAGCAGCAACAAACACCACTGGTCAATTGGCATTGGATGCCAAAGAGATTTTTTTTTGTGGTGCTGTCTCTGGTGGAACCGCTGCTTTTTTAACAAATCCAGTGGATACAGTGACGGCAAGATTGATGACCCAGGGTTACGGTGCCGCAACGACCACAGTTGTAACCACCAAGGACGTGCCTCTTCTCAAGTACAGTGGTGTATGGCAATGCGCCCAAACAATTGTGCGTGAAGAAGGAGCACAATCTTTAATGCGAGGGTGGTTGCCCCGAACGTTACGTTTCAGTGTCTTGGGTGCATTGACGTTGGCCGTGTATGAAAAATTAAGAGACATTATGGGTTTTGAGGACGAAGATGATTAGGGTGTTGGAAGGTGCAGTGGTATTTTGAGCGTCAAGCTTGACATTTTTATGAAAAAACTTTTTCGTACACTACCCGCAACTACTCTTACTCTTACAGGTGTGTTACACTTGAGTACGTTGTACACTTGAACACTTGAGTACTTCTGTACACACTTACACGTAACTTACACGTACAGTAACTTACACGAGCTACCCTGCCAGGGTACATTATAATTATAAATACTAGATTTAAACTTAATCTGTAACACAACTACTAAATGTACAGAATTTTGTTGGACTATAAACAACAGCCGTTTACAGGTACAACTTGAACATGTAAATTACAGACGCTGTACATGTACACGAAACTGTTTTCTACACTCTATTTCTACTCTGTACTCCCAACTCTAAATGTGTAGTTCGTACAACACTTGTACATGTACGATTCTTGTGTACTTGTTTCACACTTATACACGGCCTGTACACACACCTACTACTACTACTACTAGACCTGTAGTACTACAGTACTCTGTACTCTCTCCCGCTCAACCACAACCAAAAAAAACCCACATCCTCTCACCCCCGCCCACATCAGTGGCAAAATTTTCCAGTACCCAACTTGACAAAATGGTACCGCATCCCCACCATGATCAATTCCGGGCCCAACCACGTCAAGATGTGCCAAATTTGATGCGATTGCCCGATAATGTCAAAGTGGCCCGGCCATTTCGATTCGGGCCATCGGTTTCGATAAATGCCAAAGGCCACGACAAAACATACGGTGCCCAACAGTGAAAACACAACGTGTAAAAACAAAGCTGTGTCGTTCCACCATTGTTCCGTGCAACAAATCACAATGATTGGAACATGCACGAGAATAAAACTGGGTACCATGGGCCATAATTTGGTGGTCCACAAACCAATGGGTGCCAGCACGGCAAAAGTCAACAAGGAACACATTTGAAACAAAATCCAATGGGAACGATGGCAATACATGGCCAAATACCCCTCCATCAACGACCGTGCGTAAAACAAAGCATAAATCCCAAACAGGTCCAACCTTAAAAACACATTGGCGACGGACCACGCATCTTTGGCCGGCCCGGCATGAAAACAACAACACGTTTGAGCGTCGCAAAACGTATGGTACATGGCACTGGACAAAGGCATCAACAAACAGATCCCGTACCCCACTTTTACAATTGCTTGAGACAATTCATCCACGTTTTGGTACCATTCCCTCTCTTCCAACGTCGCGTACACTTGTGACCAATAGAAAAAGGCCAGCAAATGGGTCCAAATGTTAAGGGTTTCGTTGTGTATGGAAAAAATGGATTTCAAACAATCAAACACGGTGTGCTCCGTTCGGTAACCCGTCAAGATGAATTTGTTGGGTCCTCCTCCTCTTCTTTGACTTTCGGCGTCGGTTAAATTGTGCAAATGGGTGTAGGATTTGTCCGCGGTGGACGCTTTACGCAGCAAGGTTTTGGTGGGTGCTTGCAACAGGTAGGGCAAGTGCACGATGGGTTCTTTGCCACAGCAAGTGAGGGGGGGGGAATTGGGTGGTTTTGATTGAGTTTCAATGTCCATGGTGACGTAGTGCTATGTATGTATGTTTGAAAGATTTTATGTGCCTAACTGGCTCTATCTGTAAATTGCTACCAGGTACTGTGCCATGTGGTTAACTATTTGTCAGGAAGGGGGCCAGCAGCTCCCTCAACCCAAGACACCATTAAAATCATGATCTAAGTTTTAGTTTACAACTGCTGCTTGTGGCACGGAACACGTTTTAACCGATACGAAAAAGAAGAATGTTAATCCTTCTCCTCCTCCTTTTCCCCAGTGCAGTATCGGCGGAACCGGCGGTGCTCTTCCAACAAGGGACCGTCGGGACCCATTCCGTGCCCGTCCTCCTTCGTACCACCACCCACACCGCCACCCACCACCCCACGGTCTTGTTTACTGCCCGCCTCAACCGAACGACGTCAATCTTGTACCTTCAACCGCTGACCGACCCCCCGACCGCACCCGTTCCCATCGTCCAATCCGGCGACTCAATCCCCTCGACCCACAACCTAAACCAACAGACCTTCACCGCCTTTACCGACCTTGGTGGTAGCACACAGCAAGTGTTGTTTTTGGGGGAAGGGAACGGCACATGGGGCCAACAAAACAAATATTTAGGACTCTACTCCATGCACTTGAACAATGGTACAGTGTACAAGATCGTGGACACCAACGACCGTTTGCCAACCGGTGAACGATTCAAACTGTTGTGTTGTGGTCGCACCGTCCCCCACCAACCCAACAATGTCATCTTTGGGGGTGCTTCGGCGTACGACGGGGAAGGTGTGGAAGGGATTTATGTTTGGAACAGTCAAACCCAAACCATTGCAACGTTGGTCGACAACACTCGGTACCAACTATTAAGACACATTTCCGGCCCCACCAAAGTCACGGAACTGGGTGATTTCTTTTTTTTTGCCACCAACCCATCCATCCCTTTGGCGGACGGTCTTTACCACTTGAACATGTTTGCCAAGAACAATCAAACAGTGCCGGCACCGATGGTGTTGCGGGGCAGTGCCTTGCCCCGGCACAAAAACGATTCGTTTTTGAGAGTGTTTACTGCATTTGGTAATCCATTGGCCTTTGTGTCTTCGGCGGCCGGAGAAACTACCGATTCCATGCTGTTGTTTACTGCGTCGGGGAGTTTTGGTGCGTTGGGTGTGTACGTGATCAATGCAACCCAGGCCCTGCGGCCGCAGGGATCGTCGGCGTTGTTTGGTCGGGGTGAAAAAATCAAGATTGTTGCCGACAATTTGGATGGGGTGCATCATTTTGGTGGTTTTCCAAACAGTCCCACCGTGGACGACAGGGGCAACATTGTGTTCAATGCCGATACCAACGACAAGAAAACCACAGGGTTGTACTATGTCAACGAGTGTGGCAATGGCAAGGGTAGTGCTCCAGTACAGATTCGAAACGTGGCTACGCCCATGGCCATTAACATTGACATTCAGTTTAATAGTGTGTCCAATGGGGTGGTGGCGTTTTATACCAACAATGGTACAGTCGATCAGTTGTGGTACGCCGTGTTGAATGAGTAATTTGAGTTGCCAAATGATTTCAAATCATACAGTACAGGGGTACCATGGTACCTAGTTTAGTGGTACAGGTACATCTACAGCTCTCCCACGACTTGTTATTGTTAAATGCACCAGCTGTACGGTCCTCAAATGGAGAGACACTGATCCACTAAGTTCAAACGAGTCTAAAATCCCATTTCCTCACAGATATGGCGCTTCCAACCTTGTGCCAACGTTTGAAACTGTTGTACAGTTTAAACATAACCGCGGTTCAGAACGAAGAAGATACTGTCCCAGGACTGCAACCAGGAACGTTGGGAAATAAAGTGCATACACAAGATGGCAACCAAGACTCATCGTCGACGACCCCTGCTTCACCCCCCACTTCGCCCCCCGTTCTCCCCTTGGTCATGGTCCTCAGCGAAGGCATTCCACAGGACATCATTGAATGTTTGGTGGCTATTTTAAAGCGAGGGGGCACTTTGCTTGTGGAACCTTATAAATTGTTGCTGCCTAAACGAAACAAGAATGAATTGTACCAACAAGTGCAATTGATGTGCGTTGGTTTTGATTCCAGTTCGCTTCAATTTGGGTTGAAAGAAACACATACACCAGCACAAGAACGACGCAATCTTTATTCCTTTTTACAATCCATCAGCATTGATGGCACGACCCAAGAAGGTGGGCACATATGGTCTTGGTACAACGACGACGAAGATGACGGTGGGCTGGGAGTGGATGGCAATGGTCACGGTGTTGGTGCGAGAAACGATCATTTGTCTGGCATGCCAGTGCCCTCTCCTTCCAACCCGTCCGGCATGTTGGATGTGTGCATGAAAAAGAAAATTATTTCACGAATATTTTTTCGGCACGACACACATGCAAGAAATCAATTGGATATCAAATGGTCAGAGGAATGGAGTCCAATACATATCACGGAGCAATTAAGTGTGCAAGCATGTGGTTATTTAGGTCCCGAAATATCATGTACGTTTGTGGTTTTGATTTTGAACACCTGGAACAATGGTTGCTCTTTTCAAATGACACGAATGTACCGGTCCATCTCATGTGTTCTTTTTTAAATGTCCTTTTTCAAATTCTTTTTCTATTTTTCTTTTCATTCACACACACACACAACAGTATATTTTGAGTTTTTAGCTTTTTATACCCGTGCATTGGTATTGTTGGCTTTGTGCGGTACTTTGTTTTATTTCATGGGCAACGTGGCCGACCCAAGGTGGTGGATTGGGCTGTCCTGCGTCACGGCCGTGTGGTCCTCGTTCTTTTTAGGGTGGTGGTCCAGGAATAAAATTGATATCAGTAACATGTGGAAGGCACAAAACGTGGGTATGTACACCAACACAAGCCGCGTTGATGATCTCGCATTGAATGCGGCGGGCGAAGCATCGAGGAAACAAACGGTGACGTGGCGCCGTATGCTTAGTTTAAGTGTCAGTCTTTTATTGTTGTTTGTAGTGTTGCGGGTGGATTATGTATTACTGGCATGGCAGACCAGCAATGATCTCTGGTTGGTGCAGCAACACGCTGAAAGTGCAGAAGAGGAATTGCATTTTTTATGGGCCCAATATTATGCTTTGATACCGACAATTTCAAAAGCCATTTGTATCAATATCTTTGGTGTAGTGTTTGGAAAAATTACCAACATGCAAGTGGCATTTGAAGCACACATCAATCCCATTCAAAAAAGAAATTCCCATGTCTTGAAATTATGCACGTTTCATTTTGTCAGCAACTTTTTGTATTTGTATTACTATGCTTTTGTAGAAGGTGATTTGAAAAAATTGAAATTTTCATTGTACACGGTACTTATCGTGTCATTAGTGGTTCAAAATTTTACTGAAAGTGGTTTACCGTGGTTGATAACACGCATCGGATACGTTGCAGACACTCAAGGCATTGTGTATCGTAAAAGTACAAATGTATACACCTTGAAAAGATCCAAAATGAGACTGGATTATGAAAAAGCAGAATACGAAGGAACCTTTTTTGATTTTTTAGAATTGTTCATTCAATACGGGCAAGTCACATTGTTTGCCTCCGTATTTCCCTTGGGTGCTTTGCTAGCTCTGCTCAACAATTGCGTCGAACAAAGAAGTGATGTATACAAAATATTGCATGAATTGAACCCAAAACTTCCTTGCGTTTCCAGTGGGTTTGTTCAAACCTCTGACAAAGGCAGTGATGAAAGTTATTCCATTATCGATGTATGGGTGGGTGCCTTTCATGTGATTTCATACTTAGCAGTAGCTACAAACATTGCTTTGTTGGCTATGGACGACACTCTTCAGGACAATACGTATGTGTCTAAATTGAACATGTTTCATGGCGGTGGCAGTACGACTGAATACACCTGGGCTGAAACATGTCTTGTATTGTTTGCGATTGAACATGTCATGTTTGTATTGAAATGGTTTTTAAGTTATTTGTTGGAACACGATGAAGTAGAAAACACAAACACAAACCCGCAAAAACATTTTGCTGATGCAGCTTTGTACCACCATGATTTGGCCAGTGTTTCTTCCAAATACGATGCCAATGGATCTGCAGAATTTAAAATTCACAATCACATGCAAGACATATTAGACGACACGGTCAAACGAAATGTGATGGCGATTGTGAAACAACAAGAAAAACGTATTGAAATGGCTGAAAAGGTTCGCGATGAGGCGATTGCATGGGCGGGCGAAGTCGTGCCGAGTGAAGTGATTGAAACACATTTAAGAAATAGCATCACACCGAGGGGAAAAGTGAAAAAAAACAAGTAAACAGTAAACAGCAACTACCTGCTACCTGTACTACTGTTAAGGTTACAAAACAGTTGATTTTATTTTGTTTATCACGCGCGCATTATTTCACTTTTTGTTACTGTTGCTGTTAGTGCGGTACAACCCAGAAATATAACACGTCCCCATTTGCGTTTTAAAATTTCTAATTGACAAATCAGAACTTTGAAAATGTTTCCTTACTTTTTCTCGATTGTTTGTTTGAGATGGCATGGTTGTTTTCATGTTTCGTACCATTTTTTTCAAAGCTCGGTCTACTTTTTTTATAATTTTTGTCATGTATTTAAAGACAACAATTCTTATGTCGTAGGCCTGGGTTGTATCACATATCAAATCCAGTGCATTGTTATTTAACAATTCATTCAAATGAATGTATTGCTGTACCCCCTCTTGTGTCTTTCCACCCCGTCGCATGTCTCTCATTTCATCGCTTTCACTTCGTTCCAGATGGTAGGCTTCCAATTTTTTGTTTTGAACATCGCTTTCAATCATTTTCACCCCATATCGACCATTATGGTCCAGGTCAAACGATATGACACTGTTTGCATATTTTTCTAATGAAATATACATGTCATTCAAACCAGCCCGTTGACTTCTCGCAATCGTGTCACCAATGTTCATGGTAGCATGTGCCCAACGTGAGGGTACATAGATGGCCTCTCCTGCATGTACGACACATTGTGCAACGTGGTCTTGAGAACCGTAATCCCAATTGGACTCACCCGGTAAATTTGATGTATATTCTGTCACACTGTCCTGCCATTTTTTACCAATGTGCAAGGTGTTGATTCCTGTCAACACACCTTTTGCATTGTTCTTTCTGTTCGTTTGTGTGGTAGTTCTGGTGTGTTTTTTTCGTCGTTTCGATTCTTCCATGTACCAATTCAATGCACTGCAACAATGTGGGTCGTCATTTGTACTGAATAAACCTGTACCGGCCGGTGTTGGACCAACAGGATTTGAAATCAACCATAATTTTTTACCCACAACAATACTGTTCCAAGCGTCATGATGTGAATGCCAAGACAAACCAGTACCTGTACCACCAATACCCAGTTGATTGACATGACCTTTTGTAGTACCAATGAATTGAAACAATGAAGGAGTCGGGCTGTCTTCGATAAGATCATCCCATTCCCCATCGTCAAAATTATGAAAGGAGTATTTCAATGGCCTTGGGTTGGATTTGTGTGCTAAATCCAACACTCTTGAAAGAGTGATGTTTTTCAAATCATGCAAGAGGTACTTTTTCAATGATTTTTTAGTATTTGATTCACCGTAATCTGCAAACACGTTGGTTTCATCCACTTCCACCAAACGTGTCCCAAAACGTTTGATAAAATACGTGTGGTTCCATTTCTTATGTGCTGACCAATGATCGGTCATGTTGGAAATCACCACTGGTTTTTGACCAAAATATTCTTTTTGGAATTTGTCTTTGGTCATTTCAGACGCTGGAATACGATCGATGGTACAATAGTTGAGATCTAAACCCAACAGTTTTGCCGCATCGTCATTGATGGTTCTCCAGCCTGTTATCTCATCAGGTTGCAACTCTGGAATGTTCTGGTCGTTGTCTATGAGGGTGGTAGTTGTGGTTGTGTTGCTGTCTTTGATGTGTCGTGCATTGCCATTGGTATGAACTTCCATATTGTTACTGTTCGATAGTGTTGCAAAGAGAAGTAACAGATGACAGTACATCAGAAACGGAGTCTTCTTCATTTGTTTCGGTTAGTTGGTGGTCAAAGTGGTCATTATGTGGAGCGTTGACCTCGTTTCATAATACTGCTCTGAATACTGGGGAATAGTTTAGTTGTCACGTTTCAGCAAGCAACGGCACACTGAACACAACAAAACTTAGATTCTTTGCTGCCTCCTGCCTCCTGTCCTTCGGGTCTGGAGGGGATAACTTCAGTTACAAACTTTGCACAGACACAACACCACACCACCTCACCTTACACGTACTTTGTTGTGACACTGCGGTGGTCGCTGCAAACATGAGATCAGCAGCTAGAAAAGATGACCCATTCATTTCTGAATTTGATATGGGAATCACGGATCATTTGTTGGAAAGCATGAATAAGTTGGAAATGGTAACAACGGAAGACTATGAATTACAAAAAGCCAGAATAACTCATGAAAATCGTCCACCATCTGATTTATTGCTCAGTGAATTGAAACATAGAGTTCGTCAATACGGCGTATGGCACAAAGGAATGTCAAGAGAGGAAATGGAATTTAAATTGGCCTATCAAGATCGACGATCGACAAAATTAACACGTTTGAGAGAAGCTTCTGATGTGGCTGGTTTTGGTTTCGGCAATTCCAGGCTAACAAAAATTGTTGGTGATACGGAAAAAAACAAAAATGTTCAATTTGAATTTACACCTTTCGTTCTGCCAAGACCGGTGTTTTTAAGATTGACTGAACTGGAAAATGCATGGAGAACCAAATCAATTCCTGATCTCGTTCTTGATTGTTGTTTAGTTGCTGTTGATGCAGAAAGGAAATGGGTTTTTGGTGTTGATGCAAAGAATGGGTTGCCCAAGTACAAATTTGACACTGAATTTTTAGAGCAATTGAAAAGTATGGAAGAAACCAATCGTGTATTTTGGTTTCGACCGAATAAAAGTTACATTGAATTGAATGCTTTCATCACAAAGCAAGTCGATCTAAAGACTGGACATAGGTATTCAAAACTTCAACGTGAAGTGTATTGGTGGAAAGGCAAACATGGAGACGAAGAAAACCCAATACGATTTACAAAAAGTGCACAAAAAGTATATACAAACTTTAAATCAAGTTCGTATGAACCACATGCAGTAGCAGAATTGATATATCAATCCAATCGTAATTTAGAACCAATGGTTATTTGGGATCCACATGCACGTCGTAAATATGTATATAACCAAGACAGACTGTTAATGACTCAACGTTTGAAAGAAAAATACAAGTCAAAAAAACCATTGGAAATTCAAAGAATGGTGTCCAAAAAAGTAAAAATGGATGATTATTTTATTCATTCTTATGATCGTTTGCGTGGTATACCAGTTGCAAAACTAAAGAAACATATTGTACAAAAAGTAGATGATGATGATCTGTGACTGTGGCTGTGACTGTGGCTGTGACTGTGGCTGTGACACACGGATACTTCATACTACATAAACTACTATAGATTAGGTAGGTATGATACCGGGTACCCGGGTACGTGTCTAGATCTAAATGTACATACAACATATATAATATTATAATATATAATATACATGACATTTATAATTGTATAATACTACTAGTAGTGTAGTACTAGTGTACTAGTACTAGTAGGAAGTAGGAATACACACGCACATCACAATTGCGGACAGCTCAGGTAAAAAAAGTTTGAATTTCCTTTGTTCTTTGTTATTGTTATATTATAAGTTATATACGTGCACGTGTACACGTACACACGTATACTGTATGGTTACTGATTACATGTACCGGATATGAGCGCAAGTTTGTGCACTTTTCTACAGTACATATGTAGCACACACACAACGTGGTACCCGGGTACACCTGTACTACAGTAGTGTGCACACAACAACAACCGGTACACTGCAACAACAACCTACTACCTGGGTGCTATCGTCTTGGTTGTGATGTTAGCTATGGCTACAGCAAATGCATGTGTCAATGACATTGGATGCGACACATCTACAGCATATTGCATTCCTTGTATTTTCCCTGTCATCATTTTTGTATCACCATTGCCTAAATGTTCTTGTAAAATGACATTTTTAGACGATGCCGTTTTTACTCTTTCACCGAAATCCATTGTATAGGCTTGGGTCGATTCATCAAAGGTTGCTTCACGACTATGCAATATACATAGATCGGCGCGTTCCCCACGCAATGCCACTTGTAACATTTGTTCTTCTGTGTTGGGTGAATCCCATCTCCTGGATTGTCTTTTTTGCAAGTGTTGTGTTTCGGATGATCCAGTACCACCCATGCTTGAATTTTCTACCAAGCGTGGGGTCAATACCATAATTTCACGTGGTTTTGTTGAGATTGATTTAATTTGAATGGCACCCAATTGAAGTGGCCCAGCATTAACATCCATTCCTCCTTTAGGACTAAGAGGTCCGGAACTGAGTCTTGAATACACACCACCACCAGCACCCGCGACAACATGTGGCTTTTGTGCAAATCGTTCCGTTCTAACACCTTCTCGGACAGGAAGACGTCGACCGTCAAACACATTGAAATGGGACACGTGCGAAGCTTGCACTTGATGCAATTCAAACACAGTCATGGCACCATGCCATTGAGGTACATTTCCAGAAAATTCCAATTCACCGTGTGATCTGGATGTGCATCGAGCTTCCATCAACAAGGTTGGTTTGGGACCATCAAGGTACAAATTAATGCGTGCTTCTTTGCGATCATACCATAAAAAACATTTCAACAAACCAAATTCACGCGGCAAAGGATTGATTAAAAAATCCAACAATTCACATTGGCAATGCCCTAACAGAGTCCCAAGAAATCCATCGTTGCCATCTGTACCATACGTAACGATTAAATCATGGTTTGCTTTTCGATCACTTATGATTGAACTTTCTTTGGCATAATCATGTTGGTGCATTGTACCAGATACAAAATCATCTTCATCACTTTCTTCAAGATCATCATCGTCGTCGTCGTCGTCCTCGTCGTCGTAATCTTCGTCGTCTTCGATGTCATCGTCGTCATCGCCGTACGCGTTGACGTTGTAATTGTACAACTCGTCGGGATCTTCCTCCTCCTCTTCTTCTTCTTCTATTTCATCGTCTTCATTGTCGTACAACCCCATACCTTCATTCATGTATTCTTTGTACTCTTGTGAATATTGCTCGTCTTCTTCAACACTTTCAGCACTGTATGCTCTTTCTCGGTCTCTGTCTTTTTTTCTACTTGTTGCACCTCTTCGTTCATATGAACTGTCGCTGTGTTCGTACGATGAAACGCGACGACGTTGCTCTTTTTTCGTCTGCCTTTCACGTGCTGCGTTTTCTTGCAATGCTTTTTCCAATTTTTCCTGCTCCATTTCAAAATAAATGGGAAGTTTTTTACACACCGTAATCAACATTTCTTGCGTCGTTTCGTCGCATCCATTGAGAAGTTCTTCAAAATATACGTATTTGTCCATTCGATTCAAGTTGTTAAATTGCGATGCCCACGTTTTAGTATTGGGCACTTGGGGTCCTGGTGTTTTGCTTCCTTTTTCATTTGCTGGCAAAGGTGGTGTCATTGTAGAAGCATCGATGGTTGAACGACGGGTTTTTGTAGAGGTGTAAGGAGTGATGAAAGGAGCAGTGTAGGAAGTCTTGGTGTTTCTGTAGGTGTGGGCGGCAGTCATGATTCCCGGACGGGTTGGTAAGGTTGAAACAGGCTTGTTTGAAACGTGTTTGGTTGTTGCCATTGCCGTTGCCGTTGCTGTTGCCGTTGCCGTTGCTGGGTTGTTACCAAAAGTAGACACGGGAAGTTTCAGAGTGGGTGGGGAATGTTTGGGTTTAGTATTTGCGGATACAATGGGGCTATCACCAGCAAACAATGACATGAGATCTTTGCTCAGTGGACTCAACGGAGATCCTGGTGGCGATGGATTGGAAAATGCAACGGGCGATTGTTTCGACACCGCAAAAGGAGAGGCAAACGATCCTGAAGTTTTCACGGTCAAAGGCGTGGAAGGTAGGGTCGAAGTTTGTGGTTTTGAAAGAGGGCTCGCTGTTGGTGGAGAGACTATGGTGGGGCTATGTTGGTGTGTGGCTCTGGTGGAAGTGTTGTTGGTGGTGGTGGTTGAAGAAACAGTGGTGGTGGCACTTGCTGGTACCGGCGGGGTGTACCTTATTTTTGCATTGAAAGTTGGCGGTGGTGGTACAGGTTGCGGTGGTTTTGGTTGTTCAGGTGGTCGTTGTTGCGGCTGGTGTTGTTGCTGCGGCGGCGGCGGTGGTTGCTTTGCTTGTTGTTGTTGTTGTTGAAGTGTTTTTTCGTCCTGCTCTCTGTTTTGTCTTTGTTTTTGCACTTGACCTTGGGCAAAAATGTCAAGTGTTTGAGGAGCCGACTTTTTTTCAGTCGCAGCCGTCGACGATGGTGTTGCTGTCGTTGTTGCTCTCGTTGTTGCTGTCGTTGTTGCTGTCGTTGTTGCTGTCGTTGTTGCTGTCGTTGTTGTTGAGACCGTGGGTGGGGCAATCAGCAGAACTTCGCCACTTGGTGTTCTTGCCATTCTTGCTGTCATTCTATTTCTTGTTTGCAACTCCTTTTGTTGACTT
>Ga0115005_10002250_pt1 | contig 15428 bp, 15 predicted proteins | sample ArcOceMetagenome_FD_87163 | JGI IMG/M metagenome (GOLD analysis project Ga0115005, IMG submission 87163) | Marine eukaryotic phytoplankton communities from Arctic Ocean - Arctic Ocean - Greenland ARC118M Metagenome | ecosystem: Environmental > Aquatic > Marine > Oceanic | place: Arctic Ocean... | reverse complement strand
TGTGATGTTTTTTTATTTAAAAAAATGAAAAATTGAGATACTCATTATTTTTTACCCCATATTTGATAGCATGAATGAATTGCTCTGCGGTCATTTTTCCAATTAAATTTCTGGTTGTTTAAAATATTCTAACGATACATTCAATGCTTTGCACAATAACCAAGACTTTACTCATGGGGAGATAATTTTTAAGGAACATACTCGAATCATGATAAAGCTAAAATCAAGTATGTAAAACATAAGAATATTATCTAGTTTTTGAAACTCCTTATTTTTGGGATTTATTTTCTCCCAGTACTTAATCTCAATTACCTTGCCCTTATCTTGATAAGGATCAGAGTGTTGCAATACGGAGAGAAATATTAGGTATTATTATTATTCTCTGTCTTTAACTTTTCAAAATTATAGTATAAATCAACTTTTCAGAGTTATTTTCGATACTTGGAAAGTAATATACTGGAATTGGTAGGATTGTCCACTTTTTTGGCGTTGGAGATGTTTCAGTTTTAACTATGAGTAAGTACTATACCTCACTTATTTGGATAAAATTTGATAGAAAAAAGATTACCAATATTGAGCAAAATGAACTCTAGACCCTCGAAGAAAGAGTTCGAACCAACGAACTTTTGTTGCCCAACCATTCGTATTTTATTTTTCTCCATAAAGTCTGAATAACATTGAGGTGTGGAGAATATGTGGGCAAGTAACTGTTCCTGCTAATTTGGGTTTCATCACCATAATATATTTGTAGATAGTCTTGACTTTCAAGCCATAACAAATAGATGAATGAGTTTAGCTTGATATTCGAATTCATTTTTGCGAGGCTCTAGCCATTTTCTAGTTCTGTGTAAGGTACAACTGAGTTTTTTTATGAACCGAATCAACATTCGTTTAGAAATATGAAACCTGAATTCTGAATCTATTTTATTCGCATTCCTAAGCTAGATGTCAACTTCATTTAATTTTTGAGGCTTATTATTAATCCTTGATTAAGTAGCAAGCGCTAATCATCTCAGTAATTTATGTGGATGTTTCGATTGAGACTTTTAATCCGGTGAAGATTGTGAATGATTTGTTGAGGGAGCAGCATCAGGGATAGAGTTTTTAGTTTTTGGAAAAAAGAGCACCACCTTTTATATGAAAAGTGGTGTTCTTTTTTTATTTTGTATTCCATTTTTACACATACTATTATTCAATTCAGGAAAAAATCATGGCAAAGAAACGAAAGAAAACAAAAAAGAAACAATCAAACTCCTCCAAGTCATTGAGCATGACAAATTATATCAGGCAAGCTGCTAGGAAATTAAAAGTATTAGAATGCTTGGCACTTTCTGGTTGGGAAGAATCTGGGATGACTCAAATAGTGGTCGCTCGGCAAAAACCAAATGGGGCAATGCTAGTAGGATTTTATGTGGTAGATATTTTTTGTTTTGGGGATAAAAGATACGATGTATCAATTGTTTGATGATGAGGATGACTATCGAGATTTCATAGATATGAATTTGAATGAGAATGGTGAAATGATTGAAATTGAACCTCCGTTAGCATTCAATCTTATTTATGGTGCGAGAGAATATGCTGAGGATATCGGATTCGAATCATATCGAGATTTTAAATTGACAGAATATATTTTACCTGATATGGAAGATGTTGAATTTATGGATATTGAATTTGGAAAAGATGGGAAACCATTTTATATGTCTGGCCCATTCGATAATGTAGATAAGATACTGAACACGTTATCGAAAAATGTAGGTGCAGATAACTTTGAATTTGTAGCGCATGTAGAAGAAAGTTCTTTTGAGGAAATAGAGGGAAGCGATTTTGAATTGAATGAATATATCCCGATGGAAACAATTGGAGCGAAATCCCAAAAAATGGATGAGGATAATCAAATGACTTACTAAGTTCAGGTTTTTATAGCAGGTGGTATTTTAAAACAGTTTCAAGGTGATTTTAATGCGTTAAAAGATGAACCAGATTTCTTTGATGAGATAGTGGAAACTGTGATTTATAATATTGAGAGAAGCGGATTGTTTGGAAAGGCTATGGATCCAACGGATGAGGAATTGATAGAACGAAATATAGTTTTTATTTTGGAAAAAATGATTGACCATCGAAGTATTGATTTTCTTTTGGAGGAAGATTATTTACCTATACCTAGAATATTAACTGCGGAAGAATTTGAAAAAATGTCAAAAGCAGAGCATGAGGCGTATTCTAAAAAAGTTTCAAAAACTATGACAAGACAGGAGAATTCACAACTTCTTTTAGAAGAAGTTTTTCTTAATTTTCTTCAGGAAGATATTGAAAATGGAATAGCAGTTCCTAAATCTATTGAGGATGCAGGTGATTATTTTAAAGGAAAAGTAGAGAAATTGAGAGAAGTTATTTTTAAAGAAGAAGGAATAGATGAGGAGTTGGAAATAGTACTTCGGGAGTATTTTAATGAGGCGTTGGAAGGTTTTTTGGAGGATGATGGTTTGGGGGGGTAAAATTCAATTTTTGCTTTTGTGGATGTTTCGATTGAGACTTTTAATCCGATGAAGATTGTGAATGATTTGTTGCGACCTCAACACAGGGAGTAATTAAAAAGATTTTCCAGGATTTAAAATTCTGGAAGGTCTTTTTTCTCATTTAGTTCGAGGTGGTTCTACTTCAATTGTTCCTTCCCATTCTTCTGTAATTATTTCAAATTCTTTCGTAGAAATTCTAAAAAAGGAATCTAAAAAAGTTACGGTATTATCTGCAGCTACAAATGTATTTTGGTTAATAATTATGGATTTTATTTGTTGGTAATTCTCGTGGTTATTTTGAATCCAAGATATTTCTAAACTGTCATTTGTTAATACTTTGAATTTTCTATTTTCGTGTTGACCTGATGCTGGATAGGATATTATCATGGTAGAATCTTGGATATGGAAAACAGTTGGAAATTCATTGTCTCCAAATTCATATTTTATTAGCCAATAGCCATTGTAATAATTTTCATCAAATTCCTTTTCTTTAGATTTACACCCAATCAGAAAACTAAAAATTAAAAGAGGAAGAAATATTTTTTTCATGGTTAAAGTAATTTTCAAGAATCAATCATCCAACTCCTCCACCTCCAAATCCCGTAAAGAATCCTGCGCTACATTCCGTTTCACAAAGCCACACCAAGGACAAGTCTTCTCCCCACAACCCTCATAAAATTCATGCTTCATAATCTTATCATACGAAGATTTAATCAAGCCTTTGACGATGTCTACATCCTCTGGCTGAAAATGTAATTGTTTTGTTATAAACTCCCCACGACTACTTGGATCGAGGTAAGAAATTTCTGCCGAACGAATAAATTGCGCACTCTTTTTTTGAAATTCTTCAAACAATATTTTATAAAAAATAAGTTGTCGCCAATAATTCCCACCCTCTGGTTTTGATTTAGTAGGAGGGCGCATTTTGGAAGCACTATGACTTCCCGTTTTATAATCTACGATGTGAATTGCATTGTTAGGATGGAAATCTAAACGATCAATTACGCCCGTCAAAGGCACTCCATCCATCTCTACATTCCGCACAACAAACTCCGTTTTAATTTCTTTTCCCCAACTCGAAATATGATGATTGTAATAATTGGTCAAATTTTCTCTGCCCATTTCTAGGCGTCGCTCGAATTCTTTTTGAGTAAAATATCCCCGCTGCCGAGTCATATCTTCTTCGAAAAATTGGATAAAAAATTTGACCGAAGGAAATGTTTTTGATTGAGAAAAAAGCATCTTGTCAAACACCTTTTGCAACGCATAATGCATCGCAGTTCCATAGGCCGCCGCATCGGACGAAGTCGTCGGAATGCGCAAGATTTTTTCATAATAAAAACTCAAGGGGCAACGAATAAATTGATTCAAACTCGAAACACTCATCGTAAAGTTTTCCAATAATTCATCAATTCTCGCTTTGTCCGTTTCTGGAATTCTCGCTGCTTCGGTCTCTCGTAAGATCAAAACTTGTGCTTCCAAAAGCGAAGCCCTTTCTAGTTCTTTTTCCTCAATATTGACCTTAGTATTTTCGATAATTTCATCAATGAAAATTGCATGTTGCAATGCTTTCCCTTTTTGATCTTTTTGAGAAAAAGAAATATGTAATTGCTCCTTAGCCCTCGTCATTGCTACATAAAATAGCCGCCGCTTTGATTCCAAGGCATCTTCCTCACCCGAGAAAGTTAACGTATCAGGAAACGGAAATCGATACGAGCTACTACTCCCTGAAGGCTCCCAATTATCTTTGACCCCATCAATAATAAATACTTTTTGAAACTCTAATCCTTTCGAACTATGTGCCGTCATTAAGTTGACACCATCGTCGGTAACGACATTTTTATTCACGCCAATCGCTAACCGATTGTCGTCCATATTTTTCAGAATATCCAACAACCGTTGCAAGGAAATTCGAGGGTTTCGATCAGTTTCTTTTTTTATAAAATCCAAAAAAGTAGCCAAGACTTGCACTTGCCATTCCTTATCTTCCTGCTCCAAAATATGCAAAAGCAACCCACTTCGATTGACAATTTTTTCCACCAATGCTTGTAAAGTAAGGTTGGTGTAATCTCCAATTAATTGATTAATTAATTTTGAAAAAGCGGAAACTGTAGCTGGACTTTCCAAGTCCAGTTGATCAACCTTTTTCGAATCTCCAATCAGGTTTCGCCACAAAGGTTTCTTCTCCTGCTTCGCCACATAAAAACTCAGTTTCGCTAAATCTTGCGATTCTATTTTTAAAAAATCAAAGTGCATGATTTTAAAAAGAAGATATTCACCGCTGTAAGGTTTCGTGAATTCTAGCGAAATATATTCGAGGAACAAGCGCAAATTTTGAATCATTGGTTGCTCCAAAATATTCACACTTCGACGAGTATTATAGGGGATTCCTTTTTTTTCTAACAATGCAATTACATTTTTGCCCTGCTTATGTTTGGCGAAAATAATGGCGACTTCGTTGAGCGGAAAATTATCTTTTTGAAGTTGTTCGATTTGTGCTACGATGTCGGCATCTTCATGTGCTCGATTGGGGTAGGCAATAATTTGAGGAAGTATTTTCGTTTTGGCAAAAGCTTTGTTTTTTGCTTTTAGGTTTTTTTCCAAACCTTCTAATGCTGAAACTGCTCGATGTTTATTTTTATCAATTAAAACTTTCGAACTATCCAAAATTTTCTGCGAAGAACGATAGTTGTCCTCCAATAAAACCAACGTCAAATCTTCTTGGAAATCATCATGAAAATCCAGCAAGTTTTTTAACCTCGCTCCTTGGAATTCAAAAATAGATTGGTCATCATCTCCTACGATAAAGACATTTGGATTGTCCCAGTACTCAATTAATTTATGTAAAATCGCATTTTGCGAACCATTCGTATCTTGATATTCATCTACCAAAAAGTACAAATATTGTTCTTGATAATTTCGCAACAAAGCTTCATTTCTTTCGAACTCTCGTAGCACCCAAAGAATCATATCTGCAAAATCATAACGCCGCGCTTGTTGCATCGCCGCATTGTAATTGGGGAACAAATGAGAGGCAGCTCGCAGGCGTTCCATGCGCTCCACTTGCTCGTCAATTTTCGCTTGTTTTAAATCTCCTTTGACTGCGTCTTTCGTTTTTCGCTGATAAATATATTCAGGTCGTGAAGGTAAATCAGCGAGATATTCATCAATTTTTTCATGAACATATTTGACCGTCCATGCTTCCGATTTCATGCGTTGAAATAAATCATACAATTGACTTTCATAAAAATACCGATCTCGTTTTCCTTGCTTCAACGGATGATTTTGTGGCAAGCCATCAATCAATTTTCTAACAATTTCGACTCGCTCCAATTCACTCAATGGCTCTAAATCATGGCGGCCAAAAAGTTCCATTCGCTCCTTGATAATTTTATTGCAAAAAGAATGAAAGGTGAAAATATGCACTCGATGCGCCTCTGGTCCAATCAACTCCAATAACCGCTCCCGCATCGCATAAACACCTGCATCCGTAAACGTCAAGCACAAAATATTATGAGGTTGTGTATCGGTTTCCAAAAGGATATTTCCGATTCGCGAAGTGAGGATATGCGTCTTGCCCGTCCCTGGTCCAGCGATGACGAGGACAGGGCCGTCGATCTGCTCGACTGCTACTTTTTGAGCAGGGTTAAGCCTTTTTAATTCTTTTGCAAAAGCTTTGTTATAATCTTTTCTTTCCATGCTGTTTTGAAAATAAAATTCCAAAAAGTCATTTTAAATCATTTCCAAAAAGTCCCAGAGGGGCGAAATATCGGTAGTTAAAATAAAGAAAAGGAAGTCGAGTCCCAGAGGGACGGCATATGGTTTTGTGAGAATTATATGCCGTCCCTCTGGGACTTTTGAAACGTGTGTGTATTGTTATTTTTTACCGATATTTTGTCCCTCTGGGACTTTTTAGGAGGATTTTAAAAAATACTTTTTAGAAAATTTATTCTGTATAATTTATTTTAAATTTACTCAAGTCTGGTTTTACCTTTCTTTCTCTTTGCACTTCGTAGTCATAAACTACTTTTCCTAAAGTAGACAAAAATGGTAATCCAATTGTTTTGTACTCATATTTATCATCATTGAAAATTTGGTTTTCATTGACTGAAATAGTTGCGGTCAAAAAGAATTCTATTCCTTTTTCAAAATCAACGATGTACGAAACATCCGTCAAATATCCGTACGCCCAACCTACTTTATTAAAGGTACGAATGTGATCAGGAATCCTTTCTTTTTTATCTCCATAAATAAAAAATTTTACGTAAGAATCATATTCTTCATCGGTGTATTTTGGAAATTTACTTTCCCTCGGACGCATCGACATCACTTTGTACAAGAAATTATAATCGTCTTCGGTCAAGTCAAAACGTTGATGTTCAGGAGTTGCTTTCGGAAATATTACCGCTCGCAACATCGCACTCATATCTTCAATACTAAATCTATTTTTTCTGGAAAAGTCCTTTGGGTTGTTAACTAATTTCCCATCAGATAGGTAGCCTTTTCCTTTTTGTAAAGCATTCAGATGAGGCATTACCTGCGTATTTTTTCCAAAAAATTCAGGCTGATGATAAACGTGAGTAGTATCAATTTTTCCATAAAAAGTAAATGGATTGGTATACCGATTTCCTGCTTCATCAAATGGAAAACCACTTGGTCCGATGCGATGAATGATTTGAGTATTTTCGAATCTTTTCTTTTTTAATGCTGCATTAAAATAGGCTTGACCTAGAAATTCATAGAGTCGATTGTTCGCGTCGTTGTCGCTGACAAGGAATATTTTTTTGACAAAATGAGCAATCGATGCTTGTCCATTTTGCGAAGTGGAATCACCTCGAAGCGGAATTTGAGGAGGTCGGATGGAATCAATTTGTAATGCTGAATATTTATCTAAACCATCTCTTTTTAAGTGATTTATTTTTTCCAAAGCAAAAAAAGCGGCAGGCATTTTTACGGTACTCGCAGGATAGAAATATTGATTTTTATCTACATTGAATTGGTGTGTGGTAAATGTAGGAGTATTGTTATCGTCTCTGTCGATTTGGGTGTAGAGGATTTGTAATTCGAATGCTTTTGGATTTTCTGCAGGTGCTCCGAGTTCTGTTTTATTTTTGGAAATGAGTTGTTGGAGGATGCTTTTTTCTACTGTTGGTTGGCAGGAGAAAAATAAAATGGAGAGGAGGAGGAAGATGTTTTTCATGATGTTTTGTTTTTAGCTACTGACTTGGACTGACTTGGACTGACTTGGACTGACTTGGACTGACTGTTATGACTGTTATGACTTTCTTGCTTCGAGTTAAGTTTTCATAAGTAATCTATGATGACTTTGGGGAAGTCATAAAAAGTCTTATTGCAGTCCAAGTTAGTAGCTAAAATTTAATATTAGAACATTTAAAATGCCCCTTCGGACAAGCCTTAAATCCATGCAATCCACAGGGTCGACAATCCAGTTTTTCCTTCGTCTCCAAAACTCGTCGCACAGCACTCAAAGGTGTAAAACCGAAGCTCGGAACTGTCGAACAAAATATTCCCGTCACGGGTGCATTCATCGCTGAGGCTAAATGCAGCGGAGCAGAATCATTCACATAATTCATTTTTGCATCTCGCATCAACGCAGCAGATTCTAGCAGGTTTAGTTTGCCAGCTAAATTATGAATTTTGGTATGATTGCTTTTGGTTTTTATTTTTTCACAGGCATCAAAATCGGTGGGTGCGCCGAGGAGAAAAATGTCTTGTTGAGTCGGTAATTTTTCAATCAGTTCTAACCATTTTTCCGCAGGCAATTGTTTTGTGAACCAAACCGAAGTTGGGGCAATGCAAACGTATGGTTTTTCTTTTTTTACTTTTTGAAAATTCGCTTCACTTGGATATAATTTTGGAAGTGCAGGTTGGGCGTCAGTCAAGTGTTTGATCAATTCATGGTTTCGTTGCACTTCGTGAGTGAAGTTTTGAGGATCAGCGATTTGGTGTTTTATTTTTTTTGTAAAAAAAACAGCAAGCGGATTTTTGTCAAAACCAATTTTTTCTTTTCCATTAGAGAAAGCAGTTAAGATTCCTGTACTTAAAAAACGTTGGCAATTGATGACGAGGTCATATTCGGTGCGTCTAATTTTTTGAAGCGTGGAAAAGAGGTTCTTCGTTTTGTTTTGTTTTTTATTCCAGATTAAAACATCGTTGAGCAGAGGATGATTTTGGAGTAAGGCTTGGTTTCCTTTTCGAAGTAAAAAATCCAGTTTCGCATCGGGGAATTGTTGATGCAATTTTTCGATTATTGGAGTTGCTAAAATAACATCACCAATAAATGCTGTTTGAATGATTAGGATTTTTTTCATAAAAATGCAAGATGTTTTTCTGTCAGCTAAAGCAGTCAGCCACGTTTGATGCAGTTGCAAAGATACTTTTGAAATGCAGAAAAAAGAATGGATTTTGTTGGCTTTGTTTTTTGTCAATTTTCGATGTTTGGATCAATGTTCGAAATTTACATATTCCAATGTTGGATGAAGAAGGAAATACATCCACTTATGAAGTTGGTCAAAAAATAAAACCTGCTTTCTGGCATTTGAATGTTGTATTAAATGGAGGATGAATTTTTATAAAATAGAAGGTGTTTTTTTGGACTAGAAAATAAATACCGTGGTAAAACATATGATATTTAAAAATGATTGGTAAAATGGGTAACGGTTAGAGATATTAGAATAATATGAAATTTAAAAAATATATCTATTATTTTAAAAATCGAATTATATTACGGTCTAATACAAAGACTCTTTTTTATTTAGCTCCAATCAAATAACTTACTCTGATTTTTTATTTTAAATAAAATAATTATGTCAAAAAAAGACAAATCTCAAAACGCAAATGGTGCTACTCTTGGTGAAATCAGTACGATAAGGGATATTTTGATGGGGTAACACATCAATGATTTTGAATCTAAATTTGATTCCCTTCAACTGCAATTAGAGGAAGTTGAAGCTAAATTAACTGATAAAATCAAAGAGCTTTCTGCTGCGACCAAATCACAACATAAAGACATATACAAAGAAACGTCTGCTCGTTTTGCTAGCATGCAAAGTGAAATATAAGACCGAATTGCTCAAGTCGAAGACTCATTGTGAGATGGCTTGGCTGACCTTCAACAGATGATTGAAGAGGCTAGTTTGAATGACAAAGAAAGAATTGGCAAATTATTGATGGAAGTTGGTAGTGCTTTGTTGAAACCTTAAGTTTGAAACTTCTAGTTTTTTTTAATGGATACTCAGAAACAAAATAGAGGGAAGGATGAGGCTGAATTGTTTGCACAATTCAAGTGTATCTTATTGAAAGATGAGCGGCAAGAAATTCAAAAAATTGAAGAAACGATTCAGAAGCAAGAGAATCTTTCCAAGGAAATTTCTCCAATTGTAGAAGAGCATATTGAATTATTGAAAAATAATTTCCCGAATGAATTTAAAGTAGTGGTTGATAAAATGATTGCTAAAAAAAAATCAAGATTCGCGAGATGAAATCAACAGCGATATTCAGGAAAAGCTATCTTTAAAGTTAGATCAATTTTTTATCAAAGAATAAATGTTACAAGAATATCATCCACCGAAGAGAATATCTTCTTTTTATAAAATTAGAATAAATGACAAGTAAAAAAGTGATTTTAGCAGGGAGTTTCGGAGTTGGTAAAACTTCGTTATTCAATCAATTTATTTACACCAAATTCGATGATAAATACTTGACAATTATAGGTGTCAAAGTAAATAAGAAAATAGTGAATATCGACGGGCGAGAACTTTCCATTTTACTTTGGGATATTGCAGGTGAAGTTTCTCAAGATAAAGTTCCGGTGACTTATTTTTCAGGTGCGAGTGGAGTCATTTATGTTTTTGATTTGAGTAGACCTACGACCTACAAAAATATTGCAGAGGATGTAGAATATCTAAAAGGTATCTTGGACGGAGGGGCGATCAGAGTGGTTGGAAACAAAAGAGATTTAGTGACAGATGAACAATTGGAAAATATCAGAGAACAATTAGATTTGCCATTTGATATTGCAACAAGTGCTAAAACTGGAGCAAATGTCGAAGAACTATTTTTTGACATCGGGAAAGCTTTATTAGATTAGAACGATTAATTATTTTACACTTTGCTATCAAATAATAAGACTCATACACATCATCTTTCTCGACAACGTATCATCCTTGATGAGGAGGCAAGGTTTGTGGGAAGTGATGATCTATTATTTTCGACTGAAAAGTTGAAAGAAGTTTCTGTGGAAGAATGGTTTCCATTTATTGAAAGCATTCATGAGACGTTGAAAAAAATGAAAATAAGCAATGAGGAAATTTTATTTTCAAGAATCGAATCTCCTGCTGATTTTCTCCCTGGAACGTATGATTTTTCTTTTTTAAAAGTTGAACAAAATGGGCGAGAATATATTCAATGGAGTATTTATGACTATACCATTGTGTATACCTATCTCACCAAATATCAGCAACTGAAAAACGAAAAAGATATTTATCGACAGAGATTGGAGTATCGAGATCGACAAATTAAAGACATTAAAGATTTTTTGTAATTTAATTTATTCTAAAACTAGTCTTCTCTTTTGTTTTCAAAAAAATGAATTCTTCCACGTCTATCGCATCAAAACTGTCATTTCTACGTTATTTTTTGTAAATTAATCTGGGACATTTCTATATATTCACAATACTTATTTATATTGATCTGTTCTAATTTTTGAACAAGGATACATTTAGGATGTTAGCTTAACCTAGGCCTATTTCAATTTCAAAACTATTCCTATGAAAAAAATATATATTTTCATTTTTACACTTCTCATTCTTCCTTCCTGTTTGGTTGCTCAAAGTACTCGGCAATTTGATGAGAAGGATAATAAAGGAATTGTGTACAATAATGAATTCACGATGGATGCTCGGTTGCATACCTATGGATTTGCGTTGGCTGCCAATTGGACGAAGATTAAAACCTATTATAAATCGACTTATTTTCAAGTAGAAATAGGTGAGTTGAAGCACCAAAAAGATTATCGGCAAAACAGCGATAATCAAATTTTGAATCAAGGTTCGCCTCAATCTTTTATTTTAGGAAAACAGAATAATTTATTTGTCATCCGAGCTGGTTATGGAAAAAAGAAATATTTATCTGAAAAAGCAAAAAGGAAAGGTGTAGCGATTGGCTTAAACTATGAAGGGGGCGTAACTTTAGGTTTACTCAAACCATATTATTTAGATATTAAGCAAAGTGACCAACCTGATTTCCCTACTCGTCCTGAAAAATATGACCCTCAAAATCCTTGTAATTTTTTAAATCCCAATGGCGGGATTTATGGATCTAGCGGTTTTTTCAAAGGAATAGGAGAGGTGAGACCTTTGCCAGGAGTACATTTCAAAGCAGGTGTTCATTTTGATTGGGGAGCATTTGATGAATTTGTTAAAGCGATTGAAGTAGGCGTTGCCGCAGATATTTTTTATAAAAGAGCACCAATTTTGATTCATATCAATGAGGAGACTGCGAATATTATGAACGTGATTTGCCCACATCCCCAATCGGGGCCTTATGAAGAACAAGCAAATCCGAATCGCCCATTTTTCATCAATCTTTATGTAACTTTGCATTTAGGAAAAAGATGGTAAACCGAATTGGTTTTTGATTGTTAGACTGAGACGGAAGTCTCAACCAAAATCCGAAATTTTCCTTGAGAGTTTCGGATTTTGTTTTTTATAGTACGTAGCTTTGGTTTCTTTTAATTCGTATGGAAGCCGAAGAAAAAAAGAATAGAAAATGATAGAACTACCAATAATTAGTAAAAATGAAAAAGAACCTCGCAAAAAGAAACCAGACTGGTTGCGGGTAAAATTGCCGATCGGAGAAGACTTCAAAAGAGTTCGAAGATTGGTCGATGAATATAAATTACACACCATTTGCGAAAGTGGAAGTTGCCCAAATATGGGAGAGTGTTGGGGCGCGGGAACTGCGACATTTATGATTTTGGGAAATACCTGTACTCGTTCTTGTTCCTTCTGTGCCGTCAAAACTGGTCGTCCACCGGAGTATGATGAGGATGAACCTCGTCGAGTGGCAGAAGCCATTAATTTGATGCAAGTCAAACATGCGGTACTTACTTCTGTCAATCGAGATGAACGAAAAGATCGAGGTTCAGAAATTTGGTATCAAACGGTAAAATTGACTAAAGAACTTTCTCCATCTACCACGATAGAAACTTTGATTCCAGATGTTCGGGCAACTTGGAGTGCACTCGAACGAATGGTCGAAGGAGGTCAAGAAGTAGTTTCTCACAATATGGAAACGGTCGAAAGTCTATATCGAAAAGTTCGCCCTCAAGCAAAATATACTCGGAGCCTCGAGCAAATCAAACGAACCAAAGCGATGGGACATCGAACAAAATCAGGTGTGATGGTTGGTCTTGGCGAAACGCAAGAGCAGATGTTTAAAGTGATGAATGACTTGGTAGAAAATGATTGTGACGTTCTGACGATCGGACAATATTTGCAACCCACGAAGATGCATTTGGAAGTGGCGGAATTTGTTCACCCGGATGTTTTTGCGATGTACAAAGAGGAAGGTTTGAAAATGGGTTTTGATTATGTAGAAAGTGGACCATTGGTGAGATCAAGTTACCACGCGGAACGACATCTGTAACGTAGCTTTGGCTTTAGCCGAAGAAAAAATAAAAATGCCCTGATAGTTTTCCAAAACTGTCAGGGCATTTTTTTTTTTAAACATATTTCTACAAATCCTCCGAAAAATAATATGATAAAAACACCTTGTTCTTGCTCTTTTTAGTTTCTAACCTTTCGATGCTAAATTTTTGAGTGTTAGGTGATTCACTTAAAATAAATTCATTGCCAATGGTGAATGAGCCGATTTGCTCAATGGCCATTTTTAACGGAGCAATTTTACTTTTTATATCAAAAGGCGGAGCACTTATTTCCGCCGTCATTTCGATTAACTCCAATACCTTTTTGGAGATCGCCATTTCATCCGAAATATCTAAATCACTTGCTGGAAAAAAATAAGAATAAGTCATCACCATAGAATTACAACCTTTGGATGTGATATCTAATTTATAGCCATTTTCCAAAAACATCGTTTCTTTTCCATAGCCTTGTTGTGGATTTAAATTGAAAGTATAACCATTGACTTGATGTTCTTTTATTACAGTTGAAGTTGGAATAGCACGTCTGCAATTATTAGCTGTCCAATAATCAACTCCCTCTTCTTGGCTAGGCAAGGGAGTATCTTTGGGCGCTTTTTTCGGTTGAGGTTGAGGCGTTTCGACAGTTGATTTCTCCTCTTTTACTTTTTTTGGAGGATCATTTTGGCAACCGATAAAAAGTAGAGAATAGAATAGAAGAAGGACAGTGAAATTTTTCATCTTGTTTTTTTAAATCATTGGAGCTAACCTTTTATAAGAATCAAATTTCCTAAAAAAATGCGAAAATATAGAATAGGAAAAGAGTTATTTTACTCTACCCGATGATTTTTTTTGCCACGAATTCTCACGAATTGCTCGAATTTCCACGAAAAGCTAAATTCGTGAAATTTCGGATATTTCAACTTGTTGAAATAATTTCGAGTAATAGTTTTCTGGAGCAATTCGTGAAATTCGTGACAATTTTCAAAAAGTGTACGGTAGAGAATTTAGATTTAAAAGAGCGTATCCGTATCACGGTTTGAAACCGTGCCACGGCTTTTTGAAAACATTTTTCTTCTCATAATTTTTGTTGTAGAGTGATTAATTCCTCAACCGACAAATTTGTTTATATTTGGAAAAATAAATATTGAAGAACCATGATATTTAACCTAAGTAAGCAAAATTCTATCGCTAATAAATATTTGGCAGAGTTACGAGATGTAAATATTCAAAAAGATCGCATGCGTTTTCGTAGAAATATGGAAAGAATTGGAGAAGTGTTGGCCTACGAAATCAGCAAGGCTTTGGAGTATAAAGAACTTGAAGTGGAAACGCCTTTGGGAATCGCTACCGTTAATGTTCCTTCACAAAGGATTGTACTTGGAACTATTTTGAGAGCAGGATTACCCTTGCATCAAGGAGCGCTGAATATTTTTGATGATGCAGAGAATGCTTTTATTTCAGCTTACCGAATGCATCACAAGGATGGTACTTTTGAAATAAATATTGAATATACCTCTTGTCCCAATCTGGATGATTGTATTTTGATTTTGTGTGATCCGATGTTGGCAACCGGCGCTTCGATGGATTTAGCGATCAAAGCATTGCAAGAATTCGGAAAACCTAAAGCAATTCATGTGATGACTGCAGTTGCTTCCACTTACGGATTAGACCATATCCAACGGTTAAATTCCCATGTGAAACTTTGGATCGGAGCAGAGGATGATGAATTAACGGCAAAGTCGTACATTGTTCCTGGTTTAGGAGATGCAGGAGATTTAAGTTATGGCAGTAAAATGCAAGATTGATCTTTTTTTAGCAACTTCTTTTTAAGATTCATATAGAACCTAATTTTAATAACTTCAAAATTTTTTTATAACTTCCCCCTTTTTTTGTTGACATACATATATACGTTTTAAAACTAGATGATGAAATCACTTACACCAGAGTTAATATTTGGGGTTGTAGCTTTATATTTTTTGGTATTGATGGCTATTTCTTATTTCACCAGTAAGGATGCTGACAATGCTGACTTTTTTCTTGCCAATCGAAAATCACCTTGGTATTTAGTCGCATTTGGAATGATCGGAGCATCTCTTTCGGGAGTGACTTTTATTTCTTTGCCAGGAGCAGTTGGAGCTGGAGGAGGTAATCAAGCCTTTTCTTATATGCAAATGGTATTTGGATATTTGGTCGGCTATGCGGTGATTGCTTTGGTGCTTTTACCATTGTATTACAAAATGAATTTG
>Ga0115005_10002249_pt1 | contig 15434 bp, 3 predicted proteins | sample ArcOceMetagenome_FD_87163 | JGI IMG/M metagenome (GOLD analysis project Ga0115005, IMG submission 87163) | Marine eukaryotic phytoplankton communities from Arctic Ocean - Arctic Ocean - Greenland ARC118M Metagenome | ecosystem: Environmental > Aquatic > Marine > Oceanic | place: Arctic Ocean... | reverse complement strand
TGTTGCTGTTGGCAATTGTACTGCTCCAAAACAATTGTTTGAATTAGTCGAAATTGTCAAGTCTGCAATTGCATTTACTGTTGGTGCTTGTGTATCCAATACCTTGATGATCTGTAAGTGCTCAACAGTTTCGTTAGTACACCAATCAACTAAGATATAGTTTCTTAACAATTTGTATGATCCTTCACAGATATCAATAGTTGATTCATTATCCAATCCAATTCCAATATTAGAACATCCAATATCAGTCATAACAGCAGGGATAGCATTTCCACATTCTAATACGATATCAGTTGGAAGATCAGCTAATACATCATCAAGAGTTTGGATAATTCTTCTATAAGTAGAAGTACAAGATGTAGCGTTTCCACTTGCATCAGTTGCTGTCCATGTACGTGTAGTGATTTCACTAAATCCACTTGCATCACATCCTAAATCTTGTACATCATCAGTAAATGTTACTGTTACTGCACTACATGCATCTGTAGCTGAAACCTGTGGAATGTCTTGTATATAAGAAACAGATCCATTGAATATACGTGGTGTAAATGGATTCTGAAAAGGGCCATTAGAACCTGCTCCTAAGTCAAGTGTAACTACACCGTCAGTAAATGATTGGTTAGTACCATTACCATTTGTATAACTATTTTGAGCTGTAAGAGTATGTAATGCAATACCTGAAGTCCCAGGAGCAATTGTAATTGTCCCAACTGCTGGCGCTGGAGAAAGTGGCCCTGCACCAGTAAATGGCCCAAACGGTCCTGCTGTCGCATCTAATTGACCAATTAAAGTCCATGCTCCTGCATTAGCTTCATTTCCAACATGTGTTCCTGGAATACTATATACATCTACCATCGTAGCACCTGTAATATTCATCTCAAATCCTGTAAGAGTGATTGGGAATAAAGATGAATTGGTAATATTAAAATATACCATTCCTCCAACTCCTCCACCATTTCCTCCTTCAAGGATAGTTGCAACAGTTCCAGCTGAGCTGAAACCTGGAGCTGGCTCTGTAGGAAGTGCTTCATCACACTCTACATCAATATCATAACAAGTAATAATTGGTGCAATTTTATCTTCTACTAAGATATATCCCCAACATGGATTTCCTGAAGGATTAGAAACCATCACTTCGATAGTTTGACCTACATGTGTACTATTCAGGATTAATGGTAAACCAGTACCTGCAAAAGTCACATCATAAGTATCGTAACATCCGTAATCGTTACCTTCCAAAATTTGGTCAGCTCCTACAGTTGCTTCACAGTTCTCGTCTAAAGAAATATGTACTAAACTATTACAAGTAATTGCATTAGATTGTACTTGGTATTCATAAATCGTTACAGGGAAAGTACAAGTAGCCGTATTTCCTACTAAATCTGTTGCTGTTGAAGTAATAACTGTTGTTCCAATCGGGAAAGAACTTCCTGATGGTAATCCAGATAGGGTAGTTACAACTGGTGTAAAAGGAATAAGTTGAGAGTAAGTAACAGAACCGTTAAATACACGTGGTGTAAATATTCCACCTCCAAATGCTCCATTTGATCCAGATCCTGCATCAATAGTAAGTATACCATCAGTAAATGATTGGTTAGAACCGTTACCATTTGTATAACTATTTTGAGCTGTAAGCGTACGTAACGCTATTGCTGAAGTTCCTGAAGGAATTGAGAAAGATCCACCAACAAATGGTGCTGGAGTCAATGGGCCAGCTCCTGTAAAAGGGCCGAATGGTCCACCTGTTGCATCTAATTGACCTACCAAAGTCCATGCTCCTGCATTCCCTTGGTTTCCATTAAATGTTCCACCTGGGATAATATACACATCTACCATAGTAGCACCTGTAATATTCATTTCAAAACCTGTAATTGGCAATGGGTCAGGAGTAGAGTTAGTAAGGTCAAAATATACCATACCTCCAAATCCTCCACCATTTCCACCTTGAGCGATGGTAGCAAGTGTTCCTGAATTTGCAACCAAATCACAATTATCTGTAGCATTTAAAGAATAATCTACGATTGCATCACATGCTCCTGGATCTAAATGGATATTTATGGATACTGGGCAATTAATCGAAGGTGATTCGGTATCATTAACTGTCACATCTGTTGAACAAGTTACCACATTTCCGAAATCATCAGTAGTAGAAAAAGTAACAGTAGTTGTTCCAACAGGATATTCACCACTTGCATCAGCTCCACCACCGTTGAAATCATTTGTAACAGGGTTGTTACATACAGCATCAGCAATAGCTAGAACATTTGCAAAAGCACCACATGCTCCTGAATCATTATCCAATGTCTGTGGATTTGGACAAGTCAGTTCACATACTGGGACAGTTGCTAAAAATTGAACATTATCAATAGCCATATCTCCTGTAAATGAGGTTCCTTTAGTTCCTTGGAAACGAACAGTTAATGTTTGACCTGCATATGAGTTTAGGTCTATAACTTCAGTATTCCATACATTGCCTTGATTTCCAGACAATGTAAATGCATTAGTATAAGAAGTTCCTCCATTAGTAGAAATATCCACATCCAATGTCCCCATAGTTGCACCAAACATGTGCCAATCAAAGCTTAGAGAAAATGGAGCACTAGCTGGTGCACCTAAAACTACTGGGTCCATTGTATAAGTACTAATAGATCCAGACGAACCAGAGCTTGTTTCTAAATATAAATAGTTGTTACCCTCTGTTGAACTAGATGGACCTGTATTACTAGATCCAGTACCACCGGCATCTACAGTCCATCCGAATGTACCTGTAGAGGCACATGCGTTAGTAGGAGTAATTACTAAAGCCGCGCAACCTACCTCAAAACCTTCTGAGGATATTGCAGTTTGTGCATTACTTTGTATCTGCCAAGTTAAAAGGCATACCAATGCAAATAGTATGTTTTTGTAATTTTTTTTCATGAGAATGAAATCATTTTTGTTTAAAAAAATTGTGACCATTTAAATTGAGTTTATTGACTTAATAAAGTCACGATTCCCTGAAGATAAGGGTCGAATGTTTCGCCGCTTGAATCTAGAATATTATTTGCAATTATAGCTCCTTCAGTAATAGAAGTAGGGATGGTAATACCTACTTGTATTTGTTCCGAAACAGATACGTAGAAGTTAAGTTTCCTTTCCAAATGAGGAAAGAGAGCATTATCCACTTCCATTTGTGCAAAAATTGGGTTTGCTTCAATGGTTTGAATTTCACTAGCCAACAAGCTTGTAGCTTCTATTGGACTAACATAATTCGCGTTGACCACTAACCCGTCTTGGGCGCTAGCATTTTGAAAACCCGCAAAAAGAAATGCAAAAAATAGCATCATTGTTAAAAATTTCTTTTTCATGAGATATCATGTTTTTTAAGTGAGAAAAAAAAAATATAAATACAGGAGACACAATAGACGCATAATGCTCTAAAGTGAATCAGAATATTTCTAAATATGATTTAAATATTGAATTTTATTTGAAAATCCGAAGAACCTTACTTATAGTTGTTAGACTATAAAAATGTCAACAAACCAATATTAATTGGTTTATAAAAAAGATCTCATTGAATAACATTCAATTGTTTCGGTATGGGTATAAAACGGTTTGTGAGAAAATGTGCTAAGATTTAGTTGAAGCACATTCTTAAACGATTGTTGGGAAGAAAAAACAAAATGTAATTTATTCATTTTTATTTAGATTAAAGGTAAAGAAAAATATTCGGTATTAATATAACTGTTAAGGGGTATTTTTAATATTATTCATTTTTTTCATCCCTACCTTTTTAACTAATCCTGAATTAGAAAATGTAAACCTTTCCAACTCATGATAAACTACCCTTCTTTTTAACTACCTGATAATCAAAGCCTTACAATAATCCCGAATCTTCAAAATTGAAGACTCGGGAAATATCCTGTCTTAAAATCAACTAATATTAGTCAACTAATATCATTTTCTTAGTAGCTATTTCAGTAGCTGTTTCCAATTGGTAGTAAAGAACACCAGTTGCATCAATTCCTTCTCTTGTAACATTTACAGAGTTGAAACCTTTTACTGCATCCATTTCTATCAATCTTAATACTCTTCCTGAAATATCATAAATTGTCAACGTAACCGCACCTGCTTTTGGCATATTGAAACCAATCGTAGTTTCTGCTTTGAATGGGTTAGGTGTATTTTGAAATAATTCAAATCCGTTAGAAACTGTGTTTCCGTTGAATGCTAATACTACGTTGTATAAATCAGCATTAGAGTATGCTTCAGCCGCTGTGTAACGAGAGTTGATCGTCAATAATTCTGCTGTATTTACTGCTGTGTTAGCGGTGAAAGTAATCGAGAATATTACTTCATTATTTGCTACCGTTACACTTTCGTTGGAGTTCCAAGAAGTAGTGATGACACCTTCATTAATTTTATTAAAACCGAAGTTTTTAGTATTCAATCCTGCTAAGTTAGTTTTCACCTCAACAAACTCAACAGCGCTCTGATCAAATCCTAAAGTGAATTGGTAACCTGCGATGTTTTTGAATTCGTTAGCTCGGAAGTCAACTGTAAATGTTTCTCCAGCAACAACTTTGATCGCTTCTAAAGCAAGCGTCAAGTTACCATCGAATGTTCTTGAATCAGAACCTAACAAGTTGTTTGGTGAAGCGGTTGCGTTCACATCTCCAATCTTAACTCCGATAAAGTTAGCTGGATCAACTGTGTTTAATTCCATTTCAATTACCTCTGGGAAAATTTCTTGCCATGGGTTAACTGCATTCGGGAATGCATAACTCATGTCAACAAATCTCCAAGAATTGTTGTTCTCTAATTCATCATCAATGTGAAGAATCAATGCTCGTAATTTAACGATATCCAAAGTAGTTACTGATTCAGAATGATTGGCATCAGCTGCAATTACTTTGTAAGGAGAATCTAATAATTCAGTTCCTAAAATATGTTTAGCAATTAAAACTAAATCATAAGTCGTTACCCCGTTCAAGTAATTCATGTCTTTCTCAGGAGTTACTTCCATATCGTTTGGAGCCATGTTGAAAATGAATCCACCACTTGGGCCAGTTACTACTGGTATATTCAATCCGTTGTTATCAGTTAAGGTAACAGTTACCTCTTCTACTTCTTCTTGGTATTCCGTTTCGATGGTCCCTGTGATCAATCCTGTAGGCATAGCACAAGCTCCGTTAGGATCTTGAACTTGGATAAAAGTAGAACAGAAATCAAAGTTGCCTGCTTCGTCAGTTACATAAATTGAAACTGGGACTAAACCATCTGCAGGAATATCAGAACAGTTGATCGTAATATTATCAATGGTCACATCTGGAGCAAATGAAAACTGTAAATCTTCATAAGCGGTACAGTTATCATAACTACTTCCACTTTCAAAATCAGATGCCCAAATCGTAACTGAACCTGACGATGGCATCACCGTTGTTGCTATTCCAAAAATGCAAACAGGTGTTGGTTTTTTAGCATCAAAAACTGAAAATGAACGAGTACATTCTGAAGCGTTTCCGCAAAGATCAGTTACCGTAAATGTGATGGTATAATCTCCATTGTTTAAATCTTGACTAGCATCATTTCCAATTCCAGTTTGACCATCAGATAATGCCCAAACGAATTCTAATAAATTAGCGGGGGTGCAATCATCTTGCGCTACTGCTTTTAATGGAATAAAAGTTGGCCCACAATCTTCATCGAAATTTGGATAATTATCAATTCCATTGTCTGGCTCACATGAAATAGTTGGAGCAGAAGAATTAATTACTTTGATGATTTGTGTATAATGCCATACTCCTGGGCCAGGTTGAGTTGGATCTTGATTACCTACTGCTTGACACCAGTCAACTACATACCATTTTCTTAAAATTTTCAAGCAAGCATCTCCTGCTCCAAAATCAAGAACTTGATCATGGTGACCTACTGCAATATTATTACAAGCTCCTTCGTAAATAACTGGATAATTATATGGAGATGATAAATCATCTGGTTCTAAACCAGTTCCACAGGTAGTTGCTGTATAGTCCAATGGCCAAGTGATATCACCTGATGTAAAAGGATTATTGTTTGAAACAAAGTATCGTTGGATACAAGAAGAAGTTCTTCCTCCTCCATCAGTAGCAGTCCATACAATTGTAATTGTTCCGTTTCCACATTCAATGGTGTTACCAATTACGTTATTGGTAAGCGTTGCTCCTGAGCAATTATCTGTAGCTATAGCTGTTCCGTTTGCATCAACTGCATCTTGTGGTAATGGTTGTCCCATTACGATATAATCTAAGTACGTTGCATCACATTCAACAGCTGCATCTGCTGGGCAGATAACGGTTGGGTCAATTTTATCCTGTACTTCTACTTCTACCATACATGAGTTAACATTACCTGCTGCATCACGTACTCTGAATTCTACCATTACTGTGGTGTTTACATCACAGCAGAAAAATGGTACACTTGGAAGGAAATCTGTTCCGTCAAATCCTGGACAAGCTGGATTGTCCATTCTTCGTGCAGTCATCTCTACGATTCCACAGTTGTCGTAAGAACCATCATCAAATGTGATCGCATCAATTGATCCTGTTCCATCTGATCCAATTCCTAAAATTGTATGCTCATCACAAATTGCGATTGGTGCAATTTGGTCTTCTACCGTAATTATCATCTCGCAAGTAGACTCATTCCCACAACCATCTGTTGCAGTATAAGTTACGGTATGTGTTCCTACTGTAAGACTAGACAATGTATTATTAGATGGATTGTATGTTCCCGATGATACATTACTTACGGATACCGTAACACTTGATGAACATGCGTCTGTAGCTGAAGCTGTTGGTAATTGTACTGCTCCCAAACAGTCACTTGAATTTGTTGAAATTGTCAAGTCTGCTGGGCAAGTAATTGATGGAGCTGTTGTATCTAATATTTTGATGATCTGAGTGTACTCTAAAATAGAATTATCACACCAATCAACTAATATGTATTTTCTCAACATTTTATATGAACCATCACAAATATCAATAATGCTTGGCTCGCCATTAAGACCAATTCCAATATTTGAACATCCAATATCCGTTAAAACTGGAGGTAATGCATCTCCACATTCAATCGTAATATCTCCTGGAAGACTAGCTGTTACATCTGCAAGAGTAGTAGGAGTAATAGAAATAATTTCTGTACAAGAAGTTGTATTTCCTGACTCATCAGTTACTGTCCATGTTCTTTCGATTTGAGCAGTACCATCACATAAGTCACCAGATTCAACATCTACATTTGTTAATATTGCTGAACCACATGGGTCAAAACCTAAAACGGTATAAGTATTGTTTCCATCAGAAATAACAGTTGCCGTTGCAGGAACTGGGAATGGAATAACACTATTCGCAGATAGATTAATCGTAACATTCACATCACCACTATCGCCACCTGCTAAATCTGTAACTGAAATAGTCCAGTCACCAGCAGCCGATTCTCCATTGAATACAGATAATACTTCCAATGATTGGAACGTACCTTCTGCAGCTGGGTTATTATTACAAGTTCCATCTAAGTCAGCATAAGTTAAAGTTGCTGCATCATCAAAAACTACATCTAATCCATCACCTGCACATCCTAATCCTGGACCACCAATATTATTCATTAATTCTACGGTAGTTCCAGTTGGAGAAGTAATTGAAATAATCAAATCTCCTACCCAAGTGTGATCACTATTTACCGTAACATTTACATCGACTACATCAGAGTTCTCAGCACCAAAAGTTACTGTTTCTGAAATGGTCGCATTATCAACTGACATCGCTGGCGCAACCATATCTGAAGTTGCAACAAAAGAACTTCCTGGATCTGTATCATCATCACATCTTACTGTTAAATCATTACTACATACTAAATCTGGAATCAATTTGTCTTCTACTAAAATATTTCCCCAACAAGGATTTCCTGAAGGGTTGTTCACCATCACTTCGATAGTTTGTCCAACATGAGAACCATCCAAGACGAGAGGAAGACCACTATTAGCGAAAACTACTTCATAGTTGTCATAACAACCGTAATCATTTCCTTCCAAAATTTGGTCCGCTCCAACTGTAGCCATACAGTTTTCATCCAAAGAAATATTAACTAAACTATTACAAGTAATTACATTTGAACTTGGTACAAATTCAACAATAGATACCTCCCAAGTACAAGTACTGGTGTTTCCATAATTATCTGTAGCTGTCCAAGTATTTATAGTCGTCCCGATAGGGAAAGGACTACCTGAAGGAAGTCCTGCAGTTTGTGTTAAAACTGGTGCAGCACCTACAGCAACAGTATAATGAATATTTCCATTCCACGTTCTTGGGTTGAAAATACCACCTGTCCAAATTGGAGTACCTCGACCTAAACCTGCTACAATTTGAACATTAGCATCTGAATAAGTATTAGCTCCATTTGTATATTGAATATCGTTTGCTCCGTCAGTTTGGAAAATATAAATCCCATAAACTTCACCAGTTTGGATTGTCAAACCACCTGCTAACATTACTGATGGATTTCCTGGCCCTGCTGAAACAACAGCTACATCACCCATCAAAGTCCATGCTGCTGCATTCGTTTCGTTTCCAGCATATCCTCCAAGTACAGCGTAAGCTGCAACGGTATGATTTGTACCAGCACCTGAGCCTAAGTGAATATCAAATGAATTAATCATAATCGGTCCTGAACCGATATTAGTAACATCAAACATGTTTCCTGCAAAACCATTATTGTCATTGAAAGTTGTACCAATAAAAGTAGTGGTCAACATTTCTTCACAGTTATCAACTGCAGTTACATTATAAGAAAGGAATTGCTCACATGCTCCTGGATCAAGGTGAATAGTTTGATCGCTAGGGCAAGTCATTACTGGTGGTAAATTATCTGATACTGTAACAGTTGCAGTACAAGTTGAAGTGTTTCCACAATCATCTGTAGCAGTTAAAGTAACTGTATTCTCACCAATATTTGAACAAGAAAAATCTGATTGGCTTAATGATAAAGTTACTGTTCCACAATTATCTGAAGAACCATTCTCAATTTCACTTGGAAGAATCGTTGCGTTTCCATCCTGATCCAAGTCAATTGAAATATTTTGACACATTACTGATGGAGGAGTATTATCCTCAACAGTTATCGTCTGAACATGAATCATTGCATTTCCGCAATCATCAGTTGCCGTCCAAATTCGAGAAATTGTACTTTCACTTGCACAACCTCCTGCAACTGTCGTTTCACTAAAAGCTACCGTCACATTACTTTGAAGTGTCTGCCCATTATTTATAGTACCTGGAGTTTCAGCACTTGGATTTGACCAAGTAAAATCATTATAAGAAGTTCCAGTCCCCATCAATTGAAGAGACAACATAACTGGATTAGAGCCTGGTTGAAAAACGCCAACATCAGTCGAAGTCATCCCAGCTGCCGTGCCATTTGATGCAGTAAACGTTCCTTCATAACTTAAAAACTGAATCACAGTTCCATCTTTAACTAAGGCAATTCCGTCAGGTGCTCCATTTTGAATTCCTGAGATTGGGAAAGAAATTGCACCAAAGCCATCTCCTTCATCTGGAATCATGTTACTTAAAATTGTAGTGTTATACCTAGTTCCATTAGAACCATTATAAAGCTCTAAAGTATATCCAGATAAATCAGTACATCCCAATCCAGCTACCTCAATAAATTCCCCTACATCTCCTCCTGTGTTATCATAATGAAATTCATTTATCCAAGCTTCTAATCCTGTATTTCCTAAATCAACTGCATTTAAAGTTGGAGCGGTAGGAACTGCATCACACTCTACGGCAACATCTGCTGGTGGGCAAATGATTATCGGAGCTGATGCTGAAGGAGTCGCTAAATCAAAATCAACTATTCCAAATGTACATTGGAAATTATCTGTATCTCTTGCAAATACTTGGTAAGTACCTGATGAAAGTCCTGTGAAATTTGGACTTGGTTGGAAGGCAACATTATCAATCGAATATTCTACTGCAACACATGTTGTACAATTGATTCCAGTAAAAGAAATAGTTCCATCTGTATCTCCTACACAAGTAGGAACAGTTGAAGCGATGTCACCTGTCAAATCACAACAAACTGAAGCATCACAATTACCACCTGCCGCCAAAGCAGGAGCCAAAGGCATGACAGTTCGATTAAATTCTGCACTAAATCCAACTGTTGATTCTGTCCAAAAATCTAATTGATAAACACCTGAAGAAATTTCTGGAATGACCGTTCCAACTCCGAAAGTTGTAGTCAAGTCCATTGCATATAAAGTACCACTCACTAAATTGGTAAGTGTCCATACTTCTCCTGGGTCAGAAATGATCGTTACAAAATCATGGAAAAATACAACTCCATTATTTGATAAATTTTGAGGATCATCACATGCACATGGATCAAGAATATCTGACATCCCGTCTCCGTCAACATCTGTTTGACTGATAGTAGGTTCTTCTGGTGCAACAAAAATTCCACAAAGTGTCAATTCATCAATTGCAATATCTTCATCTCCTGAATTTACTGCGAATGTAATTTCAAGATCAATTACACTTCCAGTTGTCGGAAGTGTAAAACAATACTGGGTAAAATTATCTGTAATTTCTGCACCATCCCCTATTCCATCAAAGTCAGTATCAATTCTTGGTAAACCATTAAATCCTGTAGAAATCTCCGACTCTACCCAAATAGCAGGAGTTGTTGTTCCTGAATTATCTATATCATAATTAATATGCAAAAAGTCTGTAGGATCCCAATCCTCATCTCCATTACTTGCTTGATCTTCAGCGAGGTAAACGCATAATTCAATATTTGTAAAATTGGTAATCGCCAAATCATCATATATCATTGTAGACATAGGCATCATACATGGAGAACCATCAATATCTTGCGCTGCAAAAAATGAAGTTCCAATTGGATTATTATAGGTACCTCCCACATTTGTTCCATCAGTACGAGTAAAATAATCTCCACCCATATCGTTACATTCTGTTTGACTTAAAGTGTAATCGACCGTCGTATCCTCAAAATCTTCTGTATAGAAACAAATAGGCATTGGTGGTGGTGGTGCACATGATGATTCAAATGCCCATACTCCTGGATCAAAAATACCATCTGTAGAGCTAATAGGACCACATGATCCAGGTGCATCGCTACAAATATTCCAATCAGCAGGATCAAATGGTGTTGAGCCAGCACATACTCCTGTTGCTCTTTCCACTCTTCCATCTTCAAACTCACTAGCGGTACCTGTTCCATCTACTCCCGGTATTCCATAAGTATCTATCACTAGACCATTATCATCAACCAATTCAAAATTATCATCTCCATTACTATTTACACTTCCTGATTGATTGCAAGTAGCTGTTGGAAAACACATAGGAAATCCTGTTGCTGTAGAATTACTACAAATAATATAGTAACCTCCTGCTGGAATAGTTCCAGTTAGTGTAGTCGTCGCAAAAGTTGTATTTGCATTCGAATAAAGACGAATAGTCCAACCTGTTGATAAATCTACATCTGCTGTACTAGGATTATGTAATTCTAAATACCGACATGCAAATTCATCATCTGGATCAGCGATTTCTGTTATAATAACCTGTCCAAATGAACTAGAGACCATTCCTAAGAAACAGAAAAGGAAAAGAAGATTAGCGTAATTTTTTTTCATGAGAAATTTTAATTTGAAAATTTATCTTAAAAGTTGTGTTTATGTCAAATAACAAAAGGATGACTCCTGCTCTCCTTAAAGGAAAGAAGTCATTATTTTTTTTAACTGACGGTTTGTGGGAAAACAGAATTCGGGAAAAGGTTGCTGAAGGAACATAAGTTTCTACTTCAACAATAAAATAACCCCCAATAAGATTTTATCTTATTGGATTTTTTGAAAAATTTAAAACGGTAAGTGGGAAAGACTAAATGAAATGTATCGAATTTTGTATTTTTTTTCGATTACTACAAAGTTAATAAAAATTAACCTTAACTCAAAAAAAAAAGCCCCCTCCAAAAAAACTGGAAGAGGCCATCCCAAAAACCGATTTTAAAGCATCTTTAAACTAACTTCTGCTAGTTCTTTTTTCTTTTTCAAAAAATGGGCAAGTGGAAAACTATACCCGCCACTTTTTTTTTACGGTGAGTTTATTTTAATCCAAGAGGATCATTTTTTTCGTCAATGTTTTTCCGCTCGTTTTGACTTGATAATAAAGTACACCAGCCGCAGCGAAATCCGTTCTCTTTATTTTTCTCGAATTAAACCCTTTCACTCCCTCAAATTCCATCTGGTTTAAAACTCGACCTGACATATCATATATTTTCAAAACGATTGTTTCTGATTTTGGCAAATAAAAATTAATTATTGTTTCTTCACCAAATGGATTTGGAGAATTTTGATACAACTCAAAAACACTTGTAAATGTATTGTTACGTTGATTATCATTGACTAACTTCACTTCATACAGGTCATTTCCTGAGTATGCCTCAGCAGCTGTGAAGTGAGAATTTATCTCAAAAATATTGGCAATTTCTCCAGTTGATTTTGCTTTAAAAGTCATAGAAAACAGCACTTCATTTTTATCTAAATCAATTCCTTTTGAGTTATTCCAACTGGTCGTAATTTTTCCTTCTTCCAAATTTGTCAAACCAAAATTACTTTCACTCAATCCTTCCAAATTTGGTATCACATTTACAAATTCAACAGCTTCTTTTTCAAATCCTAAAGTGAATTGGTACCCTTCTATATTTTTAAAATCATCCGCTCGGAAATCAACAATAAATGTTTCTCCTTTTGTTACTTTTCGATTTTGTAAATGTATTGTTATGTCTCCAGCAAAAGTTCGAACATCCGATCCGAGTAAGCTATTTGGCGAAGCAGTTCCATTGACATCTCCTATTTTCATCGCTATAAAATTACCAGGGTCGTAACTTCCTATTTCATATTGATAGATCTCAGGGAACTCTTCTTGAAATGGATTACTTGGATTTGGAAAGAAATAATTCGCATCTACAAACCTCCATGATTCATTGCTCTCCAACTCATCATCAATATGCAAAATCAATGCTCTTAGCTTCACTATATCTAATGTAGTAAGTGACTCAGAATGGTTAGCATCCGCTGCAATTATTTTATAAGGAGAATCTAGTAATTCAGTTCCTAAAATATGTTTTGCAATCAAAACCAAATCATAAGTCGTTACTCCATTTAGATAGTTAATATTTTTCTTAGGGGTGATGATATATTCATTTGGCCAAAAGTTAAATTGATAAAATCCATTTACACCAGTAACTATAGGGGTTACATTCAACGTACCAGTTATGTTGTTTAGACTAACGGTGACTTCCTCAATCACTTCTTGATTTTCATTTTCTACAACTCCAGCAACTATTGGTCCTCCTCCACAAGCTCCATTTGGGTCTTGCACATTAACAAAAGTCGAACAAAAATCTTGATTTCCTTCCTCATCTGTTACATAAATATCAACAGGAAATAATCCATTTGCTAGAATATCATCACATATAATTATGATACTATTAAAGTTCACATCAGATGAAAAGGAGAAATTCAAATCATCATAAGCCGTACAATTATCATAACTACTCCCCTCTTCAAAATCTGATGCCCAAATAGTTACTGCTCCTGACGAAGGCATTACCACCGTCGCTATTCCAAAAAGGCAAATTGGCGTAGGTAACTTAGCATCCTTCACTACGAAATCATGAATCTGCCAAACTGAATTTCCACATTGATCATTGACCGTAAAAGTCAAAGAATAATTCCCATTCAGAAAATCTCCCGAAGCAGAATTTCCAGTTCCAGAAAGTCCTGTACTAAATTCCCAAGAGTATTCAAGTAACGATTGATCGGTGCAATCATCATCCGCCATTATTTCAAATGTCGCAGTTGTGCTTCCACAATCTGCCTCATAGTTATCTATCGTTGCAGCACCATTAAAACTAGTAATCGTTGGGGCAGAAGAGTTGATGATTTTTAACACTTGAGTGTAATGCCAAATCCCAGGCCCTGGTTGGGTTGGGTCAGGATTATTTGCTGCTTGACACCAATCTACTACATGCCATTTTCTTAATATTTTTAAACAAGCATTTGCCCCTCCAAATTCTAAAATTTGATCGGTGTGCCCTACCGCCACATTATTACAATTGCCCTCATCCAAAACTGGCTCATTATAAGGTGATAGCAAATTCTCTGGTTTAAGACCTATTCCACAAGTCATTGCCTCATAATCTATCGGCCAAGTAATATCAGCTTCTTCAAAATAACTCGGATTAGTAATCGTAATTATTTGAATACAAGAAGCTGTACTGTATTGACCTGAGCCTGCAGTTGCAGTCCATACTCTGGTAATTTGTCCCTCTCCACAATCATTTTCAGTTATCGAAATATCATTATAAGCTACACTTACATTGTTTTCACAATTATCACTTGCAGTCGCTTCGCCGGTCAAACTTGGGTTTGGATATTCGGTACATAAAATCGAAATATTTGCAGGACAGTTGATAATTGGAATCAATTCATCTTGCGCTTCTACCTCCACCATGCAAGAGTTTATATTTCCTACTGCATCCGAGACTCTAAATTTAACCATGACCGTTGTCCCAATATCACAACAATAAAAAGGGACAGTCGGACCAAAAGAAGTTCCATCAGATCCTGGACAAGCAGGACTATCCATACGTCGAACTTCCATCAATACAATGCCCACATTATCTGTACTGCCATCATCAAACGTAATCGCTTGAGCAATCGCAGTTCCATCTTGGCCAATTTCCACTACGGTATTTTGATCACAAATAGCTGTTGGGGCAATATTATCAATGGTATTTATTTTATTAAAAAAATCAAAAAATGAATTGCTCTCAGCATTCATTTGATTAGACAAAAGAATAAATACTAGAAATAATTGAATGATAGAGTGAAATGACTTTCTGCTCATGAGGTTTTCTTTTTGGGAGTAAGCGTTTTTTACTTAAAATATAACTACAAGGCTAATTGTCAAGTCAAGAGTTTCATTAAAAAAAATGTTCTTGACATAAACAATCATCTTATTTTTTCTTTACAAAAAAATGAAAAAGCGGGAAAACGGTAAGTGGGAATTCTAAAACGACGGGTTTTGGGAAGAAAATTTTATTTAAAATCTTATCAAAAATAAAAAAATTATAAATAACAAACGATTTTTTCACAAAAAAAAGAAAGCGCCTCCCATTTTCACAGAAGACGCTTCTTTTAAAACTTATCTAGAAAAGATAATGTGATTTCGTAATCCGAAGATTAGTCAACCAAAATCATCTTCTTAGTAGCTGTTTCAGTAGCTGTTTCCAATTGGTAGTAAAGAACTCCAGTTGCATCGATTCCATCTCTTGTAATATTTACAGAGTTAGCTCCTTTTACTGCATCCATTTCTATCAATCTTAATACTCTA
>Ga0115005_10002247_pt1 | contig 15442 bp, 14 predicted proteins | sample ArcOceMetagenome_FD_87163 | JGI IMG/M metagenome (GOLD analysis project Ga0115005, IMG submission 87163) | Marine eukaryotic phytoplankton communities from Arctic Ocean - Arctic Ocean - Greenland ARC118M Metagenome | ecosystem: Environmental > Aquatic > Marine > Oceanic | place: Arctic Ocean... | reverse complement strand
GACACTCTAATAAAAGCTTTAGGAAGTGCCGATGATGCTTTCATTCAACTAAGAGACGGAAGAGAATTAATAATATACAATCCAAACTCTAATAACGACGACAATGCTGCTATGTGGCATGACGATACTGTTTTTGCAGTTGACCAAGACGGACAAGAAGAAGAAATCGATTATAGAGATATAACAAACGCTTACTTAGAAGGAAAATTATCAGAAGCAGAACCGATACCTACCGAACCAGGTCAAACTAAAATAGGAGATGACGGTAAAGAGTATGGGGTTAGAGCTTCTAATCACGATAGGAAAATGGCAATGAGAAAAGTCATTGATGCTTTAACTATAACAGGAGATGATAAAGGATTTAAAGTTAGTACAGATCAAGCATTAGAATTCATAAGAACCCATAAAGACGATATATTCTCAGGAGATATAGATACAGAAGATGTTGAAGACATATGGATGAACTATAACGAATATGAATCAGTTAACTACGAAACAGGCTCAGACTTTGTACAAGAAATAGAAATTGATGAAGAAGAAGTAGAAGAAGCAATGACTGACCAAGAGATGAAAGATATCGAGAAGTACGGTCAAAAAGATGACATAGTTAAACCTTACAGACCAGGAGCTATGTTCACAAGTGACTTCGATTATGAAGGTATGTTAGAAGCAGGGTTAAAAGTTAGGTTAAACACACCTATTGAAACTCTTCAAGCAATAGAAGCTTCTATGACAGATGTTAACTACCATACAGAAGCAAGTCACCTATCATATGCAATTGATGCTATACAAGAAAAAGATAAGGTAGAAGCTTTAGACCACCTAAGAAACTTTAGAAAGGAAATTAAAAAGACTTTAGTAAGTTTTAACGAAGGTGTTAGTCCTACAAGAGAATTAGCAGAAGGTGTAATTAAAGAAACAGCTTTTAAATCTAAAACTTACGGTAGAAAGCCGAACACTAAAATAGCAGAAGGAAGAAGAAAAAAGACTAAAGGTGGGAAAGTAGTAACAGAGAATGATTACGAAACAGGCGGATATGTAGAAAGTATGGGACCAATGTTTGATAAAGGTGTCAATTTCTTAATTAGAGCTTGGGAAGAATGGAAGATGGGCCCTATGACAGAGCCTGGAATGATAGAATTCGCTAAGAAAGACGTAATTAGCTACTTAGAGACTCAATTTATGGTTGAGAACTTAGAAGAAAAGAAAGGTAAAGATCTTGATGGAGATGGAGATGTAGATGGAGACGATTACAAACATGCTAAAGATAGTGCTATTAAAAAAGCATTAAATAAAGATGAAAAGTTAGTTAAAGAGAACTTAAAGTCAATTATTTCTAAAGTATTAGAAGAAGGAATAGTAAATGAAGCAGCTACAAATAAATTAGCAGATTGGGGAACAAGTTACGAAACATTCCCAGGAGTTAAACCAGTAGTTAATTCATTAGAAAATATTGTTACAGAGATAGAGCAATTCTATGATAAGATTGGTGATAAAATCGCCGATACATTTAGTAAGACATCTGAATTTAAAAACGAAGAAGGTCTTAACATAGGAGCATTTATTGCGCCATCATTAGAATCAGCTTTTAAACAAGATCTAAGACCAGTTGTAAAAGGAGGCTTTATAAAGAAAGTTGTTCTACCTAAAGTGAAAACAATAACTAAAAGAGAAATTGATAGATACGATGTTGGAGTCCCTGATATAGGAACAGAGATGGATGAAGATGAAAAACAAACAGTTTACTCAGCTCCAGTCAACGGTACATTAAACTAAACTAAAAAATAAATACTACTCTAAAAAATAATATATGAACAATTTCAACTTAAGAAAATTCTTAACAGAAAATAACTTAACTACTAACAGTAAAAATGAAGAAGCTGAATTAAATGTAACAGCATCTGCTAAAACTCTTAATGATATTATTTATCAATTATTAGATGACGGACATATACAACCAGAAACAGCTGATGATTTATTAAATGCTGTTTCAAACTCTCCTTCAGATGACGTATATGAAGCTGGTGCAGAAAGATCTCCAGATAATAGAAAACCCGAAAACTTAAAATTACATCGAGATTACGATAAAGGTGGTAAATATTATAGTGAAGATGGAACAAAAGCTTTTAGAATTCAACCTTTCAAACAAAATGATATTAAGTACACTAAAGATCAGGCTATTAAACAAGGTAAGCATATTGTAGGATTAGAAGGTGGAGAACTTAAAAAATTCATTTCTGATTATATGGCGGCATGGGAAGCAGATAAAGGAGATACAGCTCCTGGCAAGACTTTCAAATAGAGATAAAGAACACAAAATAAATCAACATGGCACAACTATTAATAGAAGTAACCCCGTTTAAGTCATTACTTAAGGAATCTAAAGAGAGACCGGGAGTATATGAAGTAGAAGGTGTTATGCAAAGAGCAGTAGCTAAGAATCAAAATGGTCGTACCTATAGCAAAGCTATATTAGAAAGAGAATCAAAAAAGTACATACAAGAATTCGTACAGAACGGTAATGCATTCGGAGAGCTGGATCACCCTGAATCTCCTATTGTCTCCTTAAAGAACGCCTCTCACATAGTAAAAGAGTTATGGTGGAAAGGAAACGACCTTATGGGACGGGTAGAGCTATTGAATACACCTGCAGGAAATATCGTAAAAGAGATAATCAAAGCAGGACATACAATTGGTATATCATCTAGAGGTACAGGATCTGTTAACCAGACTAACGAAGGAACTTTAGAAGTACAAGCAGACTTTGAATTAGTATGTTGGGACTTTGTTTCTAATCCTTCTACTCATGGAGCTTTTATGAATCCTATTACATTACAGGAAGGTAAACAAAAAGCAAATAAGTATAACGGATTAGATACTATTATTAACGATATATTAAGAGCTTAATGAAATTATATAGCATTTTATTCGAAAAAGAAGAAGATAATACCGTTGAACCAGGAATGGAAGCAATGGCTAAGAAGCTAGCGCAAACAGTTGAAAAGGAACTTGAATCTAATAAAGAAGATATTGAATCTAAAGAAGGACAAGTAAACGAAGAAGCTATAATAAGTATAGTTGGTTATATATTAGTTTCTAATACTATAGCAAACATGCTAGCTAAGATGTTTAAATGGCTTGCTAAGAAGTATAACAAACCAGGAATGATGAATAACGCCGAATGGTGGTATAACTTCACTCATAAGAATGAAGATGCATTCATGGCACCTATCAAACGTATAGTCGGTATATTTACAAAAGATGAAGCTAAGAAAAAAGGTATTACTAAAATACTATATGCTATAATTATATTTGGTATGGCAGGCTCTGCAGGAGGTGAAGCAGTACAGATGCTAAGAAAGACTAAATGGGCTACAGCAGCCGCATACAGCGCTAAAGCATTAATTAAAGGAACAGAAGTTAGCACTCTTATAAAAGGAGCTGTAGAAGACTTAGTTTCGTAAGATAATTCCTCGGACGCTACCGACGGGCAGGAGAGTTAACCATCTAATTTTAGGTGGTTTTCTTGTTTTCCGGAAAAGGTATATATTTATATAGGAATATGCAGTTCTTTATACTGTATTATATTTGTAAAACTTTCCTATTACGATTGCAATAATCGTAGAAATCAACAAACTTATTAAAAATGGCAAACAAAGATTTATTCAAGCAAGCTATTGCTGAAGCCAAATCTATTAGAGAAGCCGCTATTGCCAATGCTAAAGAGGCTTTAGAAGAGTCGTTAACTCCACATTTAAAGGATATGTTAGCTGCAAAACTACAGGAAATGGATGAAGCATCCATCGAAGAAGACGCAGTAAACGAAGTAGATGTAGACGGTACGTACGAATCTGAAGACAAAGAAGCAGGAGCTATGGAGGAAATCGAAGTAGAAGAAGCAGAAGAAGTAGATGCTGAACCAGAAGCTGAGGATGATTCAGAAGAATCTGAAGACGAAGCAGAAGAAACAGAAGACGAAGAAGAAGTAGAGGTTAAGGACATGGAAGTGGCCGACCTTAAAGATCTTATTCGTGACATTATCTCTCAAGAAATGGGAGACGGTGGAGAAGAAGAGAAGGAGAAGGGAGAAATGGAAAGGGGAGACGAAGTGGCACCTGAAGAGGAAGACATGGAAATGGGAGCTGAAGATGACGAAATTGATCTTGACGAACTATTAGCCGAATTAGAATCAGCATCTAATGAGGAGGTACAAGAAGAAGTAACTGAAGAAGTTGAAGAAGAAAAAGAAGAAGAAGTTAAAAAAGAAGAAATTAAAGAAGTATCTAATACTGAACTTAATGAAGCTTTAGAGACTATTAACACTTTACAATCTCAACTACAAGAAGTTAACCTTCTTAACGCAAAACTATTATATGTTAACAAAGTGTTTAAGTCTAGTAACTTAAGTGAATCACAGAAAGTTAACATCATTGCAGCATTTGACAAAGCTGAAACGGTAAAAGAAGTTAAATTAGTCTTCGAAACTGTTTCTGATAACATGGTGACTACAAAAAGTCCGAAAGTTAACGAGAGCAAATTAGGAATGGCATCTAAAGCTACTGGAACAACTTCTGCTAAACCAGAAATTATCTCAGAAGTATCAAGTGCGGTAAAAAGAATGCAAAAATTAGCTGGTATTATTAAATAATTTTAAATTTTAAAAAAAAACAATCATGGAATTAAATTCACTATTAGAAAGTGCAAACGGATACAAAGCGTTACAAGAAGACGCTCAACGTTTGTCTGACAAATGGTCTGCTTCAGGATTGCTTGAAGGATTAAATGGCAAAGAAGCTGACACTATGTCAATTATGCTAGAAAATCAAGCTAAGCAAATCGTAGCAGAACAATCATCTACAGGAACAGGCGCAATTAGCGCTACAGGTGCTGGAAACGAGCAATGGGCTGGAGTAGCTTTACCATTAGTACGTAAAGTATTCGCTCAAATCTCTTCTAAAGACTTTGTCTCTGTACAACCAATGAACTTGCCTTCTGGGTTAGTATTTTATTTAGACTTCAAATACGGAACATCTAAGGATGGAAGAACAGATGGACAAAACATGCAAGGTAATGTTTCTGAAGCAGGAAATAAAATCGGAGTAGATGTTGATCCTTCTGGAGGTCTTTACGGAGCTGGCCAGTTTGGTTACTCAATTAAATCTGCAACTGCTTCTGCTGAGTCTATTACTTCTGCTGTTGCTACTGTTGCATCTTTAGGGTATAACGCTGACTTAACACCAGCTAACTTCTTAAAAGCTACTGTAGATTTAAGTTCAACAGGATTTGATGCTGAAGGTGTAAGAGCTTTTAGATTAACATCTGCTTCTGCTGATATTACTAACTACCCAGAACTTACTACTGTATCTGGAAACAACGTAACTTTTATTGTATTAAAAGCTGACCTTACTGGAAATGCTTTACCATCTGCAGGTGATGTTAAATATCACGTACAGCCTAAAGACAATACAAGAGGAGACTTTGAAGATTCTAACGCAGGAACACCAATCGCTATTCCAGAAATCAATGTAGAGTTGAAATCTGAAGCAGTTGTTGCTAAGACAAGAAAATTGAAAGCACAATGGACACCAGAGTTTGCTCAGGATCTTAATGCTTATCATTCAATTGATGCTGAAGCGGAACTTACTAACTTATTAAGTGAGTACATTTCAATGGAAATTGATCTTGAAATCTTAGATATGTTAATCCAAGGTGCTAGAACAACTGAAAAGTGGTCTGCACAGAACAATAGAGTATGGAACGGTACTGCTTGGGCAAATGCTGCTTCTGACTTTTATAATACTCAAGGACAATGGTTCCAAACATTAGGAACTAAAATCCAAAAAGTATCTAACAAAATTCACCAGAAAACGTTAAGAGGTGGAGCAAACTTCTTAGTATGTTCTCCTTCTGTAGCTACAATCTTAGAATCAATTCCAGGATATGCTGCACAAACTGACGGAGATCAGGCTGAATTTGCAATGGGTGTTCAAAAAGTTGGACAATTAAATGGACGTTACAAAGTATACAAGAACCCTTACTTAACTGAAAACACAATCTTAGTAGGATTTAGAGGTGGACAGTTCTTAGAAAGTGGTGCAGTATATGCTCCATATGTACCATTAATCATGACTCCTCTAGTATACGATCCAGCTACCTTCACTCCAAGAAAAGGTATCATGACTCGTTACGCGAAGAAAATGATCAGACCAGAATTTTACGGAAAAGTATTTGTATCTGACTTAGATGCGATATAGTATTTAACTGTATTATTTTTATTATTAGGAGAGGGGCTATTTTAGCCCCTTTCTTTTTTTTTATTTACAAGTGAAGAACTATTTATTACTATAATAATAAAGTTATTTAGATATGTCTTCAAAACATCATACGGACGAGGTCTTCACACAAAAAAGAAGACCAAAAGGGCCGATTAAATTTAATGTTCAACTTAACGAAGAACAGAAACAAGCAAAATCTTTAATATTAAACTCTCCAATCACTACATTACGGGGAATGGCAGGAAGCGGTAAAACACTAGTAGCAGTACAAGTAGCTCTAGATTTACTCTTTCAGAAGAAGGTAGAGAAGATTATCATAACAAGACCTACTGTGTCTAAAGAGGATATAGGGTTCTTACCAGGAGATATAAAAGAAAAAATGGACCCGTGGTTAGCACCAATATATCATAACCTCTATGCTTTATACAGTAAGGAAAAAGTAGATAAGGAATTAGAAAATGAAAACATAGAAATAGTTCCTTTTGCTTTTATGAGAGGACGTACTTTTCTTAATTCTTTTGTAATTGTAGACGAAGCACAAAACGTTACTCATAACCAAATGGAAACAGTCATAGGGAGACTAGGTAAAGGTTCCAAAATGGTAATATGTGGTGATTTAGCTCAAATAGATTTAAAGGATAAAAGGGAGACTGGATTCTCTTTTCTATCAAGGGTTGAAGAACAGGTAGAAGGATTTGTTACCCATACATTATTAAAGAATCATAGGCATGATATTGTGTCACCTATACTTAAAGTGTATAAAACATTTAGAGATTAATTGATACAGTATCTCTTATTACAATACCTTACTATTTATAATAAAACTATACTCAATGGCTAATATAAGTATTTGGAATGGAACTAGCGCTTTTGCTTCCGGTCAAACCCCTTTTGGGTTCTATGACTCAGATTCCTCTTTTGCAGGAGACGCAGATAAAGTAGCAAAATTCTGTGCTACAAGATTAGGGTACCCCTTAATGGATGTGGAATTACAATCAGGATCTCTTTATGCTTGCTTCGAAGAAGCAGTAACTACTTACGGAAACGAAGTATTTCAATATAAAATAAGAGAAAACTACTTATCTTTTGAAGGAGCACCAACTGGTAGTTCTTTGAATAACCAAATTGTAGAGCCAAACATTAATAGATTTGTACAGATAGCAAAGAATTACGGAACAGAAGCAGGAGTAGGTGGAAATGTAACAGTTCATTCTGATTACATAGAGCTAACCGGATCACATCAGAATTATGATATGAATGCTTGGGCATCTGCTAAAAGTATAACAGGAGGAATAGAAATTCGTAGAATATTTTACGAAGCACCTCCTGCAATAACTAGATACTTTGATCCCTATGCAGGTACTGGAACAGGTACTAACGCAATGATGGATCAATTCGGCTTTGGTAATATGAGCCCAGGAGTAAATTTTATGCTAATGCCAGCATCATACGATGTACTTAAAACACAAGCAATAGAGTTTAATGATCAACTTAGAAAATCAGCATTTACTTTTGAATTAATTAATAATCAATTAAAATTATTCCCTATACCTAATAATACTGGTAAATTATACTTTGAATATATGACTAATGCAGATAAATCAGCATTAAACTTTGATTCTAACACAGGAAATATAACAACAGTATCAGAAGTACCTTACAGTAATCCAGAATATGCACATATTAACAGTGTTGGACGCCAATGGATATTTCAATTTACATTAGCTTTAGCAAAAGAAATGCTAGGGTACATAAGAGGTAAATACCAAACAGTACCAGTACCGGGATCTGAAGCAACTCTTAACCAAGCAGACTTATTAACAGATGCTAGAGCAGAAAAAACAGAACTTCTAACTAATTTAAGAAGCATGTTACTTGAAGCATCAAGAGGAGTACAAATGGAAGCACAAGCAAAAGAGTCTGACTTCTTAAGAGCTACACTATCTCAAGTTCCAATGACAATACACGTAGGATAATGAAATTAATGACGATAATAGAGGAGATAGTATTTAGTACCTATGAAGGTATGATTAGGTTAATGTACAAAGATGACGAAAGCGAGAACATAGCTGAGCTATTACGTGCTTTACCGGGGATTACCGCTGTTACTAATGCTGGTTCATCATCGGAAATGGGAAGTATGACTTTTAAAGTAAAGTTAATAACTCAAAAAGATAAAGAAGAGGCTTTTGAAGCATTTAAGACTAATGCAGTCAGTAAGTACCCTAATATAATTAAAATAGAAATCGCTAACGAAACTATAGAAGAGAAGTAATGATATTTGGAAGCAATAGAGATTTTAAACTACTAGTCGGGATTAATAGGGAACTATTAAAAGATATCGTTGAGCAAGAAATTCTACTATACAAAATAAGCTTATCAGATACTTCAACAAACATATACGGAGAAGCATTAGAGAAAACTTACTTAGAACCAGTTAAATTTAATTGTCTTATTACAAGAGGTGACCAAGTTTACGATATAGATGAGTTTGGAACAGATTTAGGTCGTACAGCTTCTTTCGCTTTACTAAAAGAAGATTTAAAAGATGTTCAGTTGGTAGCTCAAGTAGGAGATATCATAATGTGGCATGAAGATTACTACGAAGTAGATTCTATTAAGGAAAACGAACTTTTTTACGGTAGGGATAGTGATTATAACGTTGAAAGAACAGGAGGGTATGGAGATTCTATCTCTATTGTACTTGATTGTCACTTAACTAGAGCAGATAAGGTAGGAATTTCAAGACAGAGATTATAATTATGGGTAGAAAGAAGAAACCAGTACCAAGTACACAAACAGAGTTACTGCATAAGCAGTTAACACCGCTTTTGCCTACAGGAAAAGCTCCATTACCGGATAATAAGAAGAGAGAGAATCAAATTAGCGTTAAAGGTGACGATGTAAAGAGGTTAACAGTAGGGTTAAGAGATATAGATGAAACTATCAGTTATTACTTTGATAATGTAATCAAACCTACAGTAATGCAAAACGGAGCTAAACAAAGCGTTCCTGTATTATATGGATCTCCTGAAAGATGGAAAGCAGTACAGAAAGATGGTTACTATAGAGATAAAAACGGTAAGATACAAGCACCTCTTATTATGTTTAAAAGAGATTCTGTTGAAAAAAATAGAAGTCTTAGTAATAAAATTGATCCTCGTAACCCTATTAACTATGGAATCTTTAAAAAACAGTTTTCTAAAAAGAATGTATACGATAGATTCAGTGTAGTAACCAATAGACAGCCTATAGAAGAATACCATGGAGTTGTGGTACCAGAATACGTAACTTTAACCTATTCTTGTATGATCTTCACAGATTATATAGAACAAATGAATAAGATAATAGAAGGTATAAACTATGCCTCTGATTCTTATTGGGGAGATACTGAAAAGTTTAGTTTTAGAGCTAGGGTAGATTCTTATGCTACAGCAACAGAGTTAACACAGGGTACTGATAGAGCAGCTAAGACGACATTTACTTTAGTACTTAATGGTCACATAATACCTGATACTATCAATGCTCAATTAGCAGGAATGAAGAAGTTTTACTCTAAATCGTCAGTAACGTTTGGTTTAGAAATGGCAGGTAACCTAGAACAACTAGTAGCTAAATCTAAAACATCAGAATCTGATAATGACTATAGGTTCTTTGATCAAGGTACATTAGGAGTACAGAGATTTGGTATGTCACAACCACAAATTGAATATGTAAACCTTCATAATACCTTTTCATCTGATTTCGTATCAACAAACACAGCTATCTTTAATAATAGAACAATAGTACAGCAACCAGCAGGATTCGGAGCAGGTGATGAGCGATTCCAGCTATATATTAACGGTATGCACATACCTCCTCTAGTTTATACAATCCAGCAGGTAGGAAGTGATGTATCAGCAGTAATACAGACAGGAAAAACAGAATATACGTTAGATAGTGGGGATGAGGTAATTTTAAGCGGAAAAATACAATAAACAATGGCATTAATTCAATGGAAACAAATAGACTCGTATTTATCTGGCTCAAAAGAGTTAACAGGTAGTTTACACATATCTGGTACAATTTCAGCAGATTAGTTTATTGGTATCGATGCAGCAGCTATATTTACCGGATCTATATCAGCTTCTGTTAACCCAACAGGTAATATATTTGTAGTAAGCAGCGGTAGTGAGAATTTACTAACAATAGATGAAGCTGGAAACGTAGTAGTTGAAGGTAGTATTACTGCACAAGAATTTTACACTGAAATAATTAGTGCCTCTATACTATTTGAATCAGGATCTACCTTATTCGGTAACTCTTTAGATGATACACACCAATTCACAGGTAGTTTAAGAATAAGCGGATCAGATGGACATCAAATATCAGGTTCTTTATCAGTTCAGACAGGTAATGTATCAACTACAGCTATTAAATCTAACAATACAACAGTTGGTTACCCAAGTTCTAATGACTGGAAGAATAATTTAGACGGTTCTTACTTTAATAACTTTGACCATGACACTCATATATCCGAAATAGTAAGGTTTATGGCAGGTGTTATGAGTGCTTCTTTAGATGTAGCAGATGCAACACCGAATACAAAGATATATGCATCAGTAACACCCACATATTCATTAGGTTCTACTATACCTAAAGATACTCTATTTACTGGAGTGCTAGGAAGTACATATGAGAACGCTAAACTATCAGGTAACTGGTATAACTCATCTAATATAGACCTAACGTTAACAGGTTCTATTAAATCAACACAAGAATACCTTATAGACAAAGGTTTTCTACTGAACTCGGAGACTGGATCAGGTGTATTAGACAATAATGTAGGTACAAACCCATTTAGTAATGGGTATGGAAGTAGAATACCTTCTAACATAGTGACTCAAGCAACATTTAATACTAGTTCATTCACAGTATCAGCAAACGCAGGAGGATCATCAGAGGTTTACAGTAATAGTAACTACTTTGGACTAGGAACAGTAACCGGAGCAGCACAAGCAGCCACTCCATTCTATGTAAGAGTTTACGCAACCCAATCTTTTAGTGATAACTACTCTGATAGCACACCATCAGCAACATCAACCTTTTCTTCAGCTTCTCTTTTAGACTATTCTATTACAAATTTCGGTAATTCTAATGGATTATCACTTGCTAAGATTATAACAACCCAACCTGCTGTTATACCATCGTTATATCAGGATGGGGACTTTACTAATGTAGTAGGAACAACAAGCGAAAGAATATATACATCTGGCTCTACAGCAGCAAATTCAATATCAGCTAGTGGTTACTATAACCTTCATGATATAAAGGTAGGATTAAGATCAGGTTCACAAGCACAGTACCTAGAAAAGACAGCAGCCAACAGCATAACAGGGTTTTATCTCTATACCGGAGATTTACCTACTGATATAGTAACTTCTGCACCAACAGCAAGTATAAGTAATACACAGTTAACAAGAACAGGCTTTACAGCTACTTCTAGATCTTTATCAGGAGCCCCTTACCTATTAACAACAACATATAGTTATACATTTCAAGGAGATGTAAATGGAAGTTTTGATCCTGGATATGGGTACAACACTACCCCTTTAGTTATTGATAGAAGTACAGATACCTGGGCTAATATTGGAGCACATAGTTTAAGTAATAGAACTATAAGTACAACCCCTTCAGGAGTACAGTCTAATATCTCTGGAGTACAAGGAGTTGTTAGTTCAAACAAAGCAACACAGAGATCAGTAGGAGATATACCGTATATAGACGATATATGTTACACTACATCATCATATAGTTTCTCATTAAACAGTAATGCTGATAACGTCCAACAAACTAGAGCTTCCCAACAGAGTACTATATATTCATTACAGTTTAGGTTAACAGGTAGAAATTGGAAAGGAACTTCTAGTATATCTTCTTCAGCCACTACGTTATTTTACGATGAATCTGTATTTGGTCAAAGTAAGACAACATTAATGAGTATCTACAGTCGAGCACAAGGTTATGATGCTAGTTCTTTAACAGGAACATCTGAAAACTTTAGTGGAGAAGATCATAGAATTAAAGTTAACAACAATGTATTAGCTTTTAACGGAGATTTATTCACTACTAACACTTATGATGTAACAAACGTACTAGGTAATTATGATTTACAGGTTAAACCTGGTTACTTAGTAGATCCAGGAGGAAACTACGGGTATTGGTATGATGCTGACTTTGGAACAGGAGTCTATAAGTACTTTATACGTAAATTTAGAACTAGTGGGACTAAGACATCAATGACAGTTAATTTAGGTAAAACCTTAGTCAATTGGGATGCAACTACTAATGGAATAGCAGCAACAGTCCTATTTAAATCATCAGCAAGCGGTAGTGGAGCAAATAACAGTTTAACAACCGCAAGATTATATGATCCATCAGAATTAAATTCTAATTCAATAGAATCTACTATAACCACTGATAACTTTAAGAATCCATTTACAAGTAATTTAGACCTATACGGTAACATAGGAGGAAGTGTTAGTTCAACTACATACACTATACCTTTAAGAAATGCAGATGGAATGTATTTAGACAGTAACGATAACGAATTTTACATAATAGTAAGGTATAAAGGAGATCCATCTCCAGTAACAGATATAAATATTACTACAACATAATGGGATTAATAGATAACACAAAAAAAGCATTAAGATTACTGATAGGTAGAAGGTTTACCAGTCAGGATCTTTCTATGCAACAAGAAGCATTTACTTCTACGTTAGATATAAGAAGCGCTGATGTGTACACCCAGGATCACTTAATTCCAGCTGTTAGTCTACCTTTTAGTGGTAGTAGTCAACACGGCGGAACACATAACGAAGTTATTCAATATTGGTTTAGACATAAATTAACAAAATCTAATTTAGACTCAGATGTATGGTTCTTTTTAAACCCAATAGGAAGCGACTCCGGGGTTACACCGCAGATTGTTAACTCTAACCAGCAGGTTAACTTTATATCAAGTAAATATTCTTCACCTACTTTAACAAACGCAGGTACAGAAGACGTTACACCGGGTTATAATGTAGTATTGTATAAGTCTACATCAACAGATAGTGGAAGCTTCTCCGGTAGTGATAAAGTTTCAATTAATGATTACCAATTTGATTATAAAACAGGAATTATACAGTTTGATCAGAATAAACCAACATCTAATCAAAAAATTTACATAACAGTATACCAGTATATTGGTAAAACATTACTAAATGATCCTAATATAGGTATATTTGAACAAACAGGTTCTTTTTATTCAACAACAAATGACTTAAAAGTTACAGGTTCATTTGACTTTGCATTAAACGGAACGACAGATAAAATAACAGTATCCTCTGATGGTGATTTAAAGTTTGAATTCAATGAGCAGGGAACAGCTACCTTCAAACCTGAGATGTTGCTCCTACTGCAGTAAGTGGAGGACTATTTTATAGTGGATCAGACGACTACTTCCTTGGATTTAATAATTAGACGATATTTATAACATATAAAACATACTTTGTAACATGGCAAACTGGAAAAAGATAATAGTAAGTGGATCGGACGCACATTTAGGTGCTGTTACATCCTCTATACTAACTAATAATAATATTTTAACTACAGGTGCAGGAGGAGCAATAGAAAGCTCTGGAATTACATTTGTAAGCAGCACACTCGCATTAGGATCATCAATCATAACCTCAACAGGAGCAACCTCTATTTTATCAGGTTCTTTTAGTGGTTCTTTCCAAGGTGATGGTTCATTACTAACAGGTTTACCTACTGTATTAGCTATAGCAGGAGATTCTGGAACAGATAATGTAAGTTTACTAACTGATACTTTAACAGTAGTAGGTGGGACTTCATTAACAGCAGCAGTAACTGATAATCAAATCTCAATAGGAGTTGATAATGCAGGAATTACTGCAACTCAATTAGCTGCATCTGTAGCAGGTACCGGTTTATCAGGAGGAGCTGGAACAGCACTATCAGTTGATTATGGATCAGGCGCTGGAACAGCAGTACAGGGTAATGTTAACTTTTCTTTAAGCGGTACAGGAGGAGAAATAGGAGTAACAGGTACAACATCTCAAGCATTAGGAGGAGGACCTAGTTATACTCTAACCTTACCAGATACAATTTCAGGTAATAGAACATTCTCTAGTAACTTAACAGTAACTGGAGACTTAACAGTTAACGGTACAACTACAACATTAAACACTTCTAACTTAGAAGTAGAAGATAAATTTATATTCTTAAATGCTGGTTCAGGTTCAACTGCACCAACAGGAGAAGGTGGTATTATAGTTGAAGCAGGAACAGCAGATTCAGGATCAGCATTCTACTACGATGGTAACAGCGCTAGATGGTCATTAGCAGACGGGATTAAAAAAGATGCAACATCAGTTACTCCAGAAGCTTTTTCTCCTGTAGTTGTAGATGTAGCAAATAGTCAAACAGATGCTACTAAGTATCAAAAGAACGGTAACATTAAAGTAGATGGAGCTGGAGAAATTTGGATTTATTCATAAAAATTCGTAAATTAGTTATATATGGGCATTTTAACAAAGCAAAAACTGAAAGCTGTAGAAGGACTTTCAAAAGAAGATCTTGAATTTGTACTAACAAAACTTAGATCAGCAAATTATTCCGGTCATGAGTTCGAACACTTTTATAAAGTTTGGTCCTTATTGACAGCACACCTTAAAACAATTAAAAAATAACAACGGAGCCTTACGGGCTCCTTTGCTATTTATACGTATATTATTGGCCCGCAAGGGAAGTGGACAGGCAATCCTGTAACCAACCATAATTGAGAAAATATGCCAAATTGGAAAAAACTAATAGTTAGCGGCTCTGACGCTACACTTAATGCACTAAATGTTACAACTAGTATAACTGGTTCTGATGTAAAAATCGACGATTGGGGATCAATTTCTGCATCTCTAGCAAACCTAACAGATAATACACCGGATGGTTCTGGTGCAGCCACATACATAACAAAATGGTCAGATAGCGATACAGTTACTTCTAGCGCAATGTTTGAAGCAGCTAGCGGGAACTTTAGCATAGGGATTACAACTCCTAACGGTAAACTATCAGTAGTGAATGATATAAGTATAGGAACTTCAGCCACAGATGTACTAAGACTG
>Ga0115005_10002246_pt1 | contig 15443 bp, 16 predicted proteins | sample ArcOceMetagenome_FD_87163 | JGI IMG/M metagenome (GOLD analysis project Ga0115005, IMG submission 87163) | Marine eukaryotic phytoplankton communities from Arctic Ocean - Arctic Ocean - Greenland ARC118M Metagenome | ecosystem: Environmental > Aquatic > Marine > Oceanic | place: Arctic Ocean... | reverse complement strand
GATGAGAATGTGTGTGATGAGTGAAAAATAACTACGAACGTTAAATAACCGATTATCATATCATATCATATCACATCAAACCAACCAAGCCAATCGAATGAAGCATCAATCATCAATCAATCAAACATACACCCACACTACTGTACATAACTCTCCCGTCCCCCATACACACCACACATCTCCCAAACACAAAACATCACACCAAACTACTACATCTTTCAAAACGGTTGATATACAGTGACAGACTTTAGCAACAGGGGAAAATGAAGCTAATCCGACTAATCCTATTCTTGTTCACATTCTCGTCATCAATGGAGTTTGGTTTCATTGAGGGATTTTCGGTTCCTAAATGCGCATCGGTACACATAGTACAACAAGCACCACGAACTTGCATCAAAATTGTCGGGACCATGCCGAGGGATGAAATCACCACAAGGAGAAAGTGCAGGGGATACCATTACTTTCAATCCTCGCTTCTCGCTACTGGAGCAGAGGATAATGAAGATGATGGGTGGGGAGCAGAAGATGAAGATACCACCACTAAAACCATTAGTGCTTCGAGTAGTGGACCTGCTGGAGTAGAGGAGCGAGAATTAGCTGCTCTACGGGCCCAAATGGCCGAGAAGAGAGCACCAGCTACACGTAATACCAACATGTTGAAAACTGATGAACCCGAGAGGGATTTATTCATTCCAATTTTTGCAATCATCTCCTTGGCTGGATTATTTGGTGCTTATGGTTACGAGATGTTGCGATTATATTCGCGGGGTGAATTGTATTTACCTTGGAATCAATAGGTTGAATTTGTTGACGCCAATGTTGCCATTTCTTACTAGCATTACACTTCATCCGGGCAAGTTCGATTTTGCGAGTAGTTTTGAAAGTTTCATCCTGCTGAGTATACTTTAAAAACTAGCTTTAACTTTATAATGTACAAACCAAGTTGGTAGTAGCGTGTACTACTATTTGACCTTTTTGCCTGACTTTCTGGAAAGTGAAACCGCATTCGGAGCAAAGTACATCCTTGTACACACTGAATAATGCGTCGTGTCCAAACAAAGACCTCTCCGAAGGAAGTACACTTATTCACGCTCCTCGATGTCAAGAAAGTCACGCACCAGCCGCTCCTCGACAAGTTGTCACCCAGCATTTATAAAGCTCCTGTGAAAATGGAACTCGGAACTGTTCCTTACATTCTTCAGCATCAAATCGCATTGCCCGTGCGAAAGATTTGACAGCTTTTTTCACGTCACCAACTTCCAGGCAGCTATTGCCCACCTGGAAAAGATATCTTGAAAGATTTTTTCTTTGCCATTTGTCTCCGAGCACGCCAATTGCATCAATTTCCTCGCATTTGAAAGCAGCCTGGACATAAAATGCAATGGCTTGATGAGGTTCACTGTGCAGCTCATAGATATTCCCAATGCGCTCCAATGTCTCTAAAAATTCGGCCAAATCACAGTTTTCCCCAGAACATTCCAACTCAAGAGACTCTTGATAATATCGTAGGGCTCTCTCAGAGTTGTCGAACTTATCAACGAGTAAATCGCAAATGTCATACAATAATACTGCTATTTCGGTATGAGGCATATTCAAAGCCCGGCGCATCTTTAGGCATTTCTCTAGACACAATAGAGACTGCTGGAATCGATTTTGTTTAGCATAAAGAACGCCAAGAAGATTCAGCGTACACGAGGTATCTATGTCGTACACATCGGACACTTTTTCTCGTAGCCGAAGGGCTTGCTGCAATGCAGTAGATGCATCTTGAAGAGACTCCACTGACTGTGCTTTGATAAGGGCAATTGCAGATAACGTTTTCGCTGCATGTAGTTCACAACCTTCGTTGGATTGGAATATTTCAAGTGCTTCCTTGTACGTACTCAAAGCGAGATGATACATACCTCGGTCGTCATAAATAACAGCGATGCTTGACAGAGTTACAGCCAAGTTAATTTCCGGAGCCAAAAGTTGACGTTCTACTGCCAATCCTTGTTCGTGCACTTGAAGAGCATATTCCCAGTCCCCATCTTCGTATGATGCGTTCCCAATCTTGCTCAGGATATCGGAGACTTTAGAATGTACTTCGCCATGATGCCGTATTGCACTTTCCAGACCTATTTTGAAGAAAACAATGGCAGTACTGTGATCATTGTCTTTGAGCCACATATCACCAATAAGCATCACGAGACCCACAAAATCGCCGAGGTACTGTTGAAAGTCATCTGTCAACATTATTTCGACATAGCGGCGATAAAAATTGATAGCTTCTTGAGCCTCACCCAGCTTATGAAGGCAGAACCCGACATTCAGAGCAGACATGCCAACATCTAGATGATCATCTCCATAATGAGAGCGCCGAACTGAATACGCCTTTTCAAAAAATGGTAGAGCTCCCTCATGGTCTTCTACGCAGTATCTGACTCGGCCGATATTGTTGACGATTGTTGCCATGAACAATTGGTTTTCACGCTTGCTGTCAGAATCATTTTTAGATTGTAAAATAATGGTAAGTGCACCATTCAAAGGCGAAAGAGCTTTGGTCGATCCTGAATCATCATTCCCAATGGCTGACGCGAATGTCACGACACCTATGCAGTTCAGAGCTGTGCCAATGTGCATATCATCCCCTCCCTCCACTTTGACTTGGTTCACGGCATCCCAATATGCATCCAGGGCTTCTTCATAATCCCCGGCGCGGTAGTGATTGTGTCCTTCGTTTAAATGAACAAACACACTGTTGAATTTTTCGTCATCTACGGGCTGATTCAATTTTCGGGAGCTAATAATACAATGAGTATCAAGAAAGTAATCTTCAGCATCTGAAAATTTACCCAGAAGGCTATAACAAAGTCCTTGGTTAAAGGTTATGGCAGCTTCAATATAAGATTCGTCTTCAAGTTCTTCCGGTGGTATGGCTAGAGGATGAAAGAATGCATTCATCCCTTCGTCATACTTTTGCGGATGCACCCGAATCCGGCGGAGTGCTTGCATTTCTTCTTCTTGGCTTTGTTCTTGGTTCTCGTCGTCTTGTTCAGCTATTCTCCTTGTTTTCCCGTTCAGTTTAAGCATGGCCCGACGAAGCTTTATCAGAGCCTTGGCGGGATCTCTATGCAGACCTCTGATAGCTTCATTATTTCTTCGAATCGCATCATTGTTCATTTTTTAACAATTGGACAAGTAAGTTGTGGCCGCAAGGGTTGTGGTGTGTGCTTCATGCAAATTTTGTCAAATGTCAAATGCTGCATACCAAATATCTACGAAGTACACGTACAAGTAGACAGTAAAATTGGGCAAAGGCTGGCCATATCGGTATGGATGTTGGAGTCAGTCAGTCATAATTGAATCAAGTTGAATCAAGTATACTTTTAATTAAAGAGAAGGCCCAGAGAGCAAAGCTCTAAAATAGGTACAAACGTACTGTAGTAGACCTAAATCAATCTTGTTAGGATATTCCGAGAGTCACAATTTGAAATTATTTCTCCGAAACTAGAGAGTAATTTCTGCAACTCCGCGTAATTTGACGAAAAAGGTCAGGACTACAGTACGCCCAACGCATACCTGCTGGTACTTTCCAAGGTACAATTCTCCAAATGTAGTACAGTACCTGCTGAATGATTCTAAAAATACTGGTAATGAAGCACCAAAATAATTGCACTCTCGCCTGGGATCATTTACATGAAGAAATGTTTGCAGTATCGTCCTCTCACGGTACAGTCTTCAATTTTTAAAGATGAAAAAGCGGCCAGATTTACGAAATTATGCCCCTGTCCTTCAAGTACGTGTACGTGTACTGTGTAAATTCGGATGATAATAATAATAATAATACACAAAGATTACTGATTTAAACTATACGAGTATAAACCTAAGCGGCGAAAGTCAGTCCCAATAGGAGGGTAAAACCAAGTTTGCGACTGGTGCGACCTTTGACAGACAGTCCTTTGACTACCCACTCCATTACACGTGCCGTGCGCTTTGAACTTTGTGTAAAATATAAAAAATATCAAACAAGCGAATGTCAGCATTGCCCCACGAAAGCTACCGTAGGTAAAACTAACGATCGGCTAAATATTATCACGATGGTAATTCAGGAGGGTATCTTGAAACATAACCAAAGAAAGGGCGAACGGGTGCAATCAGTTATTTATTAGTTTATCCATTCAGCAGCTATCTATGCGCGTGTACCCACGTAGCAGCACATTTTCGTTGCGATACGTAGAAAATTGAAATTATAATTTCTATCATCAAAGGTCAGGCATCATACCTGATGGATTGATCACTGTACAATATACTGTAATATATATACCTCCAAATCTTCCCTATTTCTTCTTCTTCTCGCCACTGCTATTAGGATGAGGAGTTATAATGTCAAAACACCAAATCCCGAGAGCACTACACATCTCCTGGATTACAGCCTTTGTCTTCACCATCACATACGATGATAGACCCGATCCATACACCGCAACATAAATCGTCAGATACTTCATTGGAACCTCCAAATCCACCAAGGTATATAAGATAAACAGAGGAGAGAGAGTATGTCGATAAGGGACAAACTCTCTCTTCGTCATGTGATCCAACATCAGTGCAGTCACCATTTCCACAAAGGTGAGGCCAAAAATGAACAAGCTCAATCTCTGATTCCGAATAAACACTTCAGGATTGCGCTGAACAATCAGGATTGATAAAACCACGAGGGCAGCCATTGGAGACAACATCACGATAGTTTGGATCCCATATTGTTTCACCACATTAAACATTTTTGAGAGAACCTCTCGCATCGTCATGATAGAAAGAATTGCGCAAAAGAGATGAACGTGCGAAACTTCCTCTGGTAACATGCCTAATATTGACAATGGGAGATACGGCATTATTGCATTATACATTGAATGCTCATGCCAAAATTGCTGCCCAAAATACCATGTAGCAAACGACATTACAGCATTTCCAAAAAGTCCTTCCGACGGCCCGTTGATCAAAGGCAGCTCCAGTTTGTGAGTATGATACTCTTCCCAAGTTGACACAAAGAATGGTAAAGAACTCATGGTAGCAATGACGATTATACTACCAAGATCAGTTGACGCAATGCCAAACATGCAGATGATGTTGACGGTTCCGATGAACGTATTGCATGCGTCAAGACCATGATCAAAGAAGAGACCCAGGGGAGAAGATGATCCGGTCTTTCTTGCGTGTTTTCCATCCATGTTGTCCAAAGTTTGATACACGAGGAGCGCTATTCCATTGACGAGAAAGATGTAGCCTGGAACCTCATTTTTGGGAGTACAGTGGTCAAAAGTCGGACAGTGGTGTTGAATCATGGCATATGCCACCATCATAAAGGCAAATCCAAAGAGTGTTATAGTGTTCGGTGCAACGGTGGATGGCGTTGCGTGGTCGACTAGAAAACCAGCCAAGGGTGATAGGATGTATTTATATAACAGTGAGTGGTCTGCACCATTGTATTGGAAATCCTTTAGAGCCTGAATCGAATCTTTTGTCAGAAAACGATACACAAGAGGACTCTCGCTGGAGTTGTTGACGGAATCGGTAGTTTGCGGTGGCATGTTGTCAAATTGAATTCTTAGACAGATCTCTAATTGCTCCTCCCACTTCAAATAACTTGTACGTTTGTACGAGTAGTTTACAAGGATGTAGTGTGTATGTACAGCCAAGATAGCTAGCAGTCGTTGTTATTTTGTGGAGCATTTTGAATTTTCATCGCATTTTTCTGTGGTTGTATTGGTTTGTTGTCCCCCAACTTGAAGGAGATAACGTTTCTAAAAATTTAGTGTAAAATGTTTCGGGTGTTCAGGTTGTGTTGATGACGTCTACGAGTACGGTAGTAGCTGAAGCCTACCTGAAGCCTGAAGCCCACTTCATTTCACCACCAACCACCGTATTATTCATCTTTCATTTGCATTCTTTCATCTACTTAATAAGGAAAGGATCGGGAGCCGCATTCGCATCATTGGGCATATGTGGATTTATCAGCAAACGAAGGTTGAATGATTCTAAAGAAAGAACGAACTTGCGCGAGCAGTGGTGGCATTTTATACACGAATACAAATGCAAATTGTGCAATGCCACAAGTTAATCAAAGGCTGAAACGAACACGAACACAAATCCAACCAAAGCGAAAGATAGCTCTTCACATCCCCGAGGCTCTACCGGCAGTGAGATCGTCAGTGCCATCACACGCATCGGTGCCAAATTTATTACTGGCTTTATTTTTTCTAGCGGGCATAGGACAAGTTCACTCCTTGGGTAGTATCATCAACAGTCCTTCTCCATTGGCGAGTGATATGAGTAGAATGGGGTTCGCAAGTTATCTACGTCCCATCCAACTGAGTCGTTCGAAGATTCCACTCAAGGGGGCGACTATTTGCCCACTGCGAAATACATTCACTTTTCAAATCAAAGGACACTCAACTATATCCACGAGGAGTCCAAGATTCGTCACAAACGATCCACACAATTTCATCTGCCTAAACTCACCTGCCACTGAATCTAGTGTGAATTTTTCCTTCCCATCCAACTCTATTTATACACAACGCACTATTTCAGAAATCATTAATGACGGCGTCCAGTCTACCAGTACGTGTAGTACACAAAGTTCCCATGCAGAAAATGAACATACAAATACCGATGCCAACGACAACGCCATTGCACAAGAATCATCGATCGATACAACAATCGCCTCGCAATACGAAACACTATTCTCTCTCGACCTACCCGAAGGAAAATGTGTAGGTCTCAAACTCACGAATCCAAAACAAGCACCAACAGTACCAACCTCCCTCGATCCAAAGCAAATACAATCCAATGAGAACCACTGGATCAAACAAATTCTCCACCCTGATGAAGTTAAATATGGATCGGAGCTTTCTTTCGAAGCTCAGCGTATGACATTTTTCATTGGTCGTCTAGCGATGAGGACTGCATTGGAGCAAATGAAGGTGAATGGGATTGATATTGATTCTCATGCTTCTGTAGAATGTGAGGATGAACGGCTTGGAGGGTTTACAAATACTGAAACGAGACTTCCCAGCGTTTCAACGAGGGATCAATCCATATTGAAAGATGAACACGGCAGGCCCCAAGTTCCCAATGGATTTATGGGGTCAATCAGTCATAAACAGACGACTGGAGTGGCTCTTGTTAGTACGTTGCCAGTACCAGCTGACGATGGGGCTGGTTCGGGATCCGAAGCACAAACGCGCCCCACTATCGGGATCGGTGTAGACATTGAACAGTCGTTTTCGAGGAGAAAAAGCGTTGCCAAACGGATATTGACCCCGAATGAACTCGAAGATCTCGGTGGTCTCGACGGAGTGACGCGCGATGAAGAGGTGTTGCTTCGATTCAGTCTCAAGGAATGCGTGTACAAAGCAATGCATCCACTTATATGTCAATTTGTTGGGTTTCAAGAGGCTGAAATCAAACCACACAATGACGGTACGGCTACAGTTTCCTTGAATCTCAAGAGTGGACAACATCATAGATTTAAGGAGGTCAGGGCGCATTGGAGACAGATAGAAGGCGATTACTTCTTGACGACGTCAAGAGTTACTTTGAAGGAGAAAGATTCGTAGTTTCTACTGTTCTGTGCATCATGCAATCCAAGTACGTGTACGGTAGCTAGTTTTCAACTATTCAACCAACGCTTGCTGTATTTCCGAAGCGAAGATGTGCGCTATCGTAATATATTTTCAAACCACTCTTAGTTTACGTGTTCTTGAATATCTACTTCCTACTTAGTAATGATGGATCTCTCTTCAACAGATGATGTATCAAAGACAACGACGTGCTACGTGTATCCTCTAACGATGCTGCAATCATGAATGGATACAGATTCGTTTTCTCGAATACTTGATTGTCGTGGACGCACTCCTCAAGGGTATTCACAAAGGCGTGGAATGCTCTTGCTGCTCCAAACTTGCGAATTGCACATGAACTCTCAAAGAGAGCCAATCCTAGCTTCTCGGGGTGCTGCTCCAGGTCTTCCTTGAGATGGGTTGTAAATTCCTTCAATGGATCAATACAGAGAACTTGATCGGCCACAAATGGGATGCAGTATATCGCCCCATTGGATGCCGATGCTCCACTCTTCCAGCACGTGTTAAAGCGCGTGAAGTTGATACCACCAAGGGAGTTTCCTACAAGAGACATGTGTTTTGTGACAGGATCAAACTTTAGTATTCTTTCGCCGAAGTAGTCTGGCAGCCAATAGATGCATCCGTCATTAGCCATGATAGCACCCCCCCATACGGACAGTCTAAAGCCAGTAACTCCATTTCCAACAAAAGACCAGTTTTGTTACTTATATTGAAGCCACTACGTCACCACTATCTCGAGATAGTGGTGACGTAGTGGCTTCAATATAAGTAACACTCAACATCGATTTTGAGAATTTGAAGATCATAATTAAGAGCATAAATAAACCCATCACGGCTCAATACGCCATTATTACTGCAAGCAGAAAATGTGCCGCGTGGTATGTCCTGCCTTACCCAGTACATTCTTTGGTGCACAGGATGAAATCTGACAATATGATTATTACCACGAGAGATGCCATAGAGGTACCCGTTATTGGCAGCGATTGTTACTGCAAACTTAGCTTCTTCTTCTCCTAAGAAATAATCCCCAACCCTGGTTACAGTGTCATCCTCGGGGTTCAATTTCAAAATACGAATTGCATACAGTGGCATAAAATATATGCACCCGTCAATAGCAAGTGCACCCGAAGACCACCCTGCTAGTTCTTCCTCTTCAAACGTCTCTGGCAATTCAATATCTAGGATTTCTACTGTGCCGTTGATCGTGTCAATCTTTAGAACCCCGCATGCAGGGATGGTGCCGGAAGGAAGACAGTAATTGCATCCATTACCAGCCAACACACCGCAATTCCACTTATCACTACAATCATCAGGTCCAATCTCTGTCAGGGTTTTATGAACAGGATCGAACTTGACCACGCGACGAGCATTGTAGGGAATGCCGTAGATGCAGTCATCCGCACCACGAATAGAGGCAATCCATTTAAGATGACCCCTAATCCTAGGACCGACGAGAGTTGATATAGCATTGGTCATGATTCTTCATTTCCTTCACTTTCAGAACTTGTGTGTGAAGTCTAGTAGTAGAATAGAATGATGGCCGGAAAGACTTACTCCTCCCTTGAAAGAAAGTTCTTTCTTTTACAAGATGATGATTTTTGCGATTGATTTGGCGCCAAATTAATTTCGAAATTTTTAATTTCGCGCCCTTTTCCCTCCTGTTTCTTTCTTCCTTTTCTCTTTTGTCCAAAAATGCCGACGAAACTCAAAACAACAGGATCAATTATTGAACTGATGCAAAAGCTGCCATCATATCATTCAACAACCCACAACAATAGATCATGGCAACCATGGACGGCAAAGAAGTCGACGTTTCAATGGAAGAGGACAACTCTGACGTTGAGATTGAAGGTGAGATATTAAAAAATAACAGATCATTGGAAGGCGAAGAAAGGGAGAGTGGAAGATCGTCATTTGAATGCTATGGGCCTGTTAATCTTGGCTACGTACTGTACAGTTACCAAATGGCCGGCGTGAGCGCGGTTTAGCGTCATCGAGCAGTCATGTCAACTTGTCTTTTTTTCCCCAATGCAGGCAGGATTGGTTCTCGTCTAGCATACCGGTGCTCATCCTGGCATCACTGCTCTCTTGTTTCTCATTTAACAACATATGATACAAATCTAATTGATTATCCTTATAAATACCATCCATCACCAAACAAAAAAGGAATTGACCAAGATGACGACGAGTACGAAGAATCAGGCTCACAGGAAGAAGAGACAGAAACAGACGCCGAAGGTCTCGCAGCTGCTGCCGCAGAAAGATCCAAAGAAGCCGAACGGGAAACCGATCAAATGGCCATAGCTGAAACGAAGGAATTGGAAGCGGCCAAGAAGGAGCGCATGGAGTTGATTGCCGCGGAGCAGAATGCTCTCGCGGTGGATCATAAGGTTCCTAATCAGGGAAAGGCGACGCTTGAGGAAAAGTTTCATTATCTTGTTTCGCAATCTGAGGTGTTTGCTCATTTTCTTGCGGGTGAGTGGCTTTGTTGTCTGCATAGACTATTTGAATATTGAATGCTTGTATGTATTTCATGCGCACTGTTCATGATTGCCAGCTACGGAACGTGCAGCTTATTGATTGATTCATGTCTGGCTTGACAATGTATCTTTGTCATGCAACTGGAAAATTCCAACTCAATTCTCATCCATTGTTCCATCATCTACCCAACCCCAACCGTACCATACCATTCCATTCACCGACAACAATAGGTTCCGTGGCAGTAAGTTCTCGAAAGAAAAAAGGCAAAGGAGGAAACCGCGGCAAAAAAGGCCGCCTCACTGAAGCAGAAGAAGACGCCCAACTGCTCAAATCAGCCCAGTCCAAACGCCGTACCATCCGCCTCGACACCCAACCCTCAAACCTCGCATCTTATTGTAAAATGCATCCCTACCAGCTTGAGGGTCTCAATTGGCTCATCAAAACGCATGATCATGGGATTAATGGTATTCTTGCGGACGAGATGGGATTGGGAAAGACCTTGCAGACTATCTCCCTCCTGGCGTATTTGAGGGAAAGTAGAGGAGTGAAAGGTCCGCATCTTGTGATTGTTCCCAAGAGTGTCGTAGGAAATTGGTGCAGGGAGCTCAAAAAGTGGTGTCCAGTAATTGATGTTGTGAAATTGCTTGGTTCAAAGGATCAGAGGAAGCAGGTCGTGGCAGATAAGTTGAAGATGAAGGCGGGTGAAAAGGTGAAGTTTGATGTTCTTGTAACTTCTTATGAGGGAATTTTGAAGGAGAAGGGTCCAATTTCGAAGATCAGTTGGAAGTATCGTAAGTTCAAGTCGTCTGTTGTGCTCTAGCGTAGTGATTCAATGTGCTCGAATTCAATTAGGTTATTGCCGAATCTCATTTCTCACAACATCCAATGCCCATGCTATACACGTAGTCATTATCGACGAGGCACATCGTATCAAGAACTCCAACTCTTCCTTGAGCCAAGTTGTACGCACTATCCCTACAGATTTCCGCCTTCTCATCACAGGTACCCCCCTCCAAAATAATTTAAATGAACTGTGGGCCTTGCTAAACTTTATCCTCCCGGAAATTTTTGGCGACGCAGAACAATTCGATAAATGGTTTAGTATGTCTGGTGATGAAGGGCAACAAAATGTAATTAAAAAGCTCCATACTGTACTCAGACCTTTTATGATTCGTCGTGTCAAAAAGGACGTGGCCTGCGGTCTACCCCCCAAGAAAGAAACGAAACTATTCATTGGTCTTACAAAGATGCAACAAGAATGGTACAAACGTCTTTTGAGGAAGGATGCGCATGAGTTGAACTCCCTTGGTGGACCGGATAAAGTTCGCTTGTTGAATGTGCTGATGCAGCTTCGTAAGGTGTGCAATCATCCTTATTTGTTTGAAGGTGCCGAGGAGGGCCCTCCTTACTTTGATGGACCGCATCTGTGGGAGAATAGCGGTAAAATGTCATTGCTTCATAAACTACTTCCAAAGTTGAAGGCACAGGGATCTCGCGTGCTTATTTTCAGCCAAATGACGCGAATATTGGATATCTTGGAGGATTACTTTCGTCTCATTCAGTATAATTACTGCAGGATTGATGGTAATACAGACGGTGAAGCTCGTGATTCCCAGATGGACATTTTTAATGCACCAAATTCAGAAAAGTTTGCATTTTTGCTGAGTACTCGAGCTGGAGGCCTTGGAATCAACCTTGCAACTGCAGACATTGTCATTTTGTACGACAGTGACTGGAATCCACAGGTAGACTTACAGGCTATGGTAAGTGTTGTGGCTGTGGTGATGGCGCTTGTTTTAGTATTCATTTGCTCAAAGTTTGTTATCTTTTTCTAGGATCGAGCCCATCGTATTGGGCAAACGAAACCTGTTCAAGTTTTTCGCTTTGTGACGGAAGGTTCGGTGGAAGAAAAAATTATCGAACGTGCGGACCGCAAATTGTTTTTGGATGCAGCTGTCATTCAGCAAGGTCGTTTAGCTGAACAAAATACGAAGCTCAATAAAGACGAATTGATGAAAATGGTCAAATTTGGGGCAGATCAAATCCTCAGTGGAAATAATGGAACCTACACTGATGACGACATTGATGCATTGATTGCATATGGTGATCAGAAAACAACTGATATGCAGGCGAAACTCAATACCGATGCTCAGCACAACCTTGCAAGTTTCTCATTAATGGGCGATGACGAAACTGGCAAAGATACGTTTGATTTCGGAGGAGAAAATTATCGCAAGAAAAAAAAGCAAACTGGGACATTCATTAATCTCCCTCAGCGTGAAAGGAAGAGGAACTACAATGTCAATGAGTACTTCCGCGAATCCTTACAGGAGAAAAAAATTGAGCAAAAAAAGAGGAAGAAAACGTTCTCCTACCACGACTTTCAGCTGTACAATAAACAACGCTTAGAATTTTTTGAAAATCGCGAACGTGACCTTGGACGAAAGAGGGCGATTCATTTGGAAGAGATCGAAGCTTTGCGCGCACAAGCAAAAAATGCACCATCTCTACAGAATGCTCGTGTTGATGTACGCACAGGAAACAGTAGAGAGGAATTAGATGCTAAGGCCACTGAGCTTGAAAAGGGTCTTGGTGCATTTGACCTTACGAAAGGTATGTCTACATCACGTTTCCATACTTGTTTCTAACTTTGTCATATCTTATTTGATTCTTTTTTGCTATGTTATTTAGACGAAGAGGCCGAGAAGAGAAAACTACTCAACGAGGGATTTGCAGATTGGTCGAAAAAAGACTTCAGAATATTCTGTGCAAGGTAAGCATGATCCATTAAAACTCGTGCACCATCATTTTATGAACTGTCAATTCACTGACTTAATAATCCCTTCTTTGTTCACACTTAGTTTGGAAAAGCATGGGAGATTTGGACTCAAAGATATTGTGAAGGAAGTTGCTCTCCAGAGCGGAAAAGATGACAGTGAAATCAAGAGATATTACATTTGCTTCTGGCTCCATTACAAGAGGATCAATGATTGGGAAAAGGTTATTGAAAAGATTCAGAAAGGAGAAAAGAAAATTTTGAGGCACCGTCAAATTCGAGATATAATTCAAGAGAAGATTGAGAGACATTTTGATGAAACATACGGTCATCTATTTATTGAAAAGAAAGAAGGGCTACCAACTCACGACCAGTTGCTCGATGATGCTTGGCAAACCCTAAAGTTGAAGTACGTAGCGGGAAGCAAAAGTCGCGCATATACAGAGGAAGAAGACGCATTTTTACTGTGTATGATGCATAGGCATGGATATGGTTCAAACGAAAGAATTCGTTTAGAAATTCGTAGGGCATTTCAGTTCCGATTCAATTGGTATTTCAAATCACGCAGCAGGTACGATTATGTTTTTTTCTTGGACTTGAACTACACTAAGATATTTGAAAACTAAAAATCTGTGTCTCCCCATGTAATAGTCAAGATATTCAAAGAAGGTGTGAGTCCATCGTGAAGATGGTGGAGAAGGAGATTACAGATATTTGGAAGACTGAGGAGGAAGAAGTAAAGCAGAAACAGCAAGCTGAAAGGCACGCTGAAGCCAGAGCAGCTGTCTTGGGGCAAGCTTCTGCTCTTGAAGCAGGTCAAGCTCCCGACTTATTACAAGGATGAATACGAACGCGAGCTACGTGTAGGAAGAAGATGGGGGATGCCAAATAGCTTGGCCATAGTAACATAAAAATGTTGTCAGTTCTATGGCAGAGTATTATATAGCAGTTTTGAAGTTGAACATACCAACTAACAACTTTCAACTTGCTAGTGGTTTATACTGGTCTTTTCCGTCCCCACTTGTTGGAGAAAAATGGACAAGAAGAGGTTGAACTATATTTATGTTTATTAAATATTTGTTGTGACTGTACGTGTACTCGGAACATTCTTTATTCCTCAGCATTGGTATCATTCGGGCGAAACGGGGTACCACGGCATTTATCAACCCTCTAAACGTTCAACATAAGTGTACTACACGTTAGAGGGCTTTTTAAACAAATGTCACCAACAAACTTTTTCCGTAACTGCCAGCTTTCGATTGCGACCGAGGACCGAAGAGTCTGGTTCAGGTACAAGTACGACGCACGAGAGTAGGAGAGGACGGGGGACCTTGGTAACTTTCCACTCCCTATCAAATTGTGCGACGCAGGAGACTTTTTTGATTTGATGGTACCATCTGATTGGGTGAAACGTCGGACGCCGGAGAAATTCGGAATTGAGGGTAACATCACACACTCGTCACATTTACCAGTACGATCATCTGCATACGCTACGGTACGGTACATAAAAAACTCTCAACCAAATGTTCAAATATTTCGTGGTCCTTGTATCCGTGGAAGCAGAGACATTAGGCAGGTCCAGTTGCTGATAACATGATTGTGGAGTACATGTAAATGCTTTTGATGTATTTTTGGATTGTCATTTTTCATGTTCGCACTTTCAAACTTGTGGAGTGATCGCAATCATCAGCGGCGCGTCAGTTGAGAAAATATTTTGATCTTTTTGAAGACAAATATATTATCGTCTTCATATAAGTAATTTGTCAACGTACAAGTTCAACGTACCACGTAGGGCTTTTTTAAACAAATAAATATCGCCAACAACTCGCTTGCCCTTGCGACTGAGGGCCCGAATTCAGAATAGCCTACTACGAACCTATGTATCATATTCATACTTGTACTGTTTACTTAGCTGCAAGAAGATGAACAGAAAGTGCCTCAGCCTCCCCAAGATGGGAAAATTCAGATCTGCGATCCTTGTCACATTCCTACTCCTGGTACGTGTACTTTCTTTGATCATCCTTCAATCTCAAGAATTATATGAGCAGGATCTCAATTCTGATAAATTGAGGACGAAAGAGGGGAAAGCCCTCATTTTTGATGAGGAAAGTGAGATAAGACAAAACATTCCACATAATGCCTCTGCCTTCCATAGTAATGATATACTACCAGAAAAGATGCGCCCTGCAACATTGGATCTTACTCCTGATGAAATCAAGGTGACTGAAACACTTTGGCATGGGAAAGGAGAATCAGTTCCATTGCATAGAGCATGTGATTTTCCCAAAATGAGTGGACATCTTACTAGTCGTTGCTGTATAGGCGCAACATCTGCCGGGAGTCATCAACAATTCTTCGGACATAGTAATACAACTTGCACTCAAAATATTACAGCTTATAATCGAGTGCGGGACTTGGCACTACATGAATTGAATTCCTCTCCCATTGATGGTGCGAATAATGACAAAATAAGTGGACCGATCCTACTAGAATGTGATCTGTGTCGCATCATTCAGATTGTATCATCTCTCAAACACAAACGAATTTCAATTGTAGGGGATTCGCTC
>Ga0115005_10002245_pt1 | contig 15447 bp, 15 predicted proteins | sample ArcOceMetagenome_FD_87163 | JGI IMG/M metagenome (GOLD analysis project Ga0115005, IMG submission 87163) | Marine eukaryotic phytoplankton communities from Arctic Ocean - Arctic Ocean - Greenland ARC118M Metagenome | ecosystem: Environmental > Aquatic > Marine > Oceanic | place: Arctic Ocean... | reverse complement strand
CAGGTTTCTACTGGAAAGAAAGAACGCAATTACAATGGAATTAACAAAAATAGCTTTCGGAGGTGGTTGTCATTGGTGCACAGAAGCTGTTTTTCAAGCTTTAAAAGGAGTAGAACAAGTCGATCAAGGTTGGGTTTCTTCAATTCATAAAAATGCTGCCTTTTCTGAAGCAGTTATTATTGCATTTGATGAAAGAAAAATTGATTTAGAAACGCTGATAGAAATTCATTTAATAACTCATAAAAGCACAAGTAATCATTCTATGAGAAATAAATATCGTTCTGCGATTTATTGCTTTTCTAATCTTCAAAAAGAAAAAAGCTTAAAAATAATTAAAGCTTTACAATCAAATTTTAAAGAGAAGATTATTACAAAAACATTAGAGTTTAAAAATTTTAAACCCTCATCAGAAGAGTTTCAAAACTATTATCACTCTAATCCTAAAAAACCATTTTGTAAAACATATATAAACCCGAAATTGACGTTATTAGTGGAGCAATTTTCAAATCATGTTGACCAGCGTAAAGTAAACCACATTAATGCGACTATTTAATAAATCAAATAATTATGAGCATACTGCAAAATATTAAAAATTACTTCACGTCTAAAGCTGAAGGAAATACATCAGAAAAGGCACCGGCTGGAATTTGTCCAAATTGTTGGGGAAAACAAGAATGGGAAGGTGACTTTTACAAATTAAATAAAGGCAACAAGTTGATCGGTAATGATCAGATGTACAACAGCTTTATTAATAAAATAGTAGAAAAAAATGTGAGTGGAATTAGTATCAATGAAGATACTTACAAATGTGAAACTTGTAAAATAAGCTACAAATAGTAACTTTAAAAGTTTTATATTTAAAAATCAATTTTAGTAATCTAAATGATCCACGAACTTAAAGAAATTATCAATCAAGCGTTCATCAATCAACAAAGGGGATTGAAGAACGTATTGGTAACTGTGGTACATTTAGAGGGTTCTTCTTATCGAAAGCCAGGCGTTAGAATGCTAATTTCTGAAGATCTTAATTCTGTTGGTGCTGTAAGTGGTGGTTGTGTAGAAAAAGAAATTATTCACAGAGCAAAAAGTGTATTTTTAAATAACAAATCAAAAATCATCACCTACGATGGTAGATATAAATTAGGTTGCGAAGGTATTCTATACATTTTAATTGAACCTTTTTTTATGTCTCATGAGTTTACAACTACCTTTTCGAAAGCAAGTTACAAAAGAGAGTACTTAAAAATTGAAAGCCATTTCATAAAAGAGGATGAAGCTTTTGGTTGTTTCGGCTCTGTTGTCACTTTTAAGAACAAAGAGCAATTTGTGTTTTCAAATTCTTTTGATTTTAAAACTAAAGATAACATTGACATTTTTACTCAAATCATACAACCTAGCTTTAAATTAATCATTATTGGTGGTGAACATGATTCTGTAAAACTATGTAAAATTGCTTCCAATTTAGGGTGGCAAGTTGAGGTAATAACCTCAGCAAAAGATAGCAAACAAATTAAAGATTTTCCTGGCGCAAATACCGTAATTGGTGACTCTCCTGAAACTATACAATTTTCTAATATTGAACAAAATACTGCTATTGTAATTATGAATCATAATTATGTGCAAGATTTAAAATATGTTGTAAAGCTTTCTGAATATCTGCCAAAATATATTGGCATTTTAGGTGCTCCAAAAAGAAGAGAACGCTTATTTAATGAGCTTTTTGAGTTTGTACCTGATATTTGTGATGAATTTTTAGATACTATTTATACACCAGCCGGTTTACATATTGGTGCCCAAACTCCAGAAGAAGTTGCGCTTTCTATTCTTGCAGAAATACTAGCTGTAATTAGAAAAAAAGAACCTTTCTCGTTGAGAAAATTAAATGGTAAAGTCCAAAGTTAATTGATGAAAAATATTGCCGTTTTAATTTTAGCTGCTGGAAAATCATCAAGAATGAATAGCATAAAACAGCTGGAAAAAATTAACAACAAAACACTCTTAGACATCACTTTAGAGAAAGTGAAAAGAATTTTTCCTACCACTTTCTGTGTGTTAGGCGCAAATTCTGACACAATAAAACAAGGAATTACAACAGAAAATATTGAATTTATTTATAACAAAAACTTTGAAAATGGATTAAGTTCTAGTATTGTTTCTGGAATAAAATATTTCAGAAAAAATCAATTAAATTTTGATGGCATTTTTATTTTGTTAGCAGATCAACCGGCAATTGAAATTTGGTATTTAGAAGCTATGCTGAATTTATTTCAAGAAAACAAGAACACAATTATTGCATCAAATTATCAAAAAAAATTAGGTGTCCCTGTTATTTTTCCTAAAAAATATTTTACAGATTTGCTTTTAATAGAGGGGGATAAAGGAGCGAAAGAATATATCAATAAAAGGAAAAATGAAGTTATTTGTCCAGAATTAACCACAAACTTCTTTGACATAGACAGCAAAGAAGACCTACAAATATTTAAAAAATCAATGCTAAAATAGTTTGCTAATTGCTTATGAAACTACTAAAATCATCAATATTTACTTTAATTCTTCTATTGACATCCGCCTGTGCAACAATGAAAATGCAGGTTGCAGAAAATCAAAATCTTGAATATAAAAAAGATAGTTCTAAATTAGTGCATTCATTTTATTTAATAGGTGATGCAGGCAATTCTACTTTAAGTGAAGATTCACCAGCTTTAAAATATTTAAAAAAGAAAATTGAAAATTCGACTAAAACTTCAACCTTAATTTTTTTAGGCGACAATGTGTACGAAACTGGAATTCCAAAGAAAAAATCTAAAAAATATCCTTTAGCAAAAAGAAGAATTGAAGCACAAACTGATATTGCTAAAGAGTTTAAAGGCAACTCTATTTTTATCCCAGGAAATCATGATTGGTATAATGGTTTAAAAGGTCTAAAACGAGAAGAAAAACTAGTAGAAAAAGCATTAGGTAAGAAATCTTTTTTACCACAAAATGGATGCCCCTTAGAAAAAGTAAACATCTCTAAAGATATCGTTCTAATTATAGTTGACACACATTGGTATGTAACAAACTGGAATAATCACCCAACAATAAATGATAATTGTGAGATTAAAACTAGGGCTAAATTTTTTGATGAATTTGAAGGATTGATTAAAAAAGCTAGGGGAAAAACAACTATTGTAGCCATGCATCACCCTATGTTTACAAATGGTTCTCACGGAGGTAAATACTCTTTCTCAAGTAATATGAGCCCTTTGCCAATTCTAGGAAATATCAAAAATTTAATTCGAGAAACATCTGGACTTTCAAATACCGACATACAAAATAAAAAATATAATGAACTTAAAAAACGAATTGTCACACTCTCTCAAGAAAATGACAAAACTATTTTTGTTTCTGGTCATGACCATAATTTACAATATATAGTTCAAGATAATATTCCTCAGATTATAAGCGGTTCTGGCTCTAAATCAATGGCTACAAAATTGTCTAAAGGAGCAAAATTTACGTATGCTGCCCAAGGTTTTGCCAAGTTAGATATTTATAAGAACGGGGCATCTGAAGTAAGTTTTTATACCGTAAACGATGATAAAATTGTATATAAAAGTCAAGTTTTATCAGCCAATGAAAAAAAAGTTTTCAACACATTTACTAAAATTAAAAATAAAGATAAAAAAGCTTCTATTTACACTAAAGAAGAAATTGCGAAAAGTAAAACATATCGTTTTTTATGGGGTGAACGTTACCGAACATATTTTGGGACAGCAGTAAAAGCACCAATTGTAGATTTAGACACGCTTTTGGGGGGCTTAAAACCTGTTCGAAAAGGTGGAGGACACCAATCTAAATCGTTAAGATTACGTGATAAAAAAGGCCGTGAATATGTAATGCGTGCTTTGCGTAAAAATGCTGTGCAATACTTGCAAGCTGTCGCTTTTAAAGATCAGTATATAGAAGGACAATTTGATGGCACAGCCACAGAAAGCTTACTGTCAGATGTATTTACAGGCTCTCATCCTTACGCTCCTTTTACCATCGGAAAACTGTCTGACGCAATAGGTATTTATCACACAAACCCTGTTTTATATTACATTCCAAAACAAAATAGTTTAGGGCATTTTAATGATGAATTTGGCGATGAATTATACATGATTGAAGAACGTGCAGCTTCTGGTCATGGAGACAAAGCTAGCTTTGGTTTTGCTAATAAAGTAATTAGTACAGATGATTTATTAAAAAATTTAAACAAAAATAAAAATCATATTTTAGATGAAGAATCCTATATAAAAGCTCGATTATTTGATATGCTAATTGGAGATTGGGACAGACATGAAGATCAATGGAGGTGGGCAATTTTTAAAGAAAAAAACAAAACAATCTACAGACCAATCCCTAGAGATAGAGATCAAGCATTTTCTATTTTTGGTGATGGTGCGTTATTGAACACAATAACAAAAATAGTACCTGCTTTACGTTTAATGCAATCTTATTCAGAAGAATTAAAAAGCCCTAAATGGTTTAATTTAGAACCCTATCCTTTAGACATGGTTTTAATTTCTAAATCTGATAAAAATGTATGGAATAAACAAGTAAAACTAATTCAAAAGAATATAACAGATGCTGTTATAGAGGATGCTTTTACTAATTTTCCTGACGAAGTAAAAGATGAAACGATAACAGAAATAAAAAGAAAACTACAAGGAAGAAGAGGTAATTTACAGAAAATTTCTGACGCTTATTATAAGCATATAAACAAATTTCAAATTATTAGAGGAACTCAAAAGAATGATTGGTTCGACATTGAAAGATTGGAAAATGAACAAACGAAAATTACAGCCTTCACCATTAAAAAAGGTGCTAAAAAAAACGTATTCCATCAGCGAATTTATAGTGCATCTGAAACCAAAGAAATTTGGATTTATGGTCTAGATGATGAAGATCATTTTACAGTAAAAGGTAAAGGGAAAAGTTCGATTAAAATAAGAATTATTGGTGGTCAAAATAATGATGTTTACACAGTTTTAAATGGAAAAAACGTAATCATTTACGATTTTAAATCAAAGAAAAACACCTTTAAAACCAATAAAGGAAGAGCGAAATTAACGGATGATTATGAAATAAATGTATATGATTACAAGAAGCTAAAAAACAGTCAAAACGTATTTACACCAACAATCGGTTTTAATCCTGATGATGGAGTGAAAATTGGATTTTCAAACATGTACACAGCCTATGGTTTTGAGAGGAACCCTTTCACTTCACAACACGCAGTTTCTGGTGCTTATTATTTTGCTACTAATGGTTTTGAGCTTGGTTATTCTTCGGAAATCGCAAACGTACTTGGTGCTTGGAATCTTGGTATAGATGCTACTTTTACAAGTCCTAATTACGCCATTAATTATTTTGGATTAGGTAATAATTCTATTAATCTTGAAGTCGATGATTTAAAAGAAGAAGTTTATAACCGAGTAAAAATTAGCAAGTTCTTTGCAGGTACTTTCATACATTGGAAGGGAGATTTAGATGCAAAAATTAAAATAGGTATAAAGTATCAACAAATTAAAATAGACAATACAGTTAACCGATTTATAAATACTGATTTTAAGGTAAATAATCCTATTTTTAAAAGGCAAGAATTTATAAATACCGAGGCAAGTTATCGATTTGAAAATGCAGATAACACTGCTTTTCCAACAATGGGCATGAAAACCGAATTATTAGCGGGCTATACTTCGAACTTAAATAATAACAATAACTTTGGATACCTTATTCCTTCCATTTCTTTTGATTACAAATTAGTTTCTAGCGGGCAATTAGTATTCGCAACAAAATTAAAAAGTCATTTTACTTTTGGTGATTCTTATGAATTTTATCAAGCAGCAAGTATTGGAGGTAATGATGGTTTAAGAGGCTATAGAAATCAGCGTTTTACTGGTAAAAACGCTATGTATCACAGCTCTGATATTCGTTTAAATTTAAGACGCTTTAAAACGAATTTGTTGCCTATATATATTGGTGTCTTTGGGGGATTTGATTACGGAACTGTTTGGGGGCAACAAAACACTACCTTTAAAAACTCAAAGTTTAATACTTCCCTTGGAGGAGGAGTTTTCGTTAACGCTGCGAATATGATGTCTGGAAATATTTCTGCTTTTAATAGTGATGACGGCTTAAGGTTAGCATTAACATTCGGATTTGCATTTTAATAATTTATATGACACAAACAATATTAATTTTTGGCGCTTTATTTGGTTTTACAGCTGTAATTTTTGGCGCTTTTGGAGCGCATTTACTAAAGAAAAAACTAAAGCCTGATCAATTACAGAGTTTTGAAACCGGTGTAAAATACCAAATGTATCATGCAATTGTATTACTTGTTTTAGGCTTTAATTTAGATGGAAATACGAGCATTGATGCCTATATCGTTTATGCTTTTATTATTGGTATTATATTGTTTTCATTCTCTATTTATGGTTTAGTGATTTTATCAGCAAAAAATAAAAAAACAAAATATTTAGGTCCAATTACTCCTTTAGGAGGTTTGTTTTTGGTTTCAGGCTGGGGACTATTACTTTACAAATTTTTAATTTAATCAAGTTTCAATTCATATAAATTACCACCTGCTCCATGAGCTTCTTCATCAGTAATTAGCAAAGTATTATTGTCTTTAAAACAGACCCCTTCTTTTTGAGAGTAATTTTTTAATTCTATTTTTCTAACTTTTCCTGAAAAGAAATCATCTTGGTTAAAATTACTAAAAATTAAAATGTTTTTTTGTGACAAGAGTGCTACTTTTTTCCCGTCTTCAGAAATATCTGCTGAAGTAATCCAACATTCTAAATCGTTACAATTTTCAAATTCACCAATTAATTTAGCAATATGTTTCCCTTTTATTGCAGGAAGCTTATATAAAAAGGTTTTTCCGTATTTATTGTGTACTCTACTTTTTGTGAAAATATAAATATAATTTTTGAAGTAAAAAAAAGCTTCTGCATCAAAATATAAGCCTTTCTTTTTAGGGGGGAAATTTTGCTGATTTTCATATTTAAATTCTATCTCCGTAGCTTCAGCACTCTTCTTTTTTAAATACTTGTTATCAATTTTTATAATTTTTAGATTCTTTCTTTTACTGAAGTTATTCCCAAAATCACCAATATAAATATTGCCTTTTTCATCTGAAGTTAAATCTTCCCAATCATGATTTTTGTTTTTTATATAAACTTCTCTTTTTATTTTTCCTTTCTTAGATAGGGCATAGATTTTTGACTTATTTCCTCCATCATTTAGCATCCAGATTAAATTAGAATTTCTTGCAGATTCAACTCCAGAAACTTCTTTTAATACCTTTGGCAAATCTGCTAAGAGGTTTAATTGACCAAAGTTTTGACAACTAATAAATAATAGAAAAGTAAGAACAGAATATATATATTTTAACATAAAAGGTAATCTCTAAAAAAAAAATATTTTTTGATTTTAAACTTGAAATTGGGGTATTTACCAACCTCCAGAAGCACCACCACCACCAAAACTTCCACCACCAAATCCGCCACCAAAACCTCCAGAAGAACCACCGCTTGACGAACCGCCAAAACCACCACTTCTTCCCAAACTACTTAAGATAAGGATGTCTAATAAAGCGCCTGATCCAGATCTTCTTCCTCCGTTTCTTCCACCACCTTTATTTCTAAAAATAATAAATAGAATAATAATGACAATAAATGTTATAACTCCCGAAAAACCTTTCCCTTTATTATTTCTTTTTGGTTTTCTATTTTCTTTAAACTCTCCTGTTAAAACTTCAAAAATTCCATCAGTTCCTTTGTCTAAGCCTTCATAATAGCTTCCTCTTTTAAATTCAGGAATAATTCGTGATTCTATAATTCGTTTAGACATTAAATCTGTAAGACCTCCTTCGGTTCCTCTTCCTGCTTGTATAGCTACTTTTCTATCTCCTTTAGCCAGCAGCAATACAATTCCGTTGTCTTTACCTTTCTGACCAATCCCCCATTTTTCTCCCCAATTTGCCGCTAGATAATTAATATCTTCCCCATTTGTAGAGTTGATTATAATTACTACAATTTGTGTAGATGTTGAATCTGAATATTGGATTAACTTTTGCTCTAAGCTTCTTGTCTCTAATGAAGAAAGCAATTTTGAATAATCGTAAACACTGGTTTGTTTTTTTGGAACCTCAGGGATTTTAAATTGTGCCTGACTCATATTCACAAAGAAAAAACTTAGTAGTGCGGCTATTAGTATCTTTTTCATGAGCTCTTAGAAATTTCATTAGATAATTCGTCTGTATCATCATCTTGATACGAAAAATGAGTCTTTAATTCGTGTCCTGATTTTAAAATACCATCGACTAAACCTTGTTTAAACTCGCCTTTTCTGAAGTAATTTTGCATCATTTCTTTCGTTGCATCCCAAAAATCATCGGCTACTTTATCATTAATTCCTTTATCTCCAAGAATGACAAACTTATGATCATTCACTGCTACATAAAAAAGAACACCATTTGCTAATTTAGTTTCATGCATTTTTAATTCACCAAAAACTTTCAAGGCATGTTCATAATGATCATCATCTGTGTGCGCTTCTATATGCACTCGAATTTCTCCCGAAGTATTTTTCTCTGCTTCTTTGATGGCAGCAACAATTGCTTCCTCATCTTGGGTAGAAAGAAAAGATTTTTTTTTTGCCATTATTCTTTCTTATTAAAATCAAAATTTACATCTACCGCATTTTCAGAACCTGGATTCGACGAATAAAGATCCATACTATCAAAACCAAATACTCCAGCCAACATGCTATTAGGAAAAACCTTGATATGTTTATTGTATTCGTTTATTTTTCCATTAAATCGATCTCTTTCCATTTTGATTCGATTCTCAGTTCCTTCTAATTGATTCTGTAGTTCTAAAAAATTTTGATTCGATTTTAAATCAGGATATTTTTCGACCACTACCAATAACTTAGACAAAGCACTTGATAAACCTGACTGTGCTTGTTGAAATTTTGCTAAACTTGCTCCGGTTAAATTTCCAGCATTAATCGTTGTTGATGTTGCTTTTGCTCTCGCATTTACAACTTCTGTTAACGTTGATTTTTCAAAATCTGCTGCACCTTGTACTGTTTTTACTAAGTTCCCTATCAAATCATTTCTTCGCTGATAGGCACTTTCTACGTTAGACCAAGCAGCTTTCGCATCTTCTTGATTAACGACAGCAGTATTATTTATTCCTTTCGCCCAACTGTAGCCTATATATATTACTACGACTATAATTATTAATGGAAGCCACTTTTTCATTTTTTTCTAGTTTATGTTTGTTAATTATTGTTGTTTTATAAAGATGTTCCGCCATCTAAAGTAATTGTTTGTCCTGTGATAAATTTTGTATTATCTGATGCTAACCAAACTACAGCCTCTGCAATTTCTTCAGCTTTCCCATAGCGTTTCATAGGTATTATACTTTTCAAAATTGCATCCATTTCTGATTTTGCTTCAATTAGCTTGTCTAATAAGGCAGATTCTGTATAACCAGGACACACTGCATTTACTCTAATATTTTTAGTTGCATACTCCATCGCTACAGATTTTGTCATTCCTACTACGGCAAATTTACTCGCACTGTAACTTATATTATTTGGAGACGCCTTTAAACCTGCTAAAGAAGCAATATTTACAATATTACCCGCTCCCTGTTTTAAAAACTGTACTAATGCCAACTTCATGCAATAAAAAACACCTGTTTGATTTACAGCAATTACGCGATCCCAATCTTCTAAAGTGGATTCATGTGTTCTTAATAAATTTGGCCCAATACCAGCATTATTTACGATCACATCCAATCGTCCAAACTCTTCAACCGTTTCATTGATTAAATTTTCGACCTCTTCAAACTTTGTAACGTTTGTCTTTATAGGTCGAGATTTACCTCCATTTGTTACAATTTCTTTCGCAACTTTTTTTGCGCTTTCTAAATTGATGTCAGAAACGACAACTGTTGCACCATGTTTTGCAAAATGAATTGCTGTAGCCTTTCCTATCCCCGAACCTGCTCCCGTAATAATAACTATTTTATTTGTTACTTCCATATTTTATTTACAAAAAATTAAACGTGAATCTAATAATGCAGATGATCTTAATTCTGCTGGATACTCTTTAAAATTAACCAACGTAAAAAAGTCGGTTTTATTTGCGTATTTTACTATTAAAATTTCATCCCACAATTTTTCTTCCGATGGACCAATAATAGTTGTCATTGGTTTTCCTTTAAAAATAATTTCTGCATTGATTTGTTGAAAGAAAGGAAGTGCAACCTTCATATACTCATTATACATCTCTTTTCCTGACTTTCCTGTTGATGAAACTTCTGATTTATAATTGAGATAATTCAACATAAAAACTGGTGATTCCTTATCAAATTTTGACAATTCTAAAAGTGCTTCTTTATTGATTTCCATTAATCTATTGTTTTTGTTTTAATGGCTTTTAAAGCAAGTTTACAGCACAATTCAGCTGCCTTATTTAAGTTTGCAAAACGCGGGTCTGTTGTCCATCCTTTGGAATATCTATAATAAATTTGTTGTGCTATTACAGCTATTTTAAACAATCCAAAAACATAATAGAAAATAAAATTATCTACATTTCTTCCTGATTTTTGCGCATACATTTCTGCAATCTCACTTCTTATTGGATTTCCTACAAAAACAGTTGGAGAAGGAATTCCTTGTTTTATAAAATCATGGTCTGTAGCCAGTGTCCAATACCCTAAAGAGGTTCCTAAATCCATTAAAGGGTCACCTAAAGTGGCCATTTCCCAATCTAAAACTGCAGAAACTTCTTGCCAAGAATCATCTTTAAAAACCACATTATCATATTTAAAATCATTGTGAATTAAACAATGCTCATATTCCTTTGGCTGATGTACTTCCATCCATTTCATCACCATTTCTGCCTCTGGAAATTCATCTATCTTCGCTTTCAAGTATTGCTTTCCCCAATTAGAAACTTGCCTTTCTACATATCCTTCTGGCTTGCCTAAATTAGCTAAGCCAATAGTTTTATAATCTACATTATGCAATTCTACTAAGGTATCTAACCAAGAATTTGCTATCGCTTTATAACCTGATTTTGGAATATTTCTTTTATGTGCTTCTTTATAATTAAGGATAATTCCTTCTACCTTTTCCATGATGTAAAAATCACTTCCTAGAATAGATTGATCAGCAGAAAATCCATACATCTTTGGAACTTTAGAAAACGCTTTATGCACAGCACTTTGTACCTTAAATTCACGACTCATGTCGTGTCCTCTTTTAATCGCGCCAATTGGAGGTTTTCTTAATACAAATTCTTTATTTTCAATCTCAAGCAAATATGTTAGGTTAGAATATCCGTGTGTGAATTGTTGTACAGATAATTCACTTCCAACAGAATTAATTAATTCATTTTCTTGAAGGTACTTCTTCAACAAAACTTCATTTAATTCTTCTCCTTTTCTTACTTTTTGAATCCCCATTACTTTCTTCCATATTTTTTAATACAACTTTTTCCTAGTTGATACATATGAACCTCATCTGGACCATCTGCAAGACGTAACATTCTAGCAATCGCAAAATAATGTGGCAAATAAGTGTCTGGTCCAACACCTTTTCCTCCTAAAATTTGCATCGCTCTATCGATCACTTTTTGAGCCGTATTTGGAGCAACAATTTTAATCATTGCTATTATATCTTTTGCTTCTTTATTTCCTGATTTATCCATTTTGTCAGCAGCCGAAAGTGTAAGCAAACGTGCTTGCTCTATTTCACATTGCGATTTTGCGATTTCATGACGAATACTACTATACTCATAAAACTTTTTTCCAAACGTTTCTCTTTCTAAAGTTCTTTTAGACATGATTTCTAAAGCATATTGAGCCATACCAACTAAACGCATGCAATGATGAATTCTCCCAGGTCCTAAACGTCCTTGAGCAATCTCGAAACCTCTTCCTTCACCTAAAATTAAATTCTCTTTTGGCACACGTACATTTTCTAAAGTAATTTCTGCATGCCCTTCTGGCGAATCTAGATACCCTAAAACCGAAAGTGGTCTTACTATTTTTAACCCTTTTGTATCCATAGGGATTAAAACCATACTTTGTTGCTGATGTCTTGGTTTTGAGGAATCTGTTTTCCCCATCACAATGGCCATTTTACAATGAGGATCCATGGCACCTGAAGACCACCATTTTCTGCCATTAATCACATATTCATCTCCTTCTAAAACAATGGAAGTTTCAATATTTGTAGCATCTGATGAAGCAACTTGTGGCTCTGTCATTAAAAAAGCAGACCGTATTTCACCTTTCATTAAAGGCGTTAACCACTGTTTTTTTTGAGCGTCATTCCCATATTTTGCCAATACTTCCATATTACCTGTGTCTGGCGCAGAACAGTTAAAAATTTCTGAAACCCAGATTTTCCTTCCCATTATTTCTGCAAGTGAAGCATATTCTAAATTGCTTAAACCCGGGCTTAAATCACCATAATCTTTGGGCAAAAATAAATTCCATAAACCAGCATCTTTTGCTTTCTGTTTTAACATTTCTATTTTAGGGAAACGCTTCCATATATTAGTTGCATCACTTTGAAAAGTAATATATTCTTGTTCTACAGGAACAATATGCTCTTCTATGAAAGTTGATAATTTCTGTTGTAAATCTTTTGATTTTTCTGAATATTCGAAGTTCATGAGTAAAGTTCATTTATTTGGTCGAGCACAGTCTAGACCTTTTTAAAATTCTATTGTAGATGACTTCTCGACTGACATCGAGGAAAAAATTTATGTATCAGCCGGCAATCATATAACCTCCATCGGCAGTATACACACCGCCAGTCATATAATTCCCAGCATCGGAAGCTAATAAACAAGCTAAGCCAACCATTTCTTCTGGCATTCCCATTCTTCCTGTTGGAAGTGCTTTTTCAACCTTGCCTAATATTTTTTCATTTTGCCACAAAGCTGCACTAAATTTCGTTTTAATCAATCCAGGACAAATTGCATTTGCTTTTATACCATATTGTCCCCATTCCTTAGCTTGATTTTTTGTCAGCATTAAAATAGCGGCTTTACTTGTGCTATAAATTCCTAATCCAAAACCTGGCGTTAACGCCTCGACAGAAGCAATATTTATGATACTTCCTTTTTTATTGGCTTGAAAACATGGTAAAACTAAGTTTGATAGAGACCAAGGAGCTTTGACATTTATAGCTATTATTTTATCAAAAATAGCAGGATCTACATCTTCAATTGCCCCGTAAACTGGATTGATTGCTGCATTATTAACCAATACATCAATTCTTCCAAAAATCTCTATTGTTTTATCAATCAAATTTTTACGATGCTCTTCTTTTCCTATGTGACAAGCTATTCCAACTACTTTTAAACCTTCTGCTATAAACTCTTTTACGACTTCGTCGCAAGCTTCTTGGCTTCTACTAGAAATCACAACTTGTGCTCCATTTTGTGCTAATCCTTTTGCAATTGCTTTCCCGATTCCTTTGCTTGAACCTGTTACAATTGCAACCTTATTTTCTAAATTAAATTGTGCTGAAATATGAGCCATTATATTATGTGTTCTTTATCTTTTTTGATCGTTACAACTTCGTCATTCATTAAAGATTCTGCTAATGAATTTGTTTTTGGCACTTCATATTTAAAGTAGAATTTCATTGTATGAATTTTACTTTCATAAAAAATTTCTGAATATTTTCTATTCGTATTTGTTAATTCTTTTTTAGCATCCACAGCCATCTCTAACCATAACCAGCCTAAAACTACAATACTCATATATTCCATAAACAAATTAGCATCTGCCAAATATCGTTCATGATTTCCTTTCATGGCAAAAGGCATTAAATGGCCTAATACTTTTTGTGATCGCTTTAATTTATCGCCTAAAATAGCTGCATATTTTTTTAACTCATCATCTTTTGATGCCGCTAAAATTGTTTTCATAATTTCTGCAACCAATAACTCTAAAGCTTTACCATTTTGCATAGGTACTTTTCTACCTAATAAATCTTGCGATTGAATGCCTGTTGTTCCCTCATACAATGAAGAAATTCTAATATCTCTATAGTATTGTTGTAAGCTAAAATCTGTACAAAAACCATAACCCCCTAAAACTTGTAATCCATTATCGACAGATTCTGCACCTGCTTCTGAAGGATATGTTTTTACAATAGGAATGATCATTTCTAACAACAAATGATATTTTTCTTTTTCTTCTTTAGAGGTCGCTGTTGTTACGATATCATGATATTTAGAAGCCAAAAAAACCAAACTTAAAGAACCTTCTACAATAGATTTTTGTAATAACAACATCCTTCTAACATCTGGATGTTCTATAATTAAACTCTGTTTATCTGATGGGTTTTTCTTTCCGTCAGTAGATAATTTTCTTCCTTGGGGTCTTTCATTTGCATATTGTAAAGAAGCTCTATAAGCAGCCATCGCAATTGCTGCAGCACCTCTACCAACAGCGATTCTTGCGCCATTCATCATTAAAAACATTTGACTTAAACCTTTGTGTTCTTCACCCACAAGCCAACCTCTACAATCATCAGAATCTCCAAAACCTAAATGTGTTGTGCAATATCCACGTTGTCCCATTTTTTGAAAATCGGCAACCGTCATTACATCATTATATTCTAAAGTTCCGTCTTCTTTTAATCTGTTTTTAGGAACTACAAATAAAGAGATTCCTTTTGTTCCTTTCGGTGCGCCTTCAATTCTTGCCAATACTAAATGCACAATATTTTCTGCAAATTGATGATCGCCGCCAGAGATAAATATTTTTTGCCCAGAAATTTTATAATAACCTTCTTCTGTTACAGTTGCTTTTGTAACGATATCTGACAAAGAGCTTCCTGCTTGTGGCTCTGTTAAACACATCGTTCCTCCCCAAAGACCAGCAAGCATATTCGGTACATACTTTTCTTTTAAAGCTTCGTTCCCAAACTCCACAATTAATTCTGCTGCGCCTTGTGTTAAACTAGGATACCCTGGTAAATGATTATTAGCGGCATCCATAACATACACAGCTGCTTGCAATGCTGTAAAAGGAATTTGTAATCCCCCATCCTTATAATCAAAAGAAGCAGCAATTATGCCCATTTCTCCTGATTGATGCATTACTTTTTGAACCTGTTTGTGAACAATTACTGTCCCATCTTTATGATATGCAGGCGTTTCATCCATCTCTTTAAAATAAGGATACAACTCTCTATCAGAAAATTCCTTTACGGAGTCTATAAATAGATCTAAAGACTCCAAATCATGTTCTTGAAATCTTTCTCTAGTCAGTAAGTCTTCTAATTTGTGAATATCATAAAGTATGTATTTAAGTGTTTCGAGGTCTACATACTTTTTTGGCATAATATTGATATTTTATAGTTGTTTTT
>Ga0115005_10002239_pt1 | contig 15455 bp, 17 predicted proteins | sample ArcOceMetagenome_FD_87163 | JGI IMG/M metagenome (GOLD analysis project Ga0115005, IMG submission 87163) | Marine eukaryotic phytoplankton communities from Arctic Ocean - Arctic Ocean - Greenland ARC118M Metagenome | ecosystem: Environmental > Aquatic > Marine > Oceanic | place: Arctic Ocean... | reverse complement strand
TAGCGTCAGCGTTGACATCGTGATGACTGACTGAAGATACTTCACCTGCGATGATAAAGGCAGCAATAACGGGACCAAGGGTCATGCCCAAGTGAAGAGTGGTCTGAAGAATCGCGTTACCGGCCTGAAGGTCATCCCTAGAAACAAGGCTTGGGATGATTGAGGTACTAGCAGGGTAGAAAAAAGCATCCGCCACTCCAAAGGCGAAAGCCAGGATAAATACCGTCGTTACCTCCACCGCATCGTTATAAATCATATAGGCAAGAGACATTACCAAGATCATTCTAAGCGCATTAGTAGCGAGGATAACCAAACGAGGGCTGGTTCGATCAACTAGAGCGCCGCCGGCAAGCATCAAAATAGCACGAGGGATTCCTTGGACTGCAAAAACAAGCCCCGTTAAGATAGCACTATTGGTCATTTGTAAGACAAGCCAAGGAAATGCTATTAGGCTGATATGGTCGCCAATAACAGACGCCATTTCACCAAACCAGAATAATGAAAAGTTTCTATTTTTAAACAGACTGAACATTTAGGCGACACTCAATGACATTGCTATTAGTTTATAGGCTAACCGCCATGAAGTTAAATGAATTGTTGTAATGCAGAAGATTTCACTTGGATCGCACGAAACCTTCAAATAACGGATCGTGCGTGAAACACTTCGCGCAATATAAAAATGGTGGGCCGTCCGCGACTCGAACGCGGGACCAATTGGTTAAAAGCCAACTGCTCTACCAACTGAGCTAACGGCCCTCAGAGGAGGTGCGTATCATACTGACCAGATGATAAAATTCAAGCGTTATTTTGATATCTTGTAGGGTCTTTTGCTCCTGCCTCTACAAAGCCTTGTGCGCGCAGTCGGCAACTGTCACATTTACCACACGCAACACCCTCAAAATCAGCCTGATAACATGAAACTGTCTGACCATAATCTACTCCAAGCTCTAATCCCGCTTGAATAATTTGGGCCTTACTCATGTCAATAAGGGGTGCCTCAATGGATAACTTATTTCCCTCTACCCCCGCTCGAGTAGCAAGATTAGCCATAGCTTCAAAACTGGCAATATATTCAGGCCTACAATCTGGATAACCTGAATAATCGACAGCGTTAACGCCAACAAATATCTTGTTGGCCTCAATCACTTCAGCCCAGCCCAGAGCAATTGATAAAAAGACGGTATTTCTGGCGGGTACATAGGTTACCGGAATACCTGTCGTTTCTTGCTCCGGTACCGCTATTTCAACGTCGGTAAGTGCCGACCCACCGATTGATTTTAAGTCAAGTTTGATAACCTTGTGCTCGACCACCGACATAGATTCAGACACTCGAACCGCAGCATCAAGTTCTGAGCGGTGTCGCTGCCCATAATCAAAACTCAACGTGTAGCACTGGTAACCTTGCTGAACAGCCATCGCTAAAACAGTAGACGAATCTAAACCACCGGAGACTAAAATAACGGCCTTATCAGACATTGACGGACAACCTTTTACTAGAGGTTTTTATCTAAGAAATTACGGGCTTTAGCGGCCGCGCCACCTGGGCTTTGCGCCACTTGTTCGAGCAGGTTTTTAGCACGCCCGACCTCACCCAACTGAAAATATATCTTACCTAACTTAAATCTCGAATCCATTGCTTTTGGATGATCCGCATGACGCTCAACAATGTTAGTGAACGCTTGCCTTGCTAACTCAGTATCACCTTGCAATAGATATATTTCGCCCAACCAATAATGAGCATTCGCGGCGAACGGGCTTCCAGGATAAGTCTCTAAATGCATCTTTAGAGCAACCGCAGCCCCTTCAATATCTCTCTCCTTAAGAAGCTTTTTTGACGCTGCATTATAGTCGGCTCTGACCAATGACTGATCATCAACAAGAGCTGAGGTTACAACTACGGGGGATGTGCTCACATCCATCCCAGTACTTATTCCAGAAGAGGCTAAACCGGCTTGTGCATCCTCTGAGTCAAGAATAGCGACAGGGCTAGTGAACCGATCAGAAACTGCAGAGTCATTTATGTTACTTCCAAGGCCTAAACGACGATCAAGATCAAGATAATCGTCAAGTTGGCGCTGTTTTACCTGCTGTAGGTCATAGGAGAGTTCTTCCACCAACCCACGCAACATTCTGACCTCTTCTTGCAGGTTCTGCATAATGTCATAGCGGCTAATTGTTAACTCCGCGACTGGACTAGACATGTACTCCGTAACGACGCTGTTACCATTAGACGCAGACGTTTTAGCCGCATCTACAATCGGAACAAGATCTTGAGCAACAGCAACGCAAGGTATACTCAAAAAGAGGAAGCAGAGTCTTGGGCCTAATTTCATTTCAGCTCACTAGTGGCTAATGTTCATGGGGAAATCAGCGACTGAAGTCATTCAACTCCAGCCACCCGATAGACTGGCTGTACAACAGCCAACAAAGCTAACTCTACTTGAGTTCAACTCTACGGTTCATGCTCCAAGCCGCGGCATTGCTACCAAAAGAAGCCGCTCGCTCTTCACCATAGCTAACCACCTCTATCATACTGCCCGAAACACCTTGCAGAATCATGAAATCTTTAACTGCGTTAGCTCTGCGCTCACCTAGAGCCATATTGTATTCGCGCGTACCACGTTCATCAGCGTGACCTTCTAGACGCACTGCTCGTGGATTACTCATCAAAAATTGAGCATTCTCAATCAACGCTGCTCGAGAGTCGTCGCTGAGCACCGCTTTATCGAAAGCAAAGTAAAACACAGTATCCGCAGAATTAACCAACTCAGCGGCGGCTTCAGCCATTGCTGCTGCTTTCTCTGCTTCCATCTCCATCTCCATCTCTAGAGACGCAGTTTGAACAGTAGTATCTTCAATCGTAGATGTCGTTTCATCAACCGGAGCCGAACTACAGCCGGCAAGTAATGCTGACAAACATAGAATAGGAAGACCGAATTTATTTGCAGAAATATTCATTTATTGCTCCTTAAAAAAATTGTTAGTGATTGTATCATGTTAACTAAAGCGTTCATCTCAAGAACGGCGACCACGCTGGTTCTCTTACGTCACCAGATTTAGCGGGTAAAAAATATTTAACGCCCGCATCTAACGACACAGCAGACAAAATTCCTCTATCTCCCTGCTTTGTCGCATAAATTACCATTGCTCCGTTGGGTGCCACTGTCGGGGATTCGTCCAAACGAGTCTCCGTCAGCTCTAACATTCGACCAGTGACCAAATCAAGTGTTGCGATATGAAAAACACCAGATGCGCGATGGACCACGACCAAAGTACGCCCATCAGGCGCCAGGCTAGGTCGAGCATTATAGTTACCTTGGAATGTTATTCGTTGCACCGCCTTAGTTGCAACCGTTAATTTATAAATTTGTGGAGTACCACCCCTATCTGAGGTAAATAATAGGCTTTTTCCATCCGGAGTCCAAGTTGGCTCGGTATCAATAGCGAAATGGCGAGTCATTCGCGCAAACTTACTTGACTCAAGATCCAAGATATAAATCTCAGGATTTCCATCTTTGGACAGTACTAAAGCTAACTTTGTACCATCTGGTGACCATGATGGAGCGCCATTAAGCCCTCGGAAATTAGTCAATTGCTTTCGAGCGGCCGTAGTTAAGCTCTGTCGGAAAATTGCCGGCCTACCGGTCTCAAAAGAAACATAAGCTAGTTCATCGCCCAAAGGAGACCACGCCGGAGACATGATCGGCTCAGAGGATTTGAGCATTATCTTCTCTCTAGCACCATCAGAGTCTGACACATTTAATCGATACACTAGGCCGCCGTCTTTTTGTTTTGCTGTGACATAGGCCAGGCGTGTACTGAAAGCGCCTCTAATACCCGTTATTTCTTCATAGATCTTATCACTAGCCAAGTGCGCGAGATCCCTGAGTTGTCCCTCTATCCCTTTGACGCTGTGCTTAAAGACCGTCTTTTGAGCGTTTACATCGAGCAAACTAAAACTCAACTCAAGAGCGCCCTCTGTCAGTAACGAGACTGAACCCACAATTAAATATTCACTACCCAGTAATCGCCAGTCTCTAAAATAAACATCCGCCGGTTCAGAGGGAAATGCGAGCATATTGGCGCGAGGAATCGTTTTGAACAGACCACTTCTTTGCAAATCTGACTCGACAATTGCACTAACATCTTCAGTTAGTTGAACACCGGACATTATCATCGGCGACACAGCAACCACAGTAGGTTGATCATTACCTTGGGTAACGCGAATCACTAACTCACTCCACGCAGTCAATGGATAGATAATTAGTGTGAGGGATAGCAGAACTACAGAATAAGGATTCCGCAACGATACTGTTTTGTGTGCCATCTTATCTCCGTTATTTTATAACCTAAGGTCTTGCGGACTAAATGAAACATCGACTTCTCGAAACTTCTTTTCAAATAAACTAGGCGACATTTGCTGCAATTCATCAAATGGTGCCGCTTTGAACGCCGCCTGCTCTACCGAGCGATCAAAAGCCGAATCACCACTGGACTTTAATACGGTCACTCCAACAACACGGCCGGTAGGCACTAACTGCAATCTAATCAAGGTTTCCATACCTCTTCTAGCGCTTGGGGGGCGACTCCAATTCTCCGACAGACGTTGCTGAATAAGCTGTCGATAACTGTTTGCTTCTTCCTCTCCTTCCTGCACATTAACCAAAACCTGCTCATCCGCGAGAGCCTGTGCAAATTCTGCCTCCACTTGCTCACGCTGCAACTCAGCCAAGCGCTCATGCTCAAGCCTTTCACGCTTTAATTTATCTAACCGCTCCTCTTCACGCTCAAGATCAGCCTGCGTTCGCTTTAATTCATCAGCTTTTTTTTGTTTTGCCTTGGCCAACTCTAATCGACGGTGTTTTTCACGCTTCTTGATTGCACGGTTACTTGTAATTTTCTTTGGTTTGCTCACTATCTTTTTCTTTGGCGCTAATTGGACGAGCTTCGCATTAATGTATTGCGGTTGTATTATTATGGATTTGGTATCCTGACTACTCGGGATCAACAGTACACTCAACACTAACGCATGTACGCAAAGACTGCCCATAACGCCAATGCCATAACTCAGAGACTTATTCATACTACTGCTGAGCAGGCTCAGTAACCAACCCAACCGATATTGCTCCGGCAAGCTGTAATTCACTCATTAGAATTACCACAGTACCGTAGTCCACCGACGCATCGCCCCAAACAAGAATCGGTGTCTGAGGCTGTTGGCTCAGGATTTTTGTCACACGCTCTTTAACGCGCCCCAGTGACTGTATTTCGTTGTTTCCTTTGACATCAATCCAGTAAGTGCCGTCCGCTTTTATAGAGACGATAAACGGCTCTTGGTCTTTACTATCCATCGGTGCAGAATTAGCCGTCGGTAGCTCAACCTTTACCCCCTGCATCAGCAGCGGCGCCGTGATCATGAATATGACCATCAGAACTAAGGTGACATCGATGTAGGGGACTACATTGATTTCAGCTACCAATTTACGTTTCGGTTTTCTTCGCTTCACAAACCCTAAACTCCAAAATCCAATCTATCTCGAGTAAATCTGTCGATGTAAAATGCTGGAGAACTCATCTGAAAAGGTCTCATAGCTTGTATTGATCCCCTCAACCTTTGCCGCATAACGATTGTAAGCTATTACAGCCGGTATGGCCGCAAATAGGCCCATCGCTGTAGGTATTAATGCCTCAGAAATACCCGGCGCGACAGCAGCCAAGGTTGCCTGCTGCATCATGCCCAACCCTCTTACTGTGTCCATAATTCCCCACACGGTACCCAACAAACCAATATAAGGACTGACCGAGGCAACATTGGCAAGAAAAGGTAAATTAACGCCCAACTTTTCGTCCTCTCTCGACAATGCTACCCGCATTGCTCTATCGGTACCTTCCATCACCGCATCAGGATCAACTTTATCCGACTGCGACAATCGATTAAATTCTCTAAAACCTGCCCTAAACACATTTTCAATACCATCCGACGTGCCTGTGTCCTTGGCCTTCTGAGTCAACTCTTGATAATACTCAGCTAAATCAACACCCGACCAAAACATGTCCTCGAACGCTCTAAAATTATATTGTGCTTGGCTGAGAAAAATTCCTCGCTGAACAATCATAATCCAAGACATTACAGACGCAATGAATAAGATTCCCATAACCGCTTGCACTAGCACGCTAGCATTTACAACTAACGCGAGAATGGACAGATTTTCTTCATTCACTGGTTTACACTCCGATTTACGGCCATAAGGCCATTTAATTTTTGAACCATTAGGGCTGGCATTGCCGCTGGCTTCTTGGTCAGTGCATTTAAGCAGGCCAATTTGACGTGCCCTTCACACAAAAGTGTATCGCCTCTGTAAACAGTTTGGCTCATTGACAGAGTCACTTTTTTAACCGCCTCTACATTTGCAGCCACACTAATTTCATCATCTAATACCGCAGAGTTATGATATTTAATTTGCGCCTCATGAACTACCAACTGTAATCCATCGAAAAGAGCGGGCTTACCATAACCCAAGCTACGCATTAGCTCAGTCCTAGCGCGCTCCATAAATTTAAGGTAATTAGCGTGGTAGACAATGCCACCGGCGTCTGTGTCTTCAATATAGACACGCATCGACACAGAAAATTCAGTCATCCATGGCATCCATTTGTTGCTGTATACGTTTTGGACTTTTAAGACCAAAGTGCTCATAGGCCATCCGTGTCGCCATGCGGCCTCTTGATGTTCTCATCAAATAACCCTGCTGAATCAAGTATGGCTCAAGCACGTCTTCGATCGTTCCTCGCTCCTCACTCAAAGCTGCCGCCAAACTGTCCACTCCGACTGGGCCACCGTCAAACTTTTCCATCAAGGTCAATAGTAAACGACGGTCCTGATGATCAAAGCCACTCTGATCGACATTGAGCATATTAAGTGCCGCATCTGCGGTCTGCTGAGTAATTGATCCATCACCTTTAACTTCAGCATAGTCTCTGACTCGCCGCAGGAGCCTATTTGCTATTCGAGGTGTTCCTCGAGCTCGGCAGGCAATTTCTTGCGCACCCTGCTCGTCGATTTTCACATTAAGAATATTACTTGCTCGCCGCACAATACTTGCTAGATCTTCCACCGAATAGAACTCTAATCGCTGAACAATACCGAATCTGTCTCGAAGAGGCGATGTTAAAAGCCCAGCTCGGGTAGTGGCTCCCACCAAGGTGAAGGGCGGCAGGTCAAGTTTTATAGAGCGTGCAGCGGGCCCCTCGCCTATAACGATATCTAACTGGTAGTCTTCCAAGGCTGGGTAGAGAATCTCCTCAACAACCGGGCTAAGTCGATGAATCTCATCAATAAACAAAACATCACCCGATTCAAGATTTGTTAGCAATGCAGCGAGATCTCCAGCTTTTTCCAACACTGGACCCGAAGTGGTTTTAAGATCGACTTTCATCTCATTAGCAATAATATGCGCTAACGTCGTTTTCCCTAATCCAGGAGGACCAAACACCAAAGTGTGGTCAAGAGGCTCTGCACGACGACGTGCGGCTTCGATAAAGATTTCAAGTTGCTGCTTAACAACAGGCTGACCGACATATTCCTCTAGGGTTACAGGACGCAACGCTCTATCAAAGCGCTCTTCAGATGCAGAGATGTCAGGAGAAATTAAGCGATCAGGCTCTATCATTGGATAAGGTCTCGAATTTGTCTTCTAGCATACATTGGTGGTGTTAAACTTTCACTAAACAACAAAATTAAACAGGCAACATTTATAAATTCCGACGTTTATTTAGATACCATCGACTTTAAGGCTCCTCTAATCAATTGCTCCGCCGTCGTTACTTGATCACTCTCGGTACGACTGATCATTTTAGCGGCATCCTGGGGCTTGTATCCCAACGCTATCAATGCGCTCTCTGCCTCTTGCTGTATATCCGGTCGTTTAACTGCAAAGCTTGCATTGGTGGTTACGTCAATGTGATCGATTCGATCTCTCATTTCAATCACTAGTCTCTCTGCGGTCTTTTTACCTACCCCGGGAAGTTTTACCAAGGTTGCAACATCATTGGTGCGTATGGCATGAGCAAATTCACCCGCTGTCATTCCAGACAGAATACCCAGGGCCATTTTTGGACCCACTCCATTAACTTTAATGAGGGTACGAAACAAGCTTCGCTCTGGTAACGACGAAAATCCGAACAGTAATTGGGCATCATCTCGAACGACAAAATGCGTGTGTAAGGTGACTCCCCCGCCAACCTCCGGGAGTTCAAAAAACGTGCCCAAAGAAACCAGCACCTCATAGCCAACGCCCTGCACATCGACCAGTACGTCCGGTGCAATTTTACTAACGATTATTCCTGTAATTTGTCCAATCATATGCCGTTAATCTCTTTAAATTTTTGGTGTAAGATACCTTTACTTATGTCTACCACGAGAAAAACCCGTGGTTGTATTCCCCAACGCTGCTTTAGTATGCATGCTATGGGCATGACAAATGGCTACGGCAAGTGCGTCTGCCGCATCTTCAGAGGGTGACTGAGATAATTTTAATAGCTGCTTGATCATCATTTGGACCTGGTTCTTATCGGCAGCCCCAGTGCCTACAACTGCCTGCTTGACGCTTCTTGCGGAATACTCGCCAACCGGAAGCCCCGCATTAACGCCAGCCACAATAGCCGCCCCCCTTGCTTGCCCTAACTTCAGCGCCGCACGAGGATCCTTTGCAAAAAATACCTCTTCAATACCCATGTGCTCAGGATGATACTGTTGAATGATTTCACTGACACCATCAAATATTATTTTCAACCGGTCAGGCAATGACTTTTCTGGCAGTCGAATAATACCACTGGAGATGTAGGCAATTTTACTTCCAGCAACATCAATCACACCATATCCGGTGCGTCTCGAGCCTGGATCTATTCCCAAAATTCTAATCATTTTTCTTCTTGAGTAACTAGGTAGTGAGAGTGTTGCAACCACACTGGGCTGAGTCAACAAATAAAAAAGCCCTCTGAACAGAATTCAGAGGGCTTGTTCTGAAACTAAGATTATAACCGTGTCGGTTAGTCCTTAGATTTCGCAGCAGGCTTAGCCTTTGCTTTAGGTGCAGCTTTAGCTTTGGGTGCCGCTTTAGCCTTTGGTGCGGCTTTAGCTTTAGGTGCAGCTTTAGCTTTAGGTGCAGCTTCTTCTGCAGCCGGAGCTTCTTCAGCAACGGGGGCTTCTTCAACCACTGGAGCTTCTTCAACCACTGGAGCTTCTTCAACCACTGGAGCTTCTTCAACCACTGGGGCTTCATCAGCAACGGGGGCTTCTTCAACCGCTGGGGCTTCTTCAACCGCTGGGGCTTCTTCAACCACTGGAACTTCTTCAACCACTGGAGCTTCTTCAATCACTGGAGCTTCTTCAACCACAGCTGCTTCTTCAACAACTGGGGCTGCGGGCATAACTGCCTTGATTAAGCCTTCAGCCAATAAAACTTTAACTTTCTCTTCTCCATTGACCCAATTTTTGTCAGCATCTTTTACCGCATAACGACCGGATCCTTTCTGATATACAACGTATTCTTTTGTCTTTTTTATAACTTTCATCGGTATTACCTCGTTTAATGATTACTCGTTTGAGTATTAATTATCGCCCCACTAGCGCGACGTGTTTTTACTGACCACTTACTTCAGACTACTTATTACTTACTTCGGACTACTTTTTAAAACTTTTGAAAGAGCATTAGTGATGAACGGCCAAATCATTACCGTCCATTATTTCTTACCCACTAAAAAGCGCCTTGCCATTAATGCTAATACGCTAAATGCCCTACTAATCTTCCTTCTTACGCAAGCGAATATTTAAATCTCGCAATTGTGCCGTGTCGACATTGCTTGGTGCGTCAGTCAGTAAGCAGGCCGCAGACTGCGTCTTGGGAAATGCCATCACATCACGAATGGAGTCTGCACCAACCATTAACATAATCAGACGATCTAGACCAAAGGCGACTCCCCCATGCGGTGGCGCACCAAACTTCAATGCATCGAGCAAGAAACCGAACTTTTCACGCTGCTCCTCAGCATCAATGCCTAATATATCAAACACGACTGCTTGCATATGCTGATCATGAATTCGTATAGAGCCTCCGCCTAATTCGACGCCATTGAGCACCATGTCATAAGCACGAGATAACGCGTTAGCTGGATCTGACTTTAGGTCCTCAATCGAACATGAGGGCGCAGTAAACGGGTGGTGGAGCGGCGTCAAGCCTCCTGATTCAGTCCTGTCAAACATAGGGAAGTCAATGACCCACATCGGCGCCCATTCACAGGTGAAAAGGTCGAGATCTGCCCCAACTTTGCAGCGCAAAGCACCAAGTGCCTCAGAAACAATTGCGGACGTATCCGCACCAAAAAACACTATATCGCCATCAGAGACATCTAGGCGCTGCATAACAGCCAATGTGACTTCTTCGCCAAGAAACTTAATGATCGGAGACTGTAGACCTTCAATACCATTTTCCAGGGCATTAACTTTTATCCACGCAAGCCCCTTGGCACCATAAATACTGACAAATTTGGTGTAATCGTCAATTTGCTTTCTAGAGATTACCGCGCCACCAGGCACTTTAAGCGCGGTAACTCTGCAAGCAGGATCATTGGCAGGCCCAGCAAATACTTTGAAATCAATATCTTTAAGCAAATCCTTAATGTCTACCAACTCAAGAGGGATTCGCAGATCAGGTTTATCTGATCCGTAACGCGTCATTGCCTCACTGTAGGTCATTCTCGGAAAGGCTTCGAAATGAACATCCATATGCTCAGCAAACAGCTTGGTCATCATTGTCTCAGTAGTAGACATAATGTCTTCTTCTTCAATAAACGATGCTTCAATATCGATTTGAGTAAACTCTGGTTGACGATCAGCGCGTAGGTCTTCATCTCTAAAACATTTTGCAATCTGGTAGTAACGATCAAATCCAGCCACCATAAGCATCTGCTTAAATAGCTGAGGAGACTGAGGCATGGCAAAAAACTGACCAGGGTGAGTCCGTGACGGTATCAAGTAGTCTCGAGCACCCTCAGGGGTTGCGCGCGTCATGATAGGTGTTTCAATATCTAAGAAACCGTCTTCAACCAGATAGTTACGAATCGATGATGTGATTTTAGAGCGAAAACGCAAACTATTTTGCATTTCGGTTCGCCGTAAATCCATGTAGCGATATTTAAGACGCACATCTTCGCCGACGGTAACAAAATCATCTAACTGAAAAGGAGGCGTTTGAGCAGTATTGAGAATTTCTAGCTGAATACCATAAACTTCAATTTCACCGGTCGACATGCCCGGGTTGACGGTAGCTTCACTGCGCGCACGCACTTTACCGGTCACCTTGAGAACGAACTCTGATCTGACACTGTCAGCCAGCTTAAAGAACTCGGCACCATCAGAATCGAAGACCACCTGCACAATACCTTCACGATCGCGCAAATCTAGAAAGATAACGCCACCATGGTCGCGACGGCGGTCGACCCAGCCCGTCAAAGTGACTTCGCTATCGATATGAGAGCTTCTCACTAACCCACAATAAATTGATCGATCCATTAGTTTATTATTCCCAGTGTAAAAATTATTGCGAACCCGAGGTTCCGCTAGAGGCTGTGCCAGATGTCGCCGAAGCACTATTTATTGGCTTTTTCGCCAAACTATCAGACGATCCAGCACTATCAGCTGAAGCCGCATTGGTTACATTTTTCATTTTGCCTTTTTTAAAATCAGTTTCATACCATCCACTCCCACTAAGGCGGAATCCAGCCGCAGAAACAAGTTTCTTTAGGGCTGATTCTTGGCATGCGGGACAATCCAATAAAGGATCATCACTCATCTTTTGCAGCTTCTCCATCTCATGTCCACAAGACTGGCAGCGATATTCATAAATGGGCAAACTTAAACTCCTAATACTTTTACCCCCCACATTTTAGCGGCGAGCTCATCGGACTGTGTTTTAAAGGCGGCGCAGTATACATCAGCCTCTGCTCTGTGAGAATGCCCGAATCAACACTGTTTTAACCAATTAATTTAAATTATTTGGCAATATTCTGTCAGACATCAAAAATTAGACTATAAATACAGGTAGATAAGGATTTTACCTAAGCAGGTTATCCTTAACTTAACTCATTATTTTAAGGGACTAAACGATGCCTACATCACTGAACAAAACCTCTGCAGCATCTGCCAAAGACATGTCACCGATTACTGAACGCTTTCACAAGAATGATATCCTTAATGAACTTTCAGCGAACACTGATCTAAGCAAGGTCGATGTCAGTGCCGTTTTGGATGAGCTTGCCACGCTTATTGAGCGACATATTATTGATGGTGCCGTGGGGGAATTTATCCTAGCAGGACTTTTCAAGGTCACTACTACCCAAAAAGCAGCAAAAGAGCCGCGCGTAGGTGTAAACCCTTTTACAGGTCAATCAATCCAGTTTTCCGCCAAGCCTTCACGCACCTCAGTTAAGATTCACGCCCTCAAGGGTCTGAAGGATATGGCGCTTTAACCTCATTATAATTTTCAGAAGTCTTATTGAAGAATATTGCTTCCGAGTTCTAACTGCAAACGTTGTTTAAAGACCTCTAAAGCCTCGTTCGCATAAGCACTCGGTGATATTTCCCCCCAAACGGGCTTGGGCCAACATAGGTCCGTTTGGAACCGGCAGATATGATGCATGTGAAGCTGCGGAACCATATTGCCTATAGTCGCAACATTGAGCTTATCCGGCTTAAATATTTCAACCAGCGCACTCGCAAGGAGACAAGACTCTTCAAGTAGAGTTTGTCTGTCAGCGAGACTCAATTGGTATATCTCTTTAACCTCCGATCTTTTTGGCACTAAGATTACCCAAGGGTAATTCGCATCTTTACTAATCAGTACTAGGCTCAGTGAAAACTCACCGATAAGCACTGTATCTTTTTGAAGTACAGGGTGTAATTGAAACATTTTTTGTCCTTAGACTGCTTTCTTGTATACCAAAACGGTTATGGTCAGTAAAATGGTACCATTAGTCACCTATTAAAGTTTAAGAGAAATCATGCGCGCTAGCCGATATCTAATCACTACTAAAAAAGACTCCCCAGCCGATGCCGAGGTGATCAGTCACAAATTAATGCTTCGAGCAGGCATGATCAGAAAGGTTGCCTCAGGTCTGTACTCATGGTTACCGCTCGGACTCAAGGTATTCCGTAAGGTTGAGAATATCGTCAGAGAGGAAATGGATAGGTCTGGTGCGCTTGAATTAATGATGCCCGTCGTGCAACCCGCTGACCTGTGGAAAGAATCCCAACGTTGGAGTCAATTTGGTCCCGAGCTTTTGCGTATTAAAGACCGCCACGATCGTGAGTTTTGCTTGGGTCCAACGCACGAAGAAGTAATTACCGACATTATTCGTAGTGAAATTAGCAGCTACAAGCAACTGCCCGCTAACTTCTATCAAATACAAACCAAGTTTCGTGATGAACGTCGGCCTCGTTTTGGGGTGATGCGGACACGTGAGTTTTGCATGAAAGATGCCTATTCATTTCACAGTAATGCTGAATCTTTGCAAGAAACCTACGATCTCATGCACAAAACGTATTCAGAAATTTTCCAGCGGACCGGCCTGGTATTTAGAGCAGTCCTTGCCGACACCGGGAGTATTGGTGGTAGTCATTCCCATGAATTTCACGTTCTTGCTGATTCCGGAGAAGATGCCATTGTTTTTTCTAATGGCAGCGACTACGCAGCGAATATTGAAAAAGCGGAGGCCTTGCCTCCTGCACAAAATAATGCAGCGAGTACGGCGCTAATGGCTGAAATTGCCACACCCGGAGTTCATACAATTAGTGATTTAAGTGCATTCTTAGCTGTTGGTGCCAATCAAACGGTAAAATCACTCATTGTTAGTGCCGAGAATGATGATGGTGCGATTCAGCTGTTTGGCTTGATGTTGCGTGGTGATCATGAGTTAAATGAAGTGAAAGCGCAGCGTATTCTTGGTATTAGTGGCGAACTCAGTTTTGCCACAGAACAGCAAATTGAAACCGCATTACAATGCACGCCAGGCTCTATAGGGCCGGTTAACTTAGGCTTGACCATGTTTGTCGACCCTAGTGCCGCTGTGCTTACCGACTTCGTTTGCGGAGCGAACAAGAACGACTACCATTTAACCGGCGTAAACTGGGATCGTGACTGTGTTGACTTCTCCATAGCTGACATTCGCAATGTTGTCGCTGGAGATGCTAGCCCTGACGGAAAAGGGACTCTTGAAATTAAACGTGGTATTGAAGTGGGACACATATTTCAGTTAGGTACAAAATACAGCGAATCGATGAAAGCCACCGTTCTTGACGAAAATGGCAAAGAGCAATTCATGAGTATGGGTTGCTATGGTATCGGGGTGAGTCGTATTGTCGCTGCCGCCATTGAGCAAAATAATGATGACAATGGTATTATTTGGCCTGAATCCATTGCCCCTTTCCAAATTGCTATCGTACCGATCAACATGCACAAATCTGAACCTGTTAAATTAGCCTGTGAATCTCTGTATGACGAGCTCACTGCGCTGGGTTACGAAGTTTTATTTATGGATGAAGCAAAAGCGAGATTAGGTGGTATGTTGGCGGATATAGAGTTAATTGGTATTCCCCATCGTTTGGTCATTGGTGATCGCGGCCTGGGTGATGGAAAGATTGAGTACCGTCATCGGCGCCAGACTGAAAATCAGTACATCGACACCGATGATGTAGTCCGTTTCTTATCAGACAATGCTCTCGTAAAGGGCTAAACCACAAGGACAAGGATTGATGTCAACAAGTCTGTCACCTGAACGCTTGCGTTTGCAAATTCGTCAGGGAAACCATACCGGCATGACGTCTGGCCTTTGCCAAGGTTATGTGCAATGTAATCTGGTTATATTACCGATGGCATGGGCTGCTGACTTCACTCAATTCTGTCTCGCCAACCCAAAACCCTGCCCCTTAATAGCCACATCTAAACCGGGTGAATTTAAACTTCCAGAGTTGGGCCTAGATGTCGACATTAGAACAGATATCTCCAGTTACAGAGTTTTTGAAGATGGTCTGCTGACCGACGAACTTTCTGACATTAGATCACTTTGGCGTGATGATTTAGTGGTCTTTTTACTGGGTTGTTCATTTTCCTTCGAAGAGGCGATTCTTGCAGAAGGCCTAGATGTACGGAATATCAGTGAGGGTCGCAACGTGCCAATGTACAGAACCAATATCGATTGTGAACCCGCCGGTCCTTTTAGTGGCAAGATGGTCGTCAGCATGCGACCTTTTAATGAAGCCGACTCCGCTCGAGCGACGGATATTAGTGCGCGTTTCCCACGCGTACATGGTGCACCTGTTCACTATGGCAGCCCTGAGCTCATCGGCATTAAGGACATCAATAACCCGGACTACGGCGAAGCAGTAACCATTAATAGCGATG
>Ga0115005_10002237_pt1 | contig 15467 bp, 9 predicted proteins | sample ArcOceMetagenome_FD_87163 | JGI IMG/M metagenome (GOLD analysis project Ga0115005, IMG submission 87163) | Marine eukaryotic phytoplankton communities from Arctic Ocean - Arctic Ocean - Greenland ARC118M Metagenome | ecosystem: Environmental > Aquatic > Marine > Oceanic | place: Arctic Ocean... | reverse complement strand
CATAATTTCTCCCTGTGCCTTCACTCACCAAAGCTTGAGTTGCAAATCCATCAATTTCATTCAAAATGGAATAGGTACTATTTTCATCAATGCTAACTGGAACATCAAAAAGATATTGAAAATAAATTTCCGAATGTAAGCGAAGTCGGCTCGCGATCAATTGATCATAAGCTAAAACAAGGTGATGAGATTTTATCATTTCTAAGTCTAAATTTGGCTGTGTCACCATACTTTGACTGTCTTTTATTTTGGTAAAATAACTTCCCGTTGGAAGTATCCGACTATGTAATCCGTAGGCAAAACTGAGTGAATTATTTTTTGAAAAATTCTTTCTGATTGCCAAACGAGGTTCGACTGAGTAGGTCTTATTTAAACTAAAAAACATCGCATGTGCGCCCAAGTTGATCATCCAATCTGCACTTGGACGAATTCGAAAATTGAAGTAAGGTTGAATTAAAAAACTATTGCCTTTGATATTTAAATAAGTTACAGGAACCTCCGCAATCAATTCATCATGATGCAAATCATAAAATAAATTACTGAGGTATGCTCCAGTTTTCAACGTCAACTTTGGACTGAATTTTTTATTATAATTTGTCGAAAGTGTAATCCTACTTTCGGTATAATCTTCCTCATTTACATTCGTTGCTGCGAAGTCTTGAGTCAACGTATCATTGGCAAATAATACTTGCTGGCTCATAACTGCTAAGTTAGTTTTCAAATAAGAATCGTCTTTAAAAAGATGAGTGTGCGTCATTCCGATTGCTCCCATATTCGTTTCAAAATCACGGGTAAAATAGTCGGTGTAGGATTTCCAATTATGAGAAAGCTTGCAAAAGAGAAATATTTAACTCCACTTCCTTAGCAGAATTCAAAAGAACATTATTATTGGAGTAGGATAGATATCCTACATAATTTACTAGGATTTTTCTACGACCGACTGGAACATTTTCTAATCGAAAACTTCCATCAACTTCTGTGGTCGCTCCTAATTTATCAAAACTATCAACCATGATCGTAGCACCAATTAATGGTTCTTGGGTGTCTTTGTCGACAACTGTTCCTTTGATGGTTTAAGTGGGAATTTGGAAAAAAAGGAATTGGGAAAATATAAAAAGTAGGATTAAGGCGATTAATTTTTTCATCGTAAAAGGGGTTTAAGTTTTGTTTATTTTAAAAACAAACTAAAGATAGTTTTCCCTTTTTTACAAAAATTACTAATTATTGCAAATGATATATTTTTATTTATCGCATGTGATTTCCATCAATTAATGACAAACTTCAACACCTTATGCAATCCCGATTTGTCTTTTATTTTTACAAAAAATAATCCTCGCTCACTCATCACAGGCAATTCGTAAGTGTTTTTCCCTACACCCGTTTCTACTTTTTTGGAAAAAAGAAACTGTCCGATTTCATTAAATATTTCTATTTCAAAAATGGCATTTTCCGCTAAGTCAAAAACCAACTGTGTCGTTGCTCCTTGCTCCATCAAATTAGGAATCAGTTGAATCGAATATTTTTTATCCAACTCATTTACTGCAGTCATAAAACCAACTTCTAGTTCTACTATTTCAATACAGCCATTCGAATCAGTAACTGTCACCGTATATATCCCAGGCAAAAGGTTCTCCACCAAAGCAGTCGTATCGCCATTACTCCACAGATATTGATAATTAGGAGAACCGCCTGATGGCATCACTTCGATCATCCCATCAGCATTCATTGCGCCTGTGGCAGCAGTTACGGAATCCATAATTTCGATCGGCAAAGGTTGATTGACCGTCATAGTAAAAGTGTCGGTACAACTATCCGCATCTAGCACGGCAATCGAATATGCCCCTGCACTCAATCCTGTAAATACAGTTCCCGTCGTCACGCCATTGTCCCACTCAAATATAAAAGGTGGGGTTCCATGTTGCACCCAAGTGATCGCTCCATCTGCTCCGCCGCTGCATTTGACATTTTGTGTTTGTGGGACTAATACTTCAAATGCTTGCGTCTCATATGCTCCCAAGTCTACTGCGTCATCTAAGATGCGTGGGTTACCTTCGATGTCGAAAAAGATTCCTAAAGTGTCGATAGATAAGTTGTCGCCTTGGTTGACGGCTGGGGAACAGGAGCGAAGGGAGAAGTCATTATTCATGGTGTCGCGGAATTCTGGGTAGAGGTTGTAGAGCATGTCGTCGCCGCAGTAATCGATGCCGTTGATGATACAGTCGGGGGATTTTAGGAGGGAGTGGTGGATGTTGAAATCTTGGAGGATACTGTCAGGATTGTTGTCATTGAATAATTCTTCGAGGGATTGGTCTTGCCAAAAGATGGAGTTAGCTATATTTACAAGGCTATAAGAATCAGGGTTTGGTGAAATAAAATTCGCTTTTTTTGAAATCACATTATTTCCATTATTAAAAAAAGTCGAATTAAATATGTTAGTATTAACTTGAACTGTCGCATTAGAAACTTCATCATACTTTAAATTTATAACACTAGCATTATCAGCAAAGACCGTATTTGTAATATCTATTTCACTATATATTGAATGAAATACATTAGTCTGTTCTTCAAAATCAAACCTCAATATTCCTTTATTAAATAGTGGATTATATTCTTGTAAATTTCCTTTGAATAAACAATCTGAAATGACAAATTCGCAATTATAATATCCATTAAAAAGTATCGAGTAAGGAAAGTCTGCGTTATTTTCTAAAAACTTAGAATTAACAATTTCTACTCTTAGCAAATCTTGTCCATAGAAATCTATGCCGTGAATGTAAATAAATACATTAGATGTAACACTCTGTATATTTGAAAACGTACAACTTGAAATTTTAATTGGTGCTATGGGCAAAAAAGATGATGTAAAAAATGAACTGATGTTTATACTTGAACCAGATGGAGAAAAATTTCCCAATACAATATTATCTTCAAAATCACAAAACTCAAAATGATGTTCATTTACTGCATCTAAATGGATACCTCCTCCTCCAGCCTTAGCTTTATTCCTTTTAAAAATGCAATAGTTAAATAAATTAGGTTCAGCATTTGCATTTCCCCCAAACTTTGCAATTGCTCCTCCATATGAATCAGCATAATTATCTGTAAACTTGCAATTCGTTATAAAAGGATTTAGATTAAATGTATTTGACGGGGTACCTATTGCTAACCCTCCTCCCTGTAAGCCAACATTCTTCCTAAAATGGCAATTTCTAATAACTGGTTTGGCTATCAAATTACTAAAATTACCATCTATAAACATTCCTCCCCCATATTTAAAAGACGATCCTGTTAGACCTAATAAGGTTTGTCCTTTCTCAATAAAAAATCCATCAATTATTGTAGTTGAATCAGAGCCAATCGTGTAAACGACATGGTAACTATTATCTGTACTATCTCCTTGTATTCCAATGTCACCACTTAATATAGTAGGAAATAATTCATAATCTCTCTGTGATACTTCGGTTTCATTTCCTTGAAAACCTCCATACCATTTTACGCCATTATTTAAGACTAATGAAAACTCTCTTAAAGAACCATTGGTTGGTTTATAGATTCCTTGTGCGACCCAAATGGTGTCGCCATATTCGGCTTCGTTTATTGCACTTTGAAAATTAGAGTAAGCATCTTCCCAAGATATTCCATCATCGTTTCCATTGACAACATTTGCATTTACAAATATCACTTTGGCTAAAAGGAGATTGCATCCTAAAAAAAATGTAAAAAAGAGAAGAATATTTTTTTTATGTTTCATGCTAAAAAGGGATTAATTTAAAATTAGAATAAATGAAGTGCTCCAAATAAATTTTGGAACACTTCATTTTCTTTAATATTAATCTAATTTTATTACTTTTCCTTGAAAATTAAAATCTGTTCCTTGAATTCGATAAAATAAAATCCCATTTCCTAAACTTGATAATTCATCAAAAGTATAAGTATGCTTTCCTCTTTGAAGTTCAATTTCTTTTGCAATCGTTTTACCAATACAATCAAAAAATTGAATAGTAACCTTTTCATCTTTCTTTGATTTTATTTCAAAAGTCAAATCAGATGAAAATGGATTTGGAAAAACATTAACTTCATCTAGTTTATTTGGTTGAGCAATTCCACCATCAGATTTTAATTCAATAAATAATGATACTGGTGCATCACTTCCATCTTTAGCATAGAAATGGTTGTCTAAGATATTATTATCTAACTTAATGACATCTGTCAAATCACAAATATCATCAAGAATTATTACTTCTAACTCAAAGAGTAATTTATCTTTTCCAAAGTTACGAACGCCCCCTTTTTCATCAAACCATAAATGACGTAATTCTCCATTCTTTAAACTTTCAATATTGAAATTTTCTAAACTATTAATATGATTCCCATTTAAGATTACATCTTCTATTGAAACAAATTGATTATCAAGTTTAAATCCCATTTGATAAGCTAATAATTCCTCTTGGCTTTCTACACTAAATTCTAATTTAGCATATTCTCCTTTGCTAAAACACCTTTCCATATCCATCTGTGTCAAAATATTATTCCCCTTATCTCTGGATTCTATCTCTGAATTCTTTAATTGATTAAATGCTCCACAAGTTACATCTCCTACTTTTACAGCTCTAAAAGACCAAGTATCATCATCTAGTGCAATTGAACTTTGAAGGTTAATATCAATTTGATCCATTATACTATATTGGCATGTTGGTGCCGCAAAAGCATAATTTGGATGATAACAATATTGTCCACCTCCAGTAGTTGCCGCAAAAGGGTCTAGGCTTGTATGAAAATTAGTATCAAATAAATTATCGTTTGCAAAATAGTATTCAGGAATAAATCTCCATACTCCAGCAGGATATGTGTCGTATATATGTAAAATAACGGCCTTTATTGCCGTAATATCTGTTCCAGTTATATTACCATCATTATTTGCATCAGCAGCAACCCATTTATAAGGTGAATCAAATAGACTAGTTCCCAATATGTGACTAGATATTTTAACAATATCATAAGTAGTTACCGCTAAAAGAGGAACATGAGCAGGGTTATCTGGATCAGATTTTAAGGGTGCTAGATTCACGTCGGTTACATTACCTAACCCCAAGATGCATGATGATTCTGGATTATAAGATCCAATGATATTTGTTTCAGTTACACATGACATTTGTAATTGGCTAGTAATTTCAATTTTTTGGTCAACAAATGGGGCTCCTATTCCATTGCAATATTTATCAATATTTGCATTTTGAGCAATTTGAGGTATTGGAAGATAATTACAATAATTAGGATTTGAATTAAGTAGAAAATTACGACTTGGTTCATTAAGTAATACTAATTCCATAAGTTCCAATTGCTTTGGAGTAAAATTATAAGTCCCACAAGGATAATAACTCATTACGTTAGTAATATCAGGGTTATATGGTTGATTATTGGGATCTACGAGAGGAAGATTCGTAGCCGTAAAAACACAAGTTAAAGTTCCATTACAATTATTTGTGGAACACTCTCCTACTTGAGATTGTATACTATTTAAATGACCAGGATCTGCAGGTGTGTCAATCATTCTATCTGCTGCTAAATGTGAATTAGATCCATTTACTAATTCTCCTGGACAATCAGGTTCCGCTGTATTAATTGGGGAAGGATTATTAACTGTACAATTATGTGTATGATGAAGTCCAAAACAATGTCCCATTTCATGAGTTAAAGTTCTTGGATGCTCACTTGCCTTAATAAAAACTGCATTAGAATCATCATTATCATTATTCCAAGGAAATCTTGCTCTTCCTCCGTCATCATAAACTGTGTTTGTAAAATAAACATTGATGGCATCATCAGTATGATTAAGATCATATAATGTTCCAGTCTCACCACCCAAGTTAATATCGAACAACTCTGAATTATTTTCAATATCAATATCACAAATGTAAAAAGACATTCCATTTGTGAATAGACTATTCATATAATCTACTTGCTCTTGAACAGAATGAGTAAAAAAAGGAAGAGTTCCATCATCTTGAGCAACTATAACAATATGTAATGGAATCGAATAAGAAGAAGTAAAAATAGGATTTGTTGATTGCGGATCAAATGAGTTAGATGCAATCCAATCATCGTAATCAGGTACCAAAATTAATGAAGCTGGTGATAAATCACCTACTGGTGATTCATTACCACAAGAAAAGGAAGACCCTCCAATTTCGCCTCCACCTGATACATCACCTTGAGCATTTAATGGGGATGGAAAGAAAGAAAGAAAGAAAGAAAGAACACAATAATTTTTTTCATAACTAAAACGGTTTTGGGTAAATAAATAAATTGTTATCGTCCACAACCTAAAAAACAAATCTCAGGAATCGTAATATTAAATGTTAAACAATCAAATCGTCTTAATATTTATTACAACAATATGTGTATCTGCTTGATTTGTACTACTCTTTTTTGAGGCAGGCAGAAAGTCTTTTGATAAAATAATTAGAACTATCGAAGACTTCGAGAAACCATTGAAAAATTTGCAACTATTCAGCATAGCCTTATGACATTTTTTTTTAACACGGAGGAACAGAGTTTTAAAATTTTTCAAAGAAGTTTCGCAGCAGTCGAAGAAGTTTTCCAGTTGACGAAGAAGTTTTATAACCTAGGAAAACATTACACTCCCTCCGTCTTTATTACCTTTTTCCAAAAAAAAATTATAACTTAGTTCCAAGCTATAACCTCCATCATCTGAACATCGACAGGTGAACTCATAGCTCCCTGCAGCAATAGGCGTGAGACTTCCCTGATACTCATCATTATTTCCAATATCGACATTATAGGTCATTGCTTGCGTGAAAGTACTTTGCCAGGTGCCTCCAAAACTAAACACCTCACTATGGTAAGTTTCGCAGGAAATTCCCGCACCTTGTCCGCTAGATTCTGTCGTTCCAGCTTTATAAACTTGAACGTAAACATCCAAACTGCTTCCAACTGCAATTTCAGAAGATGATCCAGATGAAGGAAACATATTTCCTACCCAATCAATTGCGGCAAAAGATAAGTTTCCAAATAAGCACATAAAAGAAATCAAAAGGCTTTTAATAAGTAGTTGTTTTTTCATGTTGTGTAGTTTTGTTTTGTTTAAAATAATATACTTCATCTCAAAGCAACTTCCCGCAAGAAATAGTTTTGATAAAATTTTGAAGTCGAAATTTTGAATGTTTCCAATTAGGATTTGAGGGTGCTTGAGGTAAGAATGAATGCTGCATCTCTTTTTGGGAAATTAAAGCTTAATAAAAAAAAATCTTTAATCTGTTATAATTTAAGAAAGAAAAATCTTTTTTTTTAACAAGTTGATATAGTTATTTTTGGGTAAAATAAAAATTAACCAACCCTCGTCTCACATAAAAAATTGACTACCAACTACTTATAGTTGACTACAGCTTTGCCATAAAAACAAGTAGTAATAGCTTTGTAATAGAAAAATCACAATAATTAGAAGCGTAAAATTGAATAGCCCCTTTCCAATAAAGAAACCGAAGTATAATTACTTCAACATCGCGCTTGATTAATAAATACAATTACTATTTTTCAGTAAAATGACTCTCCAGCGTAGTACGCTACCCGATGATTTTTTTTTTGCCACGAATTCTCCCGAATTACTCGAAACAACTATATGCCAAAATTTCCTCTAAGAATCTGACAAAGTCAGATTTTGCGAAATTCCACGAAACGAGAGCTTCACTAACTTCGTTTCGTGGAATTTCGCAAAATCTCTATTTATAGAGATTAGTTCCTGATTGATTTTTTTTAACGATGAGGAGATTCGTGAGAATTCGTGGCAAAAAAAATCATCGAGTAGAGTACCAACGTAGTTTACCATCTCAATGAAATTTCCCTAAAAGAATAATTCTTAGAAATAAACAATTTTCATTGCTTATTTTTACGCTCAGAAAAACACTAAAAAAATTTGAGCAACGAATCTTTTCATCCAATTCAATCTTCTGGAACTTACGCCTCGGTTATTTTGCCGATAGCCGTTCCTAAACCGTACACTTATTTTATTCCAAGTGAAATGATTCAAGTCGTGCAACCAGGCATGCGAGTAGAAGTGCAATTGGGGAAAAAGAAATTATACTCTGCGCTTGTTTACGAAATTCTCGAACATCCGGAGGAAGGCACCAAACCCAAACCGATCCTTTCGATGATCGACAAATTTCCCATCGTTGATGAAATTCAATTAAAATTATGGACTTGGATGGCGCAATATTATTGTTGCAGCCTTGGCGAAGTCATGCTCGCGGCACTTCCTGCTGGACTTAAAATGAGTAGCGAAACTCGCATCATTATCAGTCCTTTTTTTAGTGAAGATTATTCGATGTTGGAAGACAAAGAATATTTGATTGCGGAAGCTTTGCGGAATCGACTAGAGTTGACCGTCGATGATGTGCAGAAAATTTTAGGGCAAAAAACGGTTTTCCCAATCCTATATCGCTTACTCGAAAAGAAAATAATTTACCTCAAAGAAGAGCTCAAAGGAAATTATAAACCTAAAAAAATCGGTTGTGTTCGTTTGCAAGAACCTTACGCAACTGAACCAATTCTACTCCAAGAAGCTTTCGAATTGACCACTCGCTCTCAGAAACAAACCGATGCGCTCTTGTGTTTTGTCCAAATCTATAAGACGCAACAATACGTGCGAAAACAAGATTTGTACAAAATGGCGGGCATTGATTCTGCTGTCTTAAAAGCCTTGGAAAAGAAAGCCATTTTTGAATTGTATGATCGAGAAATTAGTCGGGTCGGAAAATATGAAGAAGCGGTCGTCGATAAATTTGACTTGACTCAAAATCAAATTACCGCACTTAAAAATATCAAAGAATTTTACCAAAATAAAAATACTGTTCTCCTACACGGCGTAACCGGAAGTGGAAAAACTCGAATCTACATCGAACTCATCGAAGAGGCAATCAAAAAAGGCGAACAAGTTTTATACTTGCTTCCGGAGATTGCTTTGACGACTCAAATTACGGCTCGATTGCAAAAGATTTTCGGCAACGACATTGCCGTATATCATTCTCGGATGAGCAATAATGAACGAGTAGATCTATGGAAAGAAGTGTTGAAAAATAAACCCATCGTACTCGGTGCTCGGTCAGCACTTTTTTTACCCTTCAAAAACCTTAAACTCATCATCGTCGATGAGGAACACGATACTTCGTTCAAGCAACATGATCCTGCACCTCGCTATAATGCGCGAGATACTGCCATTTTTTTGGCTCACTTATATGATGCAAAAGTATTGTTAGGAACGGCCACACCTGCTCTCGAAACTTATCAGAACGCGAAGGAAGGGAAATATGGTTTGGTAGAAATGAAAGAACGCTACGGTGGAATTCAAATGCCCGAAGTTGTGATTGTTGATGTAGCGGACGAAACGAAAAAGAAAAAAATGTCTTCGCTTTTCACTTCTGTTTTGCTCAAGGAATTGACCGAAGCATTGCAGCGAGGAGAACAAGCGATTCTTTTCCAAAATCGCAGAGGCTATGCGCCGAGCCTACGCTGCATCACTTGCGGTTGGGTGCAGGAATGTAAAAATTGCGATGTCAGTTTGACTTACCACAAAGCATTTAATAATCTGCGCTGTCACTATTGTGGTTTTCAACAAAAAATTCCAGAAGAATGTCCAGCATGTGGTGATCGAAATTTGACCATTCGAGGATTTGGGACGGAGAAAGTGGAAGATGAATTACAAATCTATTTGCCTGATGCGAAAATTGCTCGGATGGATTATGATACCGTTCGAACGAAAGATGCGCATGCGCGAATCATCAATGATTTTGAAGAAAAAAGAATTGACATATTGGTGGGTACACAAATGGTTACCAAAGGTTTGGACTTTGACAATGTTGGAATTGTGGGAGTATTGAGTGCAGATCAATTGATGTCGTTTCCTGATTTCCGATCTACCGAAAGAGGTTTTCAACTGATGACTCAAGTGAGTGGCCGAGCTGGTCGAAAAAAGAAAAGAGGGAAAGTAATTATCCAAGCATTCAATGTGGCGCATCCCGTTTTGGGCGAGGTGATCAAAAATGATTTCCAACGATTTTTTGAGCGAGAAGTGGAAGAACGAAAACTGTTTTCCTATCCTCCTTTCCAACGATTAATAAAAATTACGCTCAAACATAAAGACCCTCGACTACTCAACGAAGGCACTAAGATTTTTTCAAAAATCCTAAAAGATAAATTAGGTTACCGAATGATCGGCCCGGCTGTTCCTGGTATCCCGAGAGTGCGAGGACAATTCCTTTTGGAGATTTATTTGAAAATGGAAAAAGATAATCAATGGCTCGCTTATGCGAAAAGGCTGATTATCGAAGCGAAACATATATTACAAAAGACGAAGGGATTTTCGGGGATTCGGGTGAATGTGGATGTGGATCCGAATTAAAATTACTTTCTCGCAAACAGTATTTCCTTTTCCATCAAGGTCATTAGGATAATACTCGTTTTTTGAAAAAAACCTCCCTTGCGATGAAAAAAGTATTACTCTAATCCTTCGCACTTTGCGTAACTCTTAACTTACAAGCAGAACTTAATTTCACCAGTTATAGCCCGAATGGTTGGCACATCGGAATGAATAAAAATGTAGTTGTGGATATTGATCATGATGGCGCTAGTGATTCCTATATGAATGCATGGAATAACGAATTAGGATTTGGTTGGATGAAAGTTGCGATGGATGTAACTAATCAAAAAGGAACAAAAACAGAAAGACTTTCTGTTGCTAAGGAATGCGAATAAAATAATTGAGAGCATCTCTTTTTTTGTGTTTGAAAAAAGGATAAATTTGCACTTTCTCAAACAACTATGAACAACCGATAATGTTAAAAAAATCATCGCCCGAAATAGTATCCTTAACTGAATATTATAAAAAAAGATTAGGGAAAATTGATCTCACTTTTACTGAGCAAAAAAATGGAATCGAGCAAACAATTGATTTCCTTTCTCCAGCTTTAAAAGCAGATAATCATCCTCGAATTTTTTATCATGGAAAACCAACGCAAGATATAATCGTCTTGACGCATGGACTTTCTGACTCTCCATATTATGTAAAAGATATTGGGAGAAAATTTTACAAAGCAGGTTGCAATGTTATTCTCACGTTACTTCCCGGTCATGGTCTAGTGGAAATTGGAGGAAAAATGGAAGAAGAAAAACTAAAAAGAAAATGGAGAAAAGAAGTCGACATGGCCGTTGATGCTGCCAAGACTTTGGGGAAGAGAATTTCCTTAGGAGGCTTTTCGACCGGCGCTTGTTTGAGTTTAAATAAAGCGTTGCGCGATCCAAAATTAATTTCAGGTGGACTCTTTCTTTTTTCGGCAGCATTGGATTTAGGGTACATTGCACATGGTACTAACTATTTTCCATTCGCACATACGATTGCTCGATATACCGATGGTAATTTAAAATCTATTGGAACTAATCCGTATCGATATCCTTATTTAAATAATGCCGCTGGACTTGAAGTCGTCAGGTTGATTGATGAAACGTGGAAACGTTTGGCAGATAAAAAAATTAACCAGCCCGTTTTTATTGCCCACTCAGTTCATGATGTTCGAGTGAGTTTTGGAGGTATCGAAACTTTTATGACTTCACATGTCAAAAGAGGTTTCACCTTTTTAATTTCTGAAAATATCGCACACTCCCAGTTGGTTTTAAAAAAATCTATTACACTTGACCTTAACCAAGAACATGGTGTGAGAGAAACACCTCCTGCTAATCCGAAATTTAATTGGATGATGGAAAATGCGATTCGGTATTTGCAAGATGAGGTGGTGGGGAAAAATAAAAAATAGCTGCGACTATTTTAAAATACTACAAAACCACTTTTCCCTTTCATCGAATTTCCCTAAATACTCATCTAAGCACCTGGATACTTATCTTCACAAAAAATAAAACATGATCCTTTCCACCTTAAGAATAAAAAATATCCCAGAAGAGGAAGCCGACCAATTCCCTTGGACTTTACCCATTATTAAAAACTTAGATGAATTAATCTTTGAAAAAAATATCAGCTTTTTTGTAGGAGAAAATGGAAGTGGTAAATCTACTATCCTGGAAGCGATTGCTGCTTATTCAGAAGTTCCTTTGGCTGGAAGTCATCGATTGGAAGATGATGAGTCATTAGCTGCGGCCAATGAATTAGCAAATTATTTAAGCATTCGATATACTGAAAAAACCCGGAAAGGATTTTTTGTTCGAGCGGAAGACTTTATTGGTTTTTCGAGAAATATAAAAAATCAAATCAGAGAACTCGATCAAGAAATCAAAGAAGTAAAAGATACCTTTACCGGTGTAGATATTAAGTTGACTTTAGGCACAATCGAAGGAGAAAAAAATCAATTGATCAAACGATATTCTCATGACTTAGAAGCGATGTCTCACGGAGAAGGATTTATGAAGTTTTTCACTTCAAGAATTACGGGCAAAGGTCTTTATTTAATTGATGAGCCCGAAGCTGCTCTTTCTCCAACTCGTCAATTGAGTTTACTTTCTTTGATTATCGAAAAAGTAAAACAGACTGGTTCGCATTTTATCATTGCGACACACTCTCCGATAATTATGTCCTTGCCCGAGTCTGAAGTTTTTTATTTTCAGGATGGAAAAATTTCAAAAGTGAATTACCGAGAGACGGAGCATTACCTTTTGACCAAAGCGATCTTGGATAATCCAGAAAATGTAATGAAGGAATTGTGATTGGAAACAGTTTCTTAAAACTTAAAAAACAATCAACTTTTCACTCTCCCTTCCTTCTTCATTACTCACCGTAATGATATAATTCCCTTTTCCAAAATTCGACAAGTCCAATTGATATTGGTAACTCATCTGATTTATTTTCTCAGAAAAAACCTCTTGCCCTAAGATCGTAAAAACTTGAATGGTCGTCGTTAAATTGGACAGTAAGTTAGATTGAATCGTAAATTTCCCTGCAGTTGGATTTGGAAAAAGCAGCAAGGATTTTCCTTCTTCCTCTAGTGGACAATCCACTCCTCCAAAGTATCTATAATCGAATCTATAATTTGGATTATCGTCGTATCCTCCAATTATTGATTTTAGTTGTCCATTGCAATAGTAATCATAGGTAGTAGTGAGTTTTCTAACTTCATTTGCATGGGTCTGTGTAAATTTTTCTTCTAAAAATATTCGGTCTTGTAAGTCGTAGTGGTAAGCAAAACTATCACTTAGCAAATGTTCATAATATCTTCCATCACTAAGGTTTTGCGTTTGAAATCTTTGAACAGTCTCCACTTTATTTTTAGACGTATAAGTATTTAGTGTCAAAAATGAATCAATGGAAATATTTCTATAGGACTCTACAAAATGTCTAGTTCGTTGTTCGTCCTCATCAAATTCTGATTCTGAAACAGTTTTGGTTTCCCATTGATTATTGTTTTCGTTAAATTCGAAATAAGTAACCACCATATTTTTTCCATTATCTGAATATTCATAAATATATTTATTAGACTCTTGCATAATTCCCAATACGCTATTCCATCTAGAAAAATGAGTCCTAAAAAGTTGACAATCAGCGGTGTATACCATGTCCCAACTCCGTCCATATTGAATAGTCCCATCATCAAAAAAATTAAAAACATTCTCTTTCCTCAAACAATTTTGTACAGTAAAAAAACTATCCCGTTGAGATCTTAATATAAAATTACCAACTTCACTCTTATCATATATTTTTGTCGTTCTCCGGTTTTCAATCTCATCTTTTTCAAAAACATATTTTTGTTGATTTATTTGATCGCTGTAAGAATAACTCCAAGTAACCAATTGTTCCATCGGCTCTTGATTAGCATCATAGGTATATTCATTAAACTCATAAAACCACTCATTAGGCCCAAAGTGATAGTTACTTTTTTCCTTTAAATTTCCAGCATCATCGTATATTGATGAAGACTTCAAGTTGTTCGTTGGCGTGTAATCTGAATACCTTGAATCCCTGTGACAAAATGAATTTTCTCTTTTTTGCTCATCATAACTCCAGTTATCAAATGAATGATAACTCCATCTTTCTGCTTCCGTATTCCATTGGGCATAGGCAATCTGACCAATTTTATTTTGGGAAAAAAGAGAAATCGAAATCAAAAAAGTAAAGAAAAATAATGGTAGGAATAATTTCATATTCTTTTTTTTAGAAAAATTTAATAACACTAATTTTTAACTTGGAGTAAAACGAAGACACCGAAAGTTGGTCTTTATTTTTCAACTCCATCATTTATAAAACCTCGCCTGCTTAATATAAATCTTCCGTTCACTCAACATCGAGTCCACTTTAAATTCAATATCCAAACCAAACTCCTCCTCCGTGCAATCACAATCATGCGGAACACTTTCATAAAAATATTTCTTCAACGCTTTCGCGTAAGTTCCCAATTCCATTAGTTCCGCATCGGTCATCACCGTCGCTCCGTTCAATGCTGGAATATTAGAAAAAGTCAAATACTCCACCATAAAATCTTGATTCGGAATAACGGACCAAGTGAATAAAATTAATTGGTCATTCAAAACTCCAGGTTCTGGAAAAACGATACTGACATCTTTGTACTGCACATTGATGATAAAACCTGGATTGGGATTATATAAATTTTTAGTAATCAAAACACCATTCGCATCTTCATTGGGAAAAGATCGATGCACTAAAATCCCCATCGCACAAGACGTGTGTACAATGTTATAATAACTGCGTTCTTCGAAGGCTCGCCAATTCCAAAGGCTTGCCCAAACTTTTTTGATCGCTCGGTCAATCGTTTTGGTCGGATGATTTTTTTTCGCAGAATAAGAACTGTACAAACATGCTCCTGAAAATGATTCTAAATCTTCGGCATTCGTCGAAGACCTAAATCGGTAAGCGGGAAAATCTTGAAAATCGCCAATTTTATTTTTCACCAAATCCACCAAAACTGGATCAAGCGGATATGCTTTTATTTGATCTTGCAAATCTTCCAACATGACTTTCCGAACGATGGGCGAATTGATAAAATCTTCATTTACCAACATTTGCTCCATGACTAAATCAAGTCCCGAATTTTTGAGGTGTTGATCATAATAATAAAATGGAATCGCAAAAGCATCCTCAGGCGTTGGAATTGGATTTCCACCCACCGTGACATTTAGTATTTCTGCAAAATTACTGGCCTTCCCTCCGACCACATCCAAGTAAGTATAATCTGCTTCGTACAAATCAACCAAACCTTGCACCGAAAAATCTGTCGATAACTCAATCGTATCTTGCGGTTCATGGGTCGACCAAAAAGCAGTTGCCTCCACCAAGGTCGCAGACCTAATTTCGAAGGAATCGGAACGTACATTTAGATAAACTAACTCTCCCAAAAACGAATCCAAATCAACATTTTCCCACCCATCTCGCAAAGCCATGTTAGGGGTATTTCGATTATGACTTAGCACATTGATATGACTCAGCGGAGTTTGAAATT
>Ga0115005_10002236_pt1 | contig 15469 bp, 13 predicted proteins | sample ArcOceMetagenome_FD_87163 | JGI IMG/M metagenome (GOLD analysis project Ga0115005, IMG submission 87163) | Marine eukaryotic phytoplankton communities from Arctic Ocean - Arctic Ocean - Greenland ARC118M Metagenome | ecosystem: Environmental > Aquatic > Marine > Oceanic | place: Arctic Ocean... | reverse complement strand
CCTGGCTGCATAGGAAGAAGTTCTTTCTTCGCCTCAATGCCTAATGCACTTTCTAGCGTCTCAATAAACTTCAGAAGGTGAACAGGTGTTTGCGCGCCAATGTTGTATACCTTGTATGGTGCCTTACTCGTACTTGGATCTGGGTTGCTGCCGTCCCAACTCTCATTGGGTTTAGCCACATTATCTAAAGAACGGATAACGCCTTCTACGATATCATCAATGTAGGTGAAATCGCGACGGTGGTTACCGTAGTTATAAACCTGTATTGTTTTACCTTCCAAAATAGCTTTTGTGAACTTAAACAGCGCCATATCTGGACGCCCCCAAGGGCCATACACGGTAAAAAAGCGCAGCCCAGTTGTAGGTAGGTTATATAAGTGGCTATATGTGTGCGCCATCAGTTCATTGGCCTTTTTAGAGGCGGCATACAAGCTTACCTGATGATCGACATTGTGCTGCTCTGAGAACGGCATTGTTTCATTCGCGCCGTAAACTGAGCTAGAAGACGCATACACTAAATGCTCGACTTTATTATGGCGACAGCCTTCCAGAATGTTCACAAAACCGACTATGTTAGAGTCGACATAAGCGTTAGGATTTTCAAGGGAATAGCGCACACCCGCTTGAGCGGCCAAGTGCACTACCCTGTCGAACTTGTGTTCTTCGAACAGCGTGGCCATTTTGTCGCGCTCTTCAACGCCCATTTCTACAAATGAAAACAAATCAGCTGCAGTTGATGACTTAATCTCGTCTAGACGAGCATGCTTTAAATTGACATCGTAATAATCGTTAATGTTGTCTATCCCGACAACTTGGTCACCACGATTGATAAGGTATTGCGATACAGCTGCACCAATGAAACCAGCTGCTCCGGTGACTAAGATTTTCAATTTTTTCTCCATAAGATTATTACCCACTATTTAGGTGTCCCTTCAGCATCAAAAAAATGTTTACCCAAAATAGACTGTGCAAGCGCTCTGCCAGATTTGATAGAAAGATGATAAATAAGCAACATTAAGGGCATTTTACACCAATGGCCTCTCGCCCACGCAAGAAAATTAGCGACACCTCTACCGGGTACTTTACATAGTGGGTGATGAGGCGACAATGCTTTTAGCATTACCAAGTCTAACAACATTAGTTTAGCGCTTGTATAGGGCACATCACTGATGAGTTTAGGCGGCAGTTCATAACCAAGCTTCTTACTGCTGTAGCGACACCCCAAAAATAGTTCTTTATAAAAGCCTGTTTCTTTCGCGAGACGAATAACCTCATCCCAAAATGTTGAATTGCCATAGTCTTTGATAATAGAAGAAATGTCATACAAATCGCGATGTGCCTGCTTGAATGTTTCATTAAAGATAAGATGAATACATGAGTGAAGCAGCATGGCGTGAGGTTTGAGTACCGTTACACCATTAACATGCATGGTCTGAGATAAAAATGCTTCAATATCTGGTGCTTTCCCTGATATAGGAGGGACCAGATTGTGATGAATGTCCACAACAGTGCCTCGTCTAGACTGCACAAGAGGAGGAATCTCGTGTGCCCACTCTCGATAGTACCGTTCATCATAGTCATTGATCGGTTTACTCAGCCAACCTTTAAATAAAAGGCTCTTTTCAATTTTATCCAAACATTCCTTCGGCACTAAAACATCAATGTCTGAAAACAAGCGGCCTTTAGAAACTGTCATGTTAGCTAGGCAGTAAGCTGCGCCTTTCAAGTACAAGCATTGAGGCGTGACGGTTTTGATTGAATCAGATAGAAGCGAAACTTCATACTTTAAATGATCGGCTTGTCGCTGAGCCATGATCAACGCATTTTTAAGGTGCCCTTGCACTACCATTGGAAAAGTGACAAGTAAATCTAACTCTTCACATCTAAAAGCAAAGAGTGACAGTAAGCGCTCGAAACGCAAAATTTTTATAAAACTAAACCACCACGCATCACATTTACCTATGCAGCTGTTGGGGTCTTGAAGCGCTCGAACAATTGCTTCTTCGGTTATTGGTAACGAATTAGAGGACATCATTTTCCAAGAAGCTCTGTAGTTCTTCTAAATTATTATACTTAACTTCAAAAGTTTGACATTTCTCAACTAAATTCGTAAGTGTTGTAAACCCCGTTCCACCTAGAACGCCATAATTGAATGCGTTTGTAGTAAGCGTAGAAAACGCTTCAGCCTTAGTAAGCTCGTAAATATCGCAGAATGTGCTCGTAGAATATTGAGGATAAACAATAGCAACTACCTCTGCTGTATTAAATCGCTCATGCCACGACGCTTGAGGTGGTGAGAGGTGTATTACATCACCTTTATGAGTGTTAGGAGAAATATGTGAAAATCGCCCATCAGGGAACCACTCTTTCGCTAAAGCAATTGCGTTATTTTTCAGGCAAATAGGCCTAACAAAAGGGGTAATTTGTGTAGTATTTGGGGTCATTAAAGCCATTTCGTCAGACAATAGTCGCCAACCATTATGACTCAACCAACTTGTCAACGTGCTTTTTCCTGAGCCAGGAGGCGCAGGAAACAATACCGCCTTGTCACCCTTAGCTAATACCGCCGAGTGAAGAATCACATGCCTGAATTCATGAGCACTCACCACCCAATTGAGGCCCCATTCGAACATGGCCAGACACTTATCGATTGGCATTGGAAGAAAAGGTTCGCGCTGATCGCAGAAAAACTGGCTTTGTGGTTTAAACAGCTTTCTAGCAACGCTAGTATGCTTGATTTTAATTTCGTAAGAAGGAAGGGAAATTCGAGAGTCCAATTCTACAGCATCGCCGTAAAGAAGCTTGACACTTTCAACTATTTGCTCAATATCTGTCGACACTCGAAAAGAAAATGGGTGAGTGTTTAGCACAAAACTGCTTAATGCCATTCCGTTTTTATAAATCCCTGTTTGACCAGTGCGCTAACAATATTTGAAACATCCACTGTCATCTCGTTTTTCAGGTGAAAAGCTGCACGCAAATTATTTTCCGACACGGCTGCCACAAAGACTTCGTTACTTACAGTCGAATAAAACGTTACACCGCTTTGATCAGAAAAGGCGTGATAAATCACGCCTTCTTCAATATATTTACCAAGCTTCTTAGGCATGATTTCCGTTAAGCAACGCTTCCAATTCTTGCGCCATGGCAGTTTCTTTTCCAATAGCGCTGGTATGAAGATAGTTGGCAAACGCATTTAAACTTGGAAATAGTCCCCTGTGTGATGTGCCATTACTGCTGCCAAACCCTACATTCGCTGAATCAAACAAAACCGGGAAATTAATCAATTGGCCACTAACGGTTCTTCCATGATTGGCCGCATTCAAGATCATTTCAGCGATGTAACAATTAATGTTACCAGGGCCTGCAAACTTCCCTTTAATATTACCTTCGCCGTTACCACCGCCCGGGTTTTGCAGTATTTTAAGAAGGGTTAGATTTTGCATGTCCGCATCTGAAAGCACGTCACCGTTAGAGTCTTTCATCAACGTTCCCCAGGTCCCATAACCGAATGGCTTTTTATTGGTATATGAGTAATAACTGGCTGTAGTTGGAACAACTCCCCATTCTTGAGTATGGTTCTTCCAGTAGCCAGGAGAAAGCAGCGCTATTGACGAGCCTCCAGCATAGTCAGAACCGGTACCGGATGCGGCAATAGACCCTGCGATAAGGGAGTCCTGACCCCATACTGATGCTGCTGGCAGTGATGCCAAAATAGCACCCGCAGACGTTCTCTTCAAAAATTTACGACGTGAGCTTATTCTGGCTTTTTCATTATTACTCATATTATCCATTCCAACCACATCCCAGACAAATCAAACTATGACACGGTAAAGCAACTTTCATACCATTGCCTACATCATTGTTATGTATCGTTTTTTGTTTTTGCTCCCAAACAACTGTAAAGAAATCTAACAACTTCCAGTTGTAAGCCAATAAACCAAGTTATGTTTTGCAATCATCTACAATGAAAATTATAGCAGAGAAAGTTCTAATACTCATCTCTTGAGTGACTAAAACCTCTTAAAGTTCCTCGATAATCAGTTATCGAAATGATAAACGAAAATATCAAAATTGGTATTCAATTAAAGGCATGTGACAAGTACACAACCACTAAGAAGCGCATGCATTCCCCCAGTTATCCCCCCTTATGACCCTCCAGCAACTCAATAACAAATCTTACAGGAATCGCATAAGAAATTCCTGTGGGTGAAGACAAGGCGCTTTCTTTCGTGTCTTTGACCAATACCTTATTTATAACGCCAACAACCTCACCAGTTTTAGGATTATATAAGGGGCTACCACTGTTGCCTGGGTATGCAATTGCATCAAGTTGATAAATTAGACTGACATTCTGAAGACGTTTCATCATTGCAACCGTCAGTTGATTGCTGTTTGAAGTAGGTATTACATCTGGGGTGATTGCCGATACGTATCCTCTATGTGTAGCTGGATACAATCCTAAAACAGCACCAATTGGAAAACCTGTAAGCGCGACCTCAGAACCGGGAGGCACCAATTCTTCACTTGCTAGTCCAAGCGCTTTTAGAGGAGCTTCTAGCTTCAACAACGCCAAGTCATGCTTTGGGTCTATCTTCACAACTTCTGCGTTTATTTTTTTTATTACGCTGCCCTTACCGCTAAGAACCACATAATTTTCGACGATTGTAGGATCCAAATCTTCTGATACAACATGATAGTTTGTTATTGCAAATTGGCCGTCAGAGACAATAAATCCAGTTCCCAAAACTCGTGGAGATGAGTGTTTTATCGGAGCGTCTATAGCTACAGCTACAGTACTAGCTGAAACTAACTCAACTATCTTAGTAAAATTATCAAGTTGAGTTTGCTCTGCTTTGAGTTCAGTTAACATCAAAGCGAGTAAAAAAGATGAGCTTATTAAAAAAGTTTTCATGTATTTTTTATCCATTGAGAGATAGCTTAGAGTTTAAATCAAAAACAATGTAATAAGATAAATGTTATTTCTTAAACAAATAGCCCTTCTTTTGATATCACCGCTTGTGGTAGGTTTGTTTCTAATTTCGACATCTTTCATCTATAAGAAATTTAGAAACGAAAAAGCTGCACAGTACTTACTTGTAACTGGACTAATTATCTTGCTCACTTTTTCACAACCGTGGGTATCTAACATTTTACTCTACCCGCTAGAGTATAGCCGCAAACCATATGAATTAGCAGAAATAGCAAAAAGTGACGCAATATTTGTTCCTGCTTGCTATTACCAAACCCGTTATAATCTACCAGAAATTTCGCGGTGGCATGAATGCTCACTTCAGCGACTAGTTCAAGCTAAAATTTTAGCTGAAAAGCTAAATATTCCTATAGTCGTGACAGGAGGTAAGTTTTTAGCAAACGAAACCGTCAATTACTCAGAAAAAGCAAAAAGCTTTCTTGAAATGTTAGGGGTTGAACCAGAAAATATTATTTCAATACCTAAAGGCACTGATACATTCTCAGAGGCTGAAGCATTGAGAGTCCTGTTTTATCAAAAACGAATAATCACAGTAACAAGTGCAACTCACCAGATAAGGGCTAGCATGATATTAGAACAGTTAGGGATGAAACCGAAGGTTGTCAGCGTAGATTTCCAGAGTTCGGGAGAGCTCACACCATTTATTAGTACTCCGTCAATTTTTGCGCTTGAAAGGGTGAGAAAAGCATTATATGAGTACTTAGCAATCGCTAAATATAAGGCGTCAATAAAATAGTATAAAAGGATAAAGCAAATTATGTAAAAGATTTGCTAGACTGTTCGGAAGGATGATTTTTGTGTGGACCAAAGTTTAGTGGCTAGTAAAACAATTATAGGGCGCGTGAAGTCAATCGTCGGCAGAGACAGTAAACTGGGAAAGGCGCTTGGGGGCTTAGAAAAACTTCAAGAAGCCAAATTTATCTCAAAGCACTTTTCTGAGTTTCTAGAGCCCGTGGTTGCACAATCAGAAAATACACGAGCTGAAAGTTATAACATTAGGCACAAAGTTTACTGCGAAGAACTTGGTTTTGAACCACTCAGAAACAATTGTCTCGAAACTGACGAGTTCGACGACTTTTCAAGTCCGTGTTTGATTAAGCACAAAGGTTCAGGCCATTTTGCTGGAACAGTACGATTAGTTAGGCCACAACTCGAGGACCAGCTTCTCCCTATTGAAAAGTATTGCATCAATTCAATTACTCATGAAACTTTAAATCCGCGTAACTTTGCACGGAAAGACATCTGCGAAATTTCTCGGCTTGCAGTGCCGCTTGAGTTTCGAAAACGTCAAATGGACCGTTTCTCTGGAGCTGCGACCGGTGTAATTAATGAACATACGTATTCCGAGAATGAATTAAGGTGTTTCCCGTTTATCGCTATTGGCCTTTATTTTTCTGCTGCTGCCTTGGTGATACACAATGATATAAAGCATACATATGTTATGATGGAACCCCGTCTTGCTCGAAGTATGAGATTTGTAGGTATTCAATTTGAGCAGGTGGGCCCCGTTATTGACTACCATGGTAAGCGCGCTCCCTACTATATTAATCCATCGTTGCTTTACGCTAACTTAAGACCTAGTTTTAAGGTAATGTTAAAAAATATACAGCACCAAGTTGAAACATATCCGAGAGATTAGAGAATCGCCTTATAACCTATAATTGTTGTAGTCAAGCCTAGCAATGTAGAGTAAGTAATCTGTATATTGGCCTTTCAGTACTACTACAGTCGCATTCGGAAATCTTTATGAGAATACAAAACTTTGGGTTTAATAAACTAAAGAATCTTCTACTGGAGTCAGGATTTCTAGCATCACAGATCTATTCGGTCGATAATGACGATGCACATCTAACATATCCCGAAAAAAATTCAGCTATACTAGTTGTCAAACCATACCCTTCCGAATTAGACGAATCTTCGCGATATATAGAAATTATAAGGGTAATAGAAGTTGCGAAACGTAATGGTTTCTCAATCCACCCCTTTAGTAAGGGTGCTAATCTAGGCTATGGTGGTCAAGAACCCTATGGTCCAAACTGCGTTGCTTTAGATTTAAGCGCATTCAACAGAATAAGCGGCTATAAGAAAACAAGCGGACACATAACAGTAGAGCCTGGGGTATCGCAGGAAGCGATTAGTGAGTATTTGACAATAAACGGGGGTGTTCATATACATGACACTACCGGAGCGCCAAAATTTGCAAGCGTCATCGGTAACTATCTTGAGAGGGGTTTTGGTCATACTCCACTCGCTGAGCACGCTAAGAATATTCTTCATGCGGAAATTATCACTCCCAACAAAATAGACGAAGCCCCTACACATTATGTGACATCAACCGATGGTACAACGTCTGAAATAGGCGGAAAAATACAGTCAAGAACCTATAGCATCGGTCCAGACCTAACGGGAATCGTAATTCAAAATAATGTTTCCATTGTAACAAGTCTCACAATAAAGCTTTTGAAAAAGCCTGATTGTTTCATTGCTTACTTCATACCATTTAGTGAAGAAGATACTGAACAAATGATTGATACTTGCGAAATGCTAAGAAAACAAAACACCATTCATAGTGCCGCACACATTGGAAACAGTATGAAGACGCTCCAATTACTTGCTGTAGAATTTCCAGAACTAGTTAAATCTTATGATTACGATGAGTTAAACAAATTAATCAGCAAGTTCAGCTTAGATGATTGGACATTATCAGGGGGAATGTACGGAACGCAAAACCAAGTTAAAGCCCATATAAAAGATCTAAAGACCGCAATGAAGAAGTTGGGCTTAAAACCGTTATTCATAGACAAAAAAAAGCTTAGATTTATTCAGAATACGTTGTCTTTTTCACTGAAGTATAACAAGGCTTTGGTTAAAAAATTAATTTTCAGTGATAATGGTCTCGCTAGAAAAATAGGCGCTAAACTTGCGTTAAGAAAAAGTCTACTGGAATTGTGTAAGATAAAGCAAGGAATTCCTAGCAATGAATTTCTTCGAACTATCTACTGGAGAAATCTAAATAAGTTGACAGATTCAGTCCCAAATCCAAGTAAAGATAAAGTTGGTTTATTGTGGGGAGCGCCTTGCTCTGAAATATCGAGCAAAGACTTTAAATTGATTACTTCTATTATGCATGAAACATGTAGGAAGTATGGATTTGAAAGCCCAATCTCAGTAACACTAATAAATGAAAGAACAATGGAGTGTGTATTATCTCTTTCATGGGATAGAGAAAAAGAGAAAGAGGAAGAACAAGCTTTAGCTTGTTATAAAGAAGTAATGCTCAAGTGCGCTTCAATGGGCTTTCTTCAATATCGAATGTCTACGTTTTCCAATCGCTTTTTGAATAATTATCATCTACCACTTCCTTATGGTCTCCCTGTGCTTAAGTCACATTTCGACCCATGCAATGTTATATCTCCATCAAAGTATGCTTTAGTGTCTGATAATTTTACAACAAGACGAAGCAAATAAATTAAATGGTTTAAAATCATACACTTAAAAAGTGGCACACACCGTGCTTATCTTAACACCGTATGACAGACTTACTGTTCAAAACAACGGAGCATGGAAAATGAAATTTGCAACAACTATCAAATATGCAGCGATTGCGGGAGCTCTTGTAACAGCTTCAAATGCGACTGCTGGTGTATCCGCAACAGCTTATTTAGAATTAAATGATCTTGTTGTTCAAATCGATACCGATGGTGACTTAGTTCCAGACCAAGTCAACCCTCTTCAATTTATCTCTATCCTACCTGGTGGTTCACGGTCAACAAGCACGTTTGTTGATAACAATGGCGCTTCAGATTCAGACTTAGATTCTCAATCTTCTGCTACCGCAGACTCTGATGCTGAGTTACTTTGTCTTGGAGCCTCTTGCGGGGCGTTGGGTCTATCAGACAACGGTCAGTCAGTTGATGGTGGCAATCTGGTTGCGAGCGACGCTTTTTACTACTCAGTGGCTGACGCTCAAGTTACAGGCAGTGCGATTGGTGCTGGCGCCACCGGCTTTACTTATGCGGATGCGGGCATTGTAACTGGTAATGATGAGAGTGCTGGTGCAAACAGTAATATTGCAAACGACATACTTACTACGTTTACACTTGGCATGCTAACAGACATCAACGTTCGATTTAGTGCATTAATGGATTATTTAGTTGATGCATTTATCTCGCCGGATATTGCTAACGATAGCTTAAGAGCAGCAACATCTACCGCTAAAGCGACATTCGGAATTGAGTTAGTGAGCTTTGACACTGGAAACACAGTGGCTCTAAACGATGGCCCGTCAGGCGTGACATTTAATGACATCGCAATAGATCAGCCTGGACTTGGCAACCTAATTGTTCGTTCCGGTGACGACGTAAACTTCACGTCAGGCTGGGCAAACGTTAGTGCTGGTACTTATCAGTTGACAATTACCCAGTCGTCAACTGTTCAAACCACGCTTGTTCCTGCTCCTACTACGTTAGCGATGGCTGCGTTCGGTTTGCTTGGCTTGGGCTTAACGGCTCGCCGTAGAAAACAAAAATAATCATTGTTTGATTTTTAAAAGCCGGATTTTAATCCGGTTTTTTTTGTTTATACTATGCTAATACTTCTTGTTACTCGTTAAAAAGCACGATACCTTTATCAAGGTAAATTCACGGACGTTAGAAGTATTAAAATGCTCAAAAAGAATATTCAATTTGCCACTGCCCTTGCCTTACTTACTTGTATTGGATGCTCTCCAGAGGTTCAACAGGATTATATTCAAGACACAAAATCCGCACTCGAAAATGGGCAGACCAAAGAGGCTGAAGTATTAATAAAACAAGCGTTAAGTGAGAAACCAACATCAAGCCTCAGATTATTGCTTACAGAGGTTTACTTGGTAAACGGCAACATAATTGGTGCAAAACAGCAACTCGAAAAGGTAGAAGTTGAAACTCTTACCCCTTCTGAACAAAGCAAAGCCGAGGCTTTGAATGTACATTTAGCAATTCTTAGTTTTGATGGCACCTACCAGAGACTTTTAGATAGCGAAACAGTTTGCGAAGAGTGTCGATTAGCAGAAGCATGGACCAGCACAGCATCCTCAGATTCCGTAGATTTACAAAAAATTGATAGCGACACAAGCTCGTATAAAGTCTTTGAAGCATTTAATAACAACACTCTTTCAAGTTTAGATATCTCATCATTAATTAATAGTTCGGCATCCGATATTGAACTTCTTGTTATAGGGGATTTATCGAGGAGATCAAATAACCTAGACGGAATGATTACGGCTTACAACGCATATAAGAAAAATAACCCTAACGTTTTGAATATTAATTTGCCATTGGCTCAAGCAATGCTCATTAAAAATGATATTAAAAGAGCTAAAGAGCTTGTTAATCCAGTCCTTGCAAAATTTTCTAAAAACCCAATGGCTAACTATCTTAATAGCATAATTCTATTGAGCGAGAATAAAGAAATTGAGGCATACAATGCTATCTCGTTAGCCGATAGCTATGGAATGAACTCTCCTTCTGTTTCATTGACAAAAGGGCTTTTAGAATTCAATTCTCAAAGTTTTGAATCAGCATTAAGTAGCTTTGAAAAAGCAACAAAAATGGCCCCAGACAACGAGTTAGCCAATACAATGCTGATTGCTGCAAAGGTTAAATTAGGTATTACCGACGATGCATTGGAAACCCTAGCTACCCAAGACAGCTTTTCAGAGCTGGATGTATCTACCATTGGACAACTCATTGGCATTGATAGCCAGGCTAGAGAATGGGTTACCTTACAATCAAAGCTGGCTCAAAGCGAATCGCCTAGAGCTAGAGTGCTTAGCGGGCTTATCGAGTTAGCACGTGAAGGCAGCTCTGAAACATTAAGCAAACCAGGCGACTCTTCAGATAGCACTTATAATCTCATTCAAGTTGCAATGATGATGAACAAGGCTCAATTTGACGAAGCATTAAATTATGTAAACAAGTGGCTAGAAAGAACAAATGACAAAGTAAAGGTTATGAACTACAAAGCGGCCATTCTCATCGCTAAAGGTGACCGAGACAGTGCTGAGTCAGTTTATCGAGACTCTTTAGAGCTTTTGCCCACAAATAGAGCCGCCCACATGTTCATGGCTCAGTCTGCAGCAAAGAATAAAGATTATGAGAGTGCACTGATATCTCTAGATCAAATACTAGAAAACAATCTCAACGATGTCGTTGTATTGAAACTATACCTTGCCTTCCAAAAGCTTTCTAAAAGTGAAAAATACGAATCGAAATTACATAACTATATTGACAACGCTATTGCAGAATTTGACGATAACGTTCTTTTTAAATTAATGAAAGCGGGTATCTTCGCTACTCAAGGAGCAAGTGAACTTGCCCACAAAGTTTTAGACACTGTCGATACCGAGAAGGCAAAGTTAATAAATCAGTATTGGGAATTGCAACTTTACCTAGCGAGCCGTTCGAACAACACAAATCAAGCAAGAGATATAGTCAAAGCATGGAATAAACAGTTCCCTGACAGCACACGCCCGAATATTGCACTAGCGACTTACCTTGAGAACGCAGGCCAACTAAAAGAAGCAATCTCAGTCTTAGAGCAGGTCCCTCATTCTCTTGACCGACCAAAAGAAAGCCTTGCGCTAGATGTAAAGCTAGTGTCACTTTACATACATCAAGGGAACTTATCTAAAGCGAAATATAAAATTGGAGTGCTTGAGAAAAGGTCTAACCTTCCACCAGGACTCTTAGGTTACCTAAACGGGTCATACGCTATTAAGCAAAATAATTTTGATAAAGCAAAATCTTTACTCACAAAGGCTTACAGCGAATCTGGTAATTCTCACACGCTTAAATTAATTTATGCACTAGACCTGAAACGTGGCACTGTCGATAATGGCATTCTTAAAGCTCACCTTAAACAAAACCCTAACGACCTGTTAATAAAAGCACTATTAGCTGAGTCATTAATAGGACAAGACAATGCTCAGTCAATAGCTATTTTTGAAGATATCATAAGTCAAACAGGCAGTAACACTGACTTACTAAACAATTATGCATGGGTCCTTCATCTCGAAGGGAAAAACGACAAAGCTTTTGAAATTGCTAAGCGAGTGCTCGAATTAAATACCTCAAACCAAGAGTATCTAGATACGTTATTTAGAATTTTAACTTCTTCAAAGCGTTACGACGAAATAACCGCGTTTTCAAATAATGTGAGTTCTGACACCAATGCGCTTTTACTAGCAAACGCATATCTGTATCTTGGCGAACAAGCCCAAGCTCAGAAGGCTTTAGCCACAGTAGAAAAGTCGAATTTGGGTGAAGAAGATTCATCTTTGTACGAGCGCATTTCGAAAGGCATAAAAAATTAGTTCATGGAAGAAACACAATGGTTAAGAAATGTAACCTGGGAGCAACTCTCAACTGTTTTACATGACCTAAACTGTGAAAGCTTTTCGCCTTTTTTAAGTCAGGAGTTTCTGAAAGCGTGGTTTTCTCAAAAGTTATTACCTGTTCATATATTTTTATTTTATAAACAAGGTACTGTTTGTCAATTTGCGTTGATCGGTGAAAGTCTTAAAAAAAAATATGGGCTAACTTTTAAGTTAGCTCATATCAACCAAACAGGTTGCCCTCAAAATGACCAAGTTTGGATAGAATACAACACTTCATTCGGGTTAAAGACGCATCAAAACCGTTTCATTTTCTTGCTTTTGAAAGAATTGCAACGCCAAAACTTCGATATGCTGCATGTTTCAATGACATGCAAATTTCTTTTCCCGAAGAAGTATTTGAGCAATTTTTATGTTGACGCTCATATATCACAGGGCTTCCGTCGTAGTTTGTCACAGGAACTGACTGTCGAGCAGTTAATCTCTCAACTTTCTGCGAATAGCAGAAGCAGATTAAGACGAAGTATAAAAGAGTTACGTCTCCAATTTGGCCCAATAAAGGTGGCTATTGCTAGAGATTTAAACCAGAAACTTTCTTTTCTAGAACAGTTAGAAAAACTACATATCAAACGATGGGGCGATACTGATTTTGGAAGCGGGTTTGAGAACGAAGTATTTAAAGGCACATTAGAACGCCTCATAAAAAATGAAGGCAAGCTTTGTGAAATAGTAAAGGTTACAGCAGGACAAGCTGTACTGGGGTATACGTTAAATTTTATGCGAAAAGACACAGTCTTTTTTTACTGCTCTGGAATAAACCTTGATCTTGCAACCAAACATATAAAGCCCGGGTACGTTCTGCATCTTGCTTTAATGGAGTATTATGCTCAACAAGGTCTAAGTTGGTATGACTTTATGGGGGGAGCCAGTCAATACAAACAAACACTATCTAATGACACAGTTGTATTTCACTCTCTACAAGTTCCAACGAAGACATTTAAGGGTATTCTTACACGATCGAAAAATTATCTGACGAATTTAAAAGTTATTAGCGCAAAGTTCGTAAAATCTTGGCGGGGTTACCTCCCACTATAACCCCCTCAGGTACGTCATAAACAACTACAGAACCTGCTGCAACAATGCTCCCCTTCCCTACGTTCGCCATAACTAAGGCCCCGTTACCTAGCCAGCAATTTTCTCCGATAGTGACTTTGGTGAAAACGCCGCCTTGATCTTTTATCGGCTTTTCTGGGTCAGAAAAATTATGTTGTCCTTTGCCACTCATAATGTGCACCCCGCTTCCCAACAAAGTATTTTTCCCAATAGCGCATTTACCAATGTTACATTGCGGACCTATGTACACCCCCTCGTCAATCTCAGTATCTTGTTGTGAAAACAACGTAGCGAAACCGATGAGAACGTTTGGTGCACACGAGGTCATGACAAACCGATAAAAGCCCGAACGTAAATAACACCCTAGTTTACCGGGTATAAGCGATAGCAGCTGGCTAAAAGAGGAAAGCAGCGAGTCTTTGTTTACCACAATAGACAGCATTAAATACAAAAGCGTGAAAGGAAGCATAACCAGTGCACAAAGAGCAAAAAAACTTGTCTTAATTATTGATTTCATATTCTTGCCATTGCCACTTTCAACGGGCTCAATTGTTGTTCCCAGCTATATTCGCTAACTATTGCTTGGTAGCTACGTTGTGCTTTATGTTGTGATAGCTCAAAGTTTTCAATACTTTCCACGCATGCAGCTACAAAGCTGTCTACGTCATCTACTATCCACATGCTGTCGGCGTTGGCAAACGAGATCCCTTCAGCTCCCATAGACGTGGTTATTATCGGTAGTTTACATGCTGCCGCTTGAAGGACTTTGTTCTGCACGCCCCTTGCCAACCTAAATGGCGCAACAAACGCATGAGCTTGGTGAAAATAAGGCAATATATCATCGACAAAGCCCGTGACATCTATACCATCGCGGCCTGACAACGCTTTTATTTCTTCAACAGGGTTCATACCACCCACAGTAAATTTTGCATTCGGCGCTTTTTCACGAATGAGTGGCCAGCAATTTTTAACAAACCAAAGTACCGCGTCTACATTAGGTTTGTAGTCCATCACGCCCGTGAACAAGAAACGCGGCGCAGTGCTTATTGTCGCCGCGCAAGGCTGTGTTTTCGCTGGATAAAACGCATCGAAGTCTAATCCGTTTCCAAGCACGGTTATATCTTTCGATGCGTCTACTGAAGAATTAAATAGCTGCGCCTCTTCGCTTGCAATCAAAAAGCACTCATCAAACCGTTGGTTTGTTTTAGCCTCAAGCTTTTTTATACCTTTGCTTTCACGCTGGTATACGTAGCGCATTAAGAAAGAAGAAGAATCTGCATATTGCGCCCACTTATCTGAATCAACGTCCATAAAGTCCATAAATAGGCGACAATGGGTATTGTTGTAATAAGGCGAGCTGAAGATGTAATAGCTTAAACTCGACGCGGTTAACAGCAGCGCATCCTTACCCTCTTTCAGTTTTTCATCAATAATATGTTGAAGTGTTTTTGAGTAAAACGCCCCAACACTTATGGGCAAACCTTGCAGTAAGGCCGAAGCATAACGCGTGAATTTACTACCTAACTGGTAAGAGTTAACCGAAATTCCAAGATGCTTGGCTAACTCTTCAGCATTTTTTTTATCTTCTGCAGTTTCTATGAGAGAAAAAACTTCGACTTCGTACCCTAAGCGATTTAGAAATTCAATTTGATGATATGTTCTAAGTTTTTCGCCCTTATTTGGGGGATACGGTACTCTTTGCGACAACACGCAAACTTTCGACATCAGCGCCTTCCAAGCTATCTTCAGTATTTTTACTTGTCCTGTAATCATACTACTTCGAAGCAAATATAAGGTCAAAGTAACAAATTAGTGATGAAGGCTACACAAGTGGCAATTCCATTGGCATACTAGAGTCATTATGCATATGTTCATCAAGAACATTGCTCACGGAAGAAATAAAGAAAGCAGTAATGACACAAACGGTTGGAACTATCCAGGTTGCCTCTTTAGCCAAAGAGACGTGCGGACATTTTAAAACAGGGTTG
>Ga0115005_10002235_pt1 | contig 15470 bp, 11 predicted proteins | sample ArcOceMetagenome_FD_87163 | JGI IMG/M metagenome (GOLD analysis project Ga0115005, IMG submission 87163) | Marine eukaryotic phytoplankton communities from Arctic Ocean - Arctic Ocean - Greenland ARC118M Metagenome | ecosystem: Environmental > Aquatic > Marine > Oceanic | place: Arctic Ocean... | reverse complement strand
TTTCGGTAGTCGGGCGAGATCCTTTGATTCACCCGCCCTAAAAAACGTATTTTTTTACACGGAAAGCAAGTAAAAGTCTACGAGTGATAAAATATGTGCTGTTCATTATGAGCACTAAATGACCAAGACAAAGCATTAATCATCACATATTAATATTCTTAGTTGATTGGCATGCTTGAATTGTTGATTTCTAGCATTTCAAATTTGTGTTCATCATCTTTTTTACCACTCGCGTAGACTTCTGCTTGCTTTTCGTGAAAAAAAATACGATTTTTAGGGCGGGTGAATCAAAGGATCTCGCCCGCCTACCGAAAAATCCAAGCCTGCCACACCTGCGGATTTCAGCTATTCTGTGGCGCTATGGTATTTGTTGCTGGGAGTCAGAAAGTGTACAAACATTATAGTGAGTTGATTTATAGGCCTGATTACTAGCTTTCACCGCGAGGTGAAAAGGCCTTGAAGTCAGATGATGGACGAGAGCCTTTCTAGGAGATTTGCGCGGCGTTGCGACCCCAGTGGTTATAGCTTGGTATTAGGCAACAAGGAGGACAGGTGGCACGCTCGTGACTGGCGTGCCCCCGCGTACGTACAAATGAACTCTCGTTTTTGATTCCATGACATATTCAATATAAGACTAAAATAACGAATTAAAATTTAAAAATATTCAAAACCTACAACCACAATAGATCTAGTCAATCTATTTTTGATAAAGTCATTTTTGCCTTCCGATCATTGTCCGAGTCACGATAGTTATCGACAAAAAGTCATAGTATGCCTTCCGATCTTGTCCGAATCACGATACTTTCGTCAACAGTCATTTTATACGTACCGATCATTGTCCGAATCACGATAGTATGATCGATGAACCGGACACAGCCACCGAGCCAGCGAGCCAGCGAGACAGACAGCAAGCAGCCAGCCTTCAACGGTTTCATCTTGGGCCTTTTGAGAGCGAAATAAATTCATCACTTTATAATCATAAAACCTCTAGAGGAATCATTGCGATCAGTCTGTTTAATTTCTTTGAAGACAATGAATCCCAGTGAACTTGTGAATTCGGCACCTTATAGGAAGCGAACAAAAGCAGGGATCTTCTTCTTTAGTTTGGTATTTTTGTATAACATTATTTTTTCACCTGATGGCCTACGGAAATTGAGTATTAGCTACGGCAACGGGAAATGCCGATGGCAGCCTCCGAATTACTTTATTCCAGAGGATATCGATTGGATAAAAACTCTCGTTGTAGGCTTTCCGTCGGGCGATAAGAGGCTCGTTTTTATGCAACTCGAAGCTTTGACGGGTTGGTCCAGTCGAGATGAGTGGGCATATGAGGTCGGTGAAATGACCAATCACCCATTTCTCAAGAGCAATTATCCTCACTATGACGGGATGTGGGGATGGCAAGGTAAGTGGAGGTACCTTCTGATTCTTGACACATCTTTGTTGACCTTTGGGAGCCAGACCTAAACACTCCTCTCCATTTCAAATTAGATGCGGCAGACCAAGTTGTGTTAGTTGTTAGAAATCTCCGAAACACACTAGTCGAATTCCATGCAATTATGTGGGACCTTGGTTTCGCCACCACGTATGCGGCAGCTCTATTAAACGAAGACAATCTCTTTTCCGCCATCCCTCCAAAAGAAAGCTTTCTAATGTGGAGAGACGAAAAAGTCATTACAAACATTCATTATTTCGGTACGTCATTGAACGCCTGGTTTATGCTCACTATCATCGCTACTGAAATCTCACACGTAAATTTTCAGGTTGGTTTTTGGATTACTGGATGGAAGGAGGAATTCTCAGGGACAGTGAAGATCATTCGTTGCTTACAGCTGAAGATTGGTTCATAACACATTCTCCAGACATGTTTTATAGCAAAGAAAGCACCTACTCCGAAGTAGTTGGAGATAATCCATCCTCTACACCAGCCTATGATCAGAGATGCGTAAACTTTGTTTCAGGAGGTTGTGAACCAGTCGCAGTAATTTCAGGAGAGAACCTAGAGAAGAACTCCCAGGAGACACACAAGCTTGGAAAAATACTCGAGGGCAAAAGGGGCATTTCAGATTATCTCATTGAAGAGGATGCTTGGGATTGCCTTTGGGAAGAACTCATCGTCAACAAGAAGGGCGCAAAGACCTTCTTGGATCGCGGTATGGACACAAAGAATTACAATTTTTCAGAAGAAATGATTGATCTAATGCTTGAAGAAGTTAATCGATTGATTGACAAGTACAGGTCGTCCCCCTGGAATTCAAAACAGACTGCGAACGACCTCGTTTCAATCTTGGCGGAGCACAAAGTTGCCCTCGAAGAAGAGCTCATAGAAGTCCAAGTAGGAGCTCGTGTATTGACTGAGGATGACTTCTTGGGTCCAAATACCCGGCGAGAGTTGAACAGGAAGAAACTTCAAGATGCCGGAGCAGATGCAACTACTGACATACGCGAGCTGACTTCTGGTGACTATCAGGATTTCTTTAAAAAACTCGACGAAAAGATGCACGCGGCTAGGATGTTACACAAGAAGGAGGAGGTTGTCAGAGAAGAGCGTAGGCTCAAGATGGAGCCACTAAAATAGGTCTTGATACACACAATAATTTTAATTCCTCCTTGGTTTGTGGTTTATGAAGTCAAAAATATTAAAAAAGAAGGCAAACAGCAATTCAGTTTAACAATGCCAGAAGAAATGTGTCGCAGATACAATCTTTCAGGAAACGATAAAAGTGTACTCGTGATGCAGGCCTGCTTATTGAGAAAGTTGTGTTCCAACAGTCATGATTCAAATTGTATTTATTACATTATAAGTATATGCGGTTTTAGCAGATGATGGTGTCTCCACAAATGGCATAAGGATTTTCACCGCCATACACCTTTTGGTAAAAGTCGATTGTCTCGAAGATAGTTCTGTGATTGACAAGTTCTTGGGCACACATACCAGCAACTCCAAGCATTGCAAGACGCCCATTTTGCAATTCTCTTGTCTGCATGCTAGCAAAAGCCTTGGGATCTTCAGGCTTCAAGTTGAGAGGATCGAATCCAATATCACCGGGGTAGTAGTTCTCACGGAGCTTCCAAAGAGTCTTGTTCCAGGAGCCGAAGTCAGGCTCAAGCCATCCAATTCTGGCGCGGTTCAATTCAGTTGCAGCGATGAGTGCAGTAAGAATTGCGAAGGCAGGCGCGGGCATCTGCTGCAATTGATCATTAGCTGGGCCAATAATTTTGAAGGGACCATCAACAGCTTCTCCAGCGAGGTATCCTAAAGATGCAATCATTGCTACACGGCCGTGCATTACTTCAGCTTCTCTATTGCGCTTAACATCGTTGAGGCCAATACCCTTTTGAGCAAATCCCAATGGGTCAAAGAATCCAGTAGGAGCGATTGCTCCTGGGAGACCATAACAGGGCAAAGAAGCATCAGGCGACCATCCGTTGATAGATGCAACGACAGGAACAGGAGCCGGTACTTCCTCTTGAATAGGTTCAGCCCCATCCTCAGGTGTTGAGCGAAGGGTCATGGAGTTGACCTTCAATTGGACAGTGCTAGGTGCGAAGGCGCTTGCTGATGCAACGACGGTGGTGATAATAGCGAGCTTCATGGTTTCGTATTTGAGAGTGGCGATGATTTAAATTATGAGAAGAGTGTGGTAATAATTGCTTTGGTATTCATGAGTGGGTGAGTAAGTGAGGCGTCATCGCATGACTTAGTTGGCGTAAGAACTTTAGCTGGCGTGTCATGAGCTGTCATGAGTGGTGAGCCGACGAGCTGTTTTTGGAGCTTCGTCACCCACCCACCACCCAGCGCAGGAAAAAAGGAAAAAAGGAAGAATGTTCAAGAAGCTTCGAATCTGTTCCTAATATTTCCACGTTACACGTGTCAAGTGTCATGCAAAAAAGAAGCATCTTCTTCTGTCCATGAAACAATGCAATATAGTTTGTGTCTTTCGTACAATAATTGTGGTTTGCCCGCTGAGATCCCTATTCACATTTGCCCCTGATGAAGTCTTTCCTTGTCTTTCTAGCTTTCTCCATAACAAGAACTGGCGCTGAAGATTTATCATCGACTGATGTTAAAGACAAACTTCCTGCGTTGGACCGAGCAAGATCTCTCAATCCACCCGTTCCAATGGCAACGTACGGAGGAGATATTGAAGATCAGCAATTTTGGACCAATAGTGAACACTTGATTCAGGATGCATTGAAAGAATATGGCAAGCACCATAGCCAACTTTACGACTTCAATACATCCTTCCAAGAAAAATATATGGAACCCACACTCAAAGAAGCAGTTCAAAACAGAGATTTACGATTGCTCTCAAGCCTTATTCACGAAACGAATGCCCCTGGTGTATTCGCAGTGCAGATCTTCAATTCAGATTTTGCGAAAGACTTTCTAGAAGAGCTTGATTATTACGAATCGTCGGGTATTCCGCTTCGTCGCCCAAACAGTATGAATCGTTATGGGGTAATTCTGTCCATGGTCGGCTTCAGTAATTTGATAAATAGCATTGTCGGTGATGTTTTGAATCCGTTGACTAGGCATTTATTTGGAGACTTTGCGTCGCCCGCAGACTTGCAAGAGAATTATTCCTTCACCGTCCGGTACAAGCCAGGGATGGACAGGAACCTAACAGCACACACGGACCATTCTACAATCACGGTCAATATCTGCCTTGAATCCTCATCAGCGGAGAAAGTATTGTATTTCAAGAATAGGAAACACTCTTCCAATGAAAAGATATCCGATGTCGACAGCCCTAACTTTGTCTCCATGTCCACGCCAGGGATGGGTTTGATCCATCTTGGCCAGCATGAACATGGTGTTCGAGAGGTTCGCGGAGAACGGACACAATTAGTCATTTGGATGTTTGGTGAAGATGGTTATGTAAGAGTTGCTCCCTATGACAAGGATGAGATTGCACCGCATGGATGGTTGTCAAACCAAAACAAGAACAAGGAAGAAGGCAAGAACCTAATTCAGAGCAAAGATGAACTATAAGCGAGGTCACAGGTACACATTGAACATGTTCAATGTGTAACGCGATCGCATTCTCAAATTATTTGGAAACTTTCATGATAAATATGATTTAACAGGTTAACGCGTAGTATTGATTCATTTCTTCATGATCTGAACACCCACAATCGCTTCGCTTTACGTTTGCTTTAATTAGATGGGAATGCCTGGTTAGCCATGCCATGAAACAGTACAAAGGAAATACGCACATATATATTCCGATCTATTGAACTTACCCTGTTGCTTTCTTTGAATTTTGATCTGATTTTACCCAGCCTAGTTTTGAAAATAATGCCTCTGATTGATTGTTTCCATCAAAAATGTAGGCAAAATGAGGTTGGTTGCGATGCCCAACTGCGCGTGACGCTTCCCTCAGTAAAATCTCCCCAAGGCCTCGTCTACGATGATTCTCGTCAACGTGTAATATTCCCAAGGATCCATTTCTGTGTCGCAGGATGCATGCTACCAAGTTACCTTCATGCTCAATCCCTAGACAGCAACTGCAATCAGTCTTTGTGGCATTCTTGTTGTCGGCTTCTATTTGTCTCTCAATCATTCTTAATGATTTGGATGAACTCTTTGGCCACCTCGAGTCAACAAATTCAGCATCCGCTGATCCCCTCAGAGATCGTAGAATATAACCATCGCCGAAGTCTCTCGCATTGTCCAATCCGACCAGTTCTGGGGTAGAGACCATGGCTTTTGTCTTTGCAATATTGATATTCGCTTCCAATTCATTTTGCCTCTTTCTCTTCAATTCTAATTTTGTACAGTTTCTTATTAATTCAGGATTTATATGCATTCTTTCTTGCGCAATCTGCGTCCTCACCAATGCTCGTAACGAAGCATGTAAATGTTCAACAGCCTCGTCCATGAGCTGATTTTCTGGTTCCAATAGCTTCAATGTTCGCGCGCACGACTCAAGAGTGGATAGACAGAATGACTCTGGCTGTTTTCGAATAGCGTCATAGATGGAACGATCGGTAGTCCCCATGAATTGAATTGTCTGGCATCTTTTAACGAGTTCTGGTGAAAACCGAACCATTTTCTTTGCCTGAGTCCATGTACCATCGACGATAATGAGGAGGAATTTTTTTCCAGCAGTAGCATCAGCTTTCATTTCGACAGTTTTAACACTACTACGACCACCTTCTCTTGATTCTAACAATCGTTGGCTGGCAAGACGAAGCTTATCAATTGCATCTGAATCCTCCAGAGTAATAGCATCAGGTCCAGGAAATAGTAACAACGGTATCCTTCCTTGATTGCACGCATCGTCAATCACCGTTTCTAATTGTGTATCAAAAGACCGACCGACAATCACTCTGCATTTGTCCAGTACTAGTTTAAGCAGAGGGACAGTCGAGATGGTTTTGCGACGAAATTCGACAGGGTGCTGAAGACAAATCACCTCAGTACCTAGCTTGATTTTCGTGGATGGCAGATGTTCACAGAGGCATTGAATTGGAGGTCTATCACACCCATGGCATATCTCCCGAGGTTCTTTACCTTGACTAAGTTGATTTAGTCGACTTAGGAGTGTCGATCTTCTATCATTCGCTACCTCCTGCGCTGGCAGTAGTGACTTTATATGTGTGTCCCTTGTATTCGTTGTTATTCCACTATGGGCATTGAATAATAACCAAAGGGTGGCAGAGAGCGCATGCATAGATTTTCAGTATTTCTTTACAAAACTGATAGCGATAACAGCAGCAGTTTGGATATTCAATATGATCCATTCGTCGTAGCATAAAATCCAGGATGATGTCAGGAGGGATGTCTTGTGAGAATAAATGGTGGCGGTGTTCAGTTGTGTGAGCTGTTGTGTGTCTTGTAAGAAATGTTAGGTTAAGAGCCGACTAAGAGAAAAGAAGCTTTTTATTATTTTTCCAATAGTTCATTTATTGGGGTATAAACTTACAGTGCGAACTTTCGCCCCCCTCTTTTCTCTTCTCATTGTTCCGCGCAAAAGTGGAAGCAGAAGATTTTTGGGTGAAATGTGAAATGTGAAGTACAACAAATTACAGCACATCGCACATTGTGTGCTAACATGTATGTTGACACACGAGATCGCCGAAAGTTGGCACAGACTATTCCTAAAACCTGAAAATGGTCGTTACATGAATCTTGCTGCAATCATGGAAAATGTGCGGTTTGGTTTTACGCTCCTCACAAAATCAAAAAGTCTATCGCCAACCATCACATTAAGCAAATTTTAATTTAGGAACCTTACAATGCCTACCCTCGATACCACTGTGCTCGATAAAGAAAACATGAACGTGCCAATTAATTCTCAGGAAGCAGATTCGAATCAGAATGCGGTTCAATGTGCCGATATGTTGGATTATTGTGATGGCGAAAAAAGAATTGCATTAATTATCCACACCGAGTCAGGTCCTAAGCATAAACTTCGCAAGCTCTTCAGCCCACTCGTCGCCCGTTCAACGAAACATGATTACGCCAACATAGGCACTGCCATTCAAAATTCCGAAGAAATTCTTCAGAACAAGAAGCGCTCTCGTGATTCTGAGAAAATTTCTATTCAGAAAAAACACAAGAGGAGCGCAAAGGAGGCTCTCGCTAAGCATGTAAAACATTCAGTGTCGAACAATGTCATTGCAGAGGATGGAAATGTTTACGATAGCTGCCCCGAGATTGTAGAGAAGGTGAGCCGCATATTTTGCCTATGGAAGGAGTAACGATCTATCGAACCGTACTAAAAATAATTCAAATTCCTTCCACTCTTGTAGATCCAGGACTTTTTGAAGAGAGACGGCGCAAGCAAAGCAATGTTTTTGTCGCATACTGCTGTGCATGGAAATTCCCTCGTGTCCTTTCTCCGCGGAGAGGACCAGGATCAGTGTGGTAACACGACCTACCGCCGCGGTTACGTTTTCTTTGAAAAACTCCGTATCGCAGAAGGGAGGCCGAAGACGTTAAGGCGTCTACAGAACGAAAATTACCTCCCCGGTGGTTTCAAATTAAAGAAACCAAGAGATGCAGCTCTAAAGTTGCAATCCAACAGAGAGTTCTGTTGAAATTGGCAGCATTTGCTGGGAACGAGAGCATTCATACATGTCATGAACTAGAGCTAGACTTACGTGTAGTAATCAGAATAAAAAATATAGTGCCTTGTACTTTATGTTTACGATCTTAACCTCGGTTCCTCACAGTGTACAGGAAAGGAATCTTCAAACGCGTCGGTTGACGTTCTTTGTTATGAACTTTATCAGTAACTGTAGTCTCTGAAACAATTCCGAGCTTCTTCAAAGGATTTTTCTAGAAGAGTCCATTCTCTTCAGCAATCGCTTCAGTTCTCCTTCTTGAGCTATTGTGCTTATTCATGTAATGCTTCAATTTATCTTTCAAAACTGCAGAAGGAAGCGCGGCTCTCGCTTCCCGTGCGGTTTGATATTCTCTGTATGGCATGCTAGGCAGTGAAATGCCATCATCCATTGTCCGTGAGTTAAGGTGGCCGCCCATCGAATCGGATCTGAGAGATGATCCAACCGCCCAACCACTGATACTCATTGTATCAGCATTCGTAACACTCATTGAACCCCGTGTATGGAATGGTGCATAGGATTGTGAATATTTGGATCGTGAACTATGCAAGGAAATTCTTGATCGTGCACTATGCAACGAACTAACGTCGCTGTAGGACGCGTCCTCGCTATCTGCTGGAAGCACAAGGGTCGAAGCCGACGCTGTCGCCGACGTTCGTGGGGTATCACTGTTATATATTTTGCTTGGTATCTCTCTTTTTTCAATCGATCGAATAAATTCTTCATCTTCCATCCATGATGAATCATCATCCTTGACCACGTGAAGCCCATGGTTAGGAGTTACCTTATGACTACGCAGCCGACTCTCTAATGCTTTACCACACCCTAGGCTCATTTCATTCAAATCACCCTTGGTTTTGACCTCCCTTACATTGACATTGCTTCTATTTTCCAAGCAATTTGTGTTTATTTCCAACTTGTCAGTATCAGAATTGGGCGCTCGGAGAATATGCACTCCACACCGCGAACAAAAGGTGTGTGCTGCTACCACGTGACCCCTTTCAGTTTGTGCAAGATTCACATAATAAACAGAGAGATATTTTGTTCCACTGACGAGCTGAAAGTTCTCCGCAGTGGTGATGTAATGAGGATACCGAATTTTTCCATTGCAGTCCTTGGCTACAACAGTTTTCGGCGCTTTGAGCTATAAGAGAAAAACAAAGAAAAAGGTGAGCAAAAGAGAAGAATATGAATTGGAATAGGAATTGAACGGATTCAATTCAAATCAATTCCTTAGTGAACTCAACCACAGAAAAGAACACGATCTTACCACGAACGAAACGGATCTGCAATGACAACTGCCCTTCAATTTGACCAAAACTCCACTGTCAAGAATACCGCTCTCCATTTCTTTATATTGCATCATCTTATTCACTCCACTTCCGAGGAGTAGACTGCTCACGCAAACTTTGATCAGATCGACGAAACCAGTACTTGGCATTCTACCACCATTTGATTTCATGGCCGCTGAAAGGACACGGTAAACACCAATCGTAAGACTGATCGTTGCAACTGTTCCTAGAGTGCGGTCTAGAGAGAGTCCTTGGCTAGAAGACCTTAATTGTATTGCGTCAATGACTCCCGGCATCACTGATTTTGCCAGCGAATATTTACAGGTTGATGATTTATTGATTTCGTTTGGTTCCCTGGAATCAAAGTGATTCGGTTGTTCTTTTTATCACCTGGCTGTTCGTTTGCCACCACGGTAAGCAAGAAGAAGCACGGTTGCAGTTTGAAGTTATCTCTAGTTATCGCCACGACGACGACGAAATTGAAAATGGTTATGTTTTTGTAAAAGTTCAAAGTATAAAATACAACGGTTACTAAAAGGCCTGTAAACCATTTATTTTGGTAAATAACGGACGAAAAGACAATTCAAATGCTTTGTGAAATAGGGGGGGGTTGAAAAGAGGTCAGTTATCAAATTAGTGTACAGACGTCATAAGACCAAAACCAAAACCACACATTCACAACTACAACAAGAACAACAAGAACAAGAACAACAACAACAACAACATGGTCGTCGATGGAAGAATGAACCTGTGCTCCTGCGCAATTGCGCTCGTGGTTTTCACATTCGCATCTACCGGCGCCTTCAATGCCCACGTACCACGGATCATACAAGATCTCAACATCACTCCCCAATCAGCACATACACAAAATATAAACCACAACATCCACTGCGGTCGAAACAGAGTGAAACTCAATGGATGGTTGGAGGATGCCTTCACATCCCTCGGGCTAGATTTTGCTCTTGAAAAACTAAAGTTTAGATCAAATGTGCCTCCAAGTGACGATTCAGATCCAAAATTGAAGAGTGGGACAGTCATTCGTACTGCACGCAAGGGATATGACAAGGAAGTAAGCCAACCTTCAGCAAAGTTGTACACTACAAAGAAAGAATCTAGGGGAGAAATCATTCTTGCAGCAGAGGGTGTCAAGGGAGATTATAATCATTATAGAACCGTGGCACTCAGTTCAACTCCTGATAGGGCTGTTTCTATCTTGACAACTGACATTCCAAAGATGCTCAAGGAGGCTGGATGGAAAGATGTCGGTGATGGTGATTTGGGGGAGAATGTCTATATTGATGGTATCGATTACACCTTCTTTGAGGTTGGAAAGAGATATAAGTTCCAGACTAAGAGTGCGAAACGTGAAAGTGGAGTGGATTCGAAAGGAGAGGAAGGAGTAATTGTAGGTAAGTTTCGTGTTGATCCCTTCCCATTCCCATTCCCATTGCCACTTCGACAATCAATTATTTAATACTACGCATTTTCCCCATTTGTAGAGATCACAGAGCGAATTGAACCATGTGGAAATTTGTGTAAGTTGCCCTATATTAATAACGAAAGCATTCCTCCAAAGGAACGATTTGAACAGTGTAAGAAGTTTTTACTTTGGTTAGATGAGAAGGAGGGTATGAGAGGTTGGTACGGAAAGATTATTGGTGAAGGTGGTATGGTCAAGATCGGTGATTCTGTTTCTTTAGTGGCGGCTTCTTCATGATTTAGTGGCGGCTTCGTCATGATATGTCGATAATGAAAAATAATATTATATAATAGGAACTCTTTGTTTAGGTAGGCGAGACAGTTTGGTTGTGCATTTTTAATAGGCATCTGTAATACAATATATGTATGTGTATGCAATTGTATTTCTCTCTCTAATCGGAGCTGCAAGCTACTAGTTAGTGTCGCATAAAATTTGCACGTTTATTGTGATTAGTGCTCATTATCTATCTCCTCTTACGTTTGGATCCACCTTTTCCTCTCACAACAGTGGACATCTCGTCGACGGTCTTGCCACGTATCTTCTTTGAATATTTCTTGCCGTCAAGAGGTACGAATGCATATGGTTCAAACTTCTGGTCCTTCTTCATGACATCTCCTCCGGCCTTTTTAGACTTGTAAGCAGCTCCCAGTGATTGTGTTTTGTTCTGCTGCTGCTTCTTTTTGTTCTTAGTTACGTGAGTTTTGTCTCTTGATGCAACTGCACTGTCGTACTTGCTTAGTCTCTGCTTCTTGACGCCTCTTTTAATATCAGCATTTTCAGCATCGTCGGCACCATCATTGTCTTCACCAAAGTTGATCTTGTCATCCCCTCCAACAACAAGTTTTCCGCTGTTATCAAATTCCATTGCTTCTCCGTCATCACTAAAATCGTCATCGTCGGCTTCTTGGTGGAATCTCACATTCTTTGTCATCTTGGGATCGAGCATATCAAGAATCTCTCCATTCTTCTCGCCACTGGTGTCAATTCTTGGTCCAGATGTCGCTGTGCTCTTGCCACTTGCCATGGATTTCGTCATACTGCGCACGCTCTTTGCAATACTCTTCATTGACATTTGACTCTTCGCACTCTTACGAGAACCTGCAGTCAATTTAGTAAAACCAGTCACTCCTGTCATAAATGTACGGCCATCATCAGAATCTTCCTCGTCAGAATCCATGAGCTCATCAAATCCGCCTATAGTAGTGGCTCCGTCTTTAATATTAGCAACCTTGCGTCTAGCTGCGCGCTCTGCCAGCTTCCTCATATGCGTGAGTAAACGAGTGTCATTTGCAGGAACTAGTGGTGTAATGTTCTCGTATCCATAGGAACGAACAAGCTTCTTAAGAATAATCTTGATCTTTTCACGAAATCTACCTTTTCCACGGTTATATTTCATGAGACCTCCTACGAGTTCAGGAAGGAGTGGTTCGAGTTGTTCCTTGTTCAATGCTGCAACACTAACTCTGACAAATCCAATCACACTCTTGATGACCTCTCTGGAATTTTCGTCGAAAAGAAGAATTACAGTTTGCAATAAGCTGGGGAGAAGGTTCTGCACTGTGAAATCAACTCGAGCGTATTCAAATACTAGTCGCGACAAAGCCATAACAGCAGCGGAACGCATGTGCGGTGTTTGAGCAGCCAATGCTCCCACAATGATCTGCAAATATGTGGTGATGTCATTTCGAACTTTTGCCACTGAGAGAAGTAATTGGTATGCAGACTCTCTGGTTTTACCATTGGCATCCTTGAGAGAAAGAAGGACTTCTCCAACAACATTGGGAATAATATTCATGTGCGCTTCGTTATTGCTGTCAAATCCCTCAACAACAAACTTGATGCATTTCAGCCTCATGTGCCGCGCAGATACCTGCAAGACCATAGTAGACCCAATCATAAGATCAATAATTTCACTGAGTCTCTCAGGGGCAGTTACAAAGCCTCCATTATACTGGCAAATCTCTGCAAATACCTTGTAGGCACGCTTCTGAACGCGGGAACCTTGTTCGTCGGATTTGATAAGGGGCTTGATTGATCTGTAGAGGAGAGAAATACTCTCTTCGTTCAAGCATTGGGACTTCACAAGAGCCTGAGCCAAACCCAAAAGAGTGCACATTTTCTCCGTCTCGTTCCCAGTTGACTGAGACGCAGTGAGCAATCGCTGAATAACCTTTTTGAAGAGACCCTTCAAGAATTGTTCAGGAGCTAACGGAGCGATAGCAGCAATAGCATCAGTTACTGTTATTACACGCTGGGCTTCACGTGAAAGATTCTTCTTTTTCTCCTCTCCCTCGCCTTCAACATCCATATCATCGTCGGCTTTTGGGGCTTTTTTAATGTTGTCTACTCCATGAAGAGTTTCTACTAGTCGGAACAGGGAGGGAAGGATTTTAGTGGAGCATTCCGACATAATACGCATTTCTGCTTCAACACTTTCATCTGAATTGTTTTCATTTCTTTCCGACACATCCTGAGCCAAGGCAGAGAGACCTGTGCAAATAATGGTCTAAGGGATTCAAAATATGTAACAAGGAGTATAGTTAGATCGACAGATATACCATAATTTTGTCTTCACACGCAAAGCTTACTTACCAAAATCTCGGGATAGCGTTTGTCTCCCATTGCTCTTACTAAGGTTTGCGCCAGAGCAGGAAACGTTAACTCGATATCCAAAGGATGCAGGCAGAATGACGGGAACAAACACCATAAATCAATCACCCGAGATCTTTGAATCGAGGCCTCAACAGCGGTCAAGTTATCACCCGCACTTCCCGAGTCACATTTGCGAGCGAGTCCCAAGACATGGCTCTGAAAGAATGCAAGCCGTGGGCGATAAGGATTCGAATCGGTAGAAAGCGATGCCTTGATAACATTCAATATCCATGCGCGTTCATTTGACACCGCCCCATGAATTACATTTGAATCCTTTGAGACATCGCCAAGATTAACTAGACCCATGAAGATCTCTGCTCCCACACCCTCCACAACGGCGCCGATAGCCCCCTCTACGACCTGCTTGGACGCTTTATCATCAGCATCCGTGTGCAGTTGAACAAGCCCTCCTACAAGTGGTTTTACACGTGATTGCATTTTAGCCATGGTTTTTTCGTCTGCCCCTGAGGATGGGACCATACCCTGTACAATCACAACCGCTAAAGATGCCAGACAGGGAAGTGAAGCGTCCCAATTCGACTGAAAGCGGTAATGCAGAATCTTATGCATGGCGGTTACACAAGATTCGATGCATTTGCCCGTTGCTGCAGAACTTTCTTCTTCCTGCAACATTTTGCTAATACCACTGCACCTGATGAGCCGACCAAGCTCTGCACAGATACTTTGCGCAACTGCCTGAGCAATGTCTTCGTCGCCAACACAATTGATAACAGTGGAAAAAGAGAGCGGCAACAGTTTAGGAACGAGAGCCTTCATGACTGGCTTCTGCGCGTCACTGATGGTATCTGAAAGCATACGCACGGTGATTGCAACAATCGCTCTAGCATAGAGAGTTCGGCATTCACCAACCCCTTCACTACCATTCTTTGTGAAGGCGACTACCTTCGCATTTGCCTGTAGCAGCGCCGCCCATTGCTGGGCACAGAAAGCATCTTCCTCTGAAGAATCAGCATCTGCACTCTCAATTTCTCTATTGGAATTGTCAAAGATTTGTAGCAAAGCTGCCATGGCTCCATTGGCAACCATGACATTGCTCTGAGCATCCTCCTTTTTCACTGAACGAATTGCAAAATCAAACAATTTCATCAAATCTGTCCCAAGAGCCAAACGTCCCTTTTTATCAGTGATTACCAAAGAAGAATCCAAGAAGGAAAGGAGGTGCATTAACTTCACAGTCTTTTCCTTCTTTTCGAAATCATTTTGCTTCTTTTTATTTTTCCCAGCAGATGCAATGAAGGCATCAATAATATGATGAGAGTACTCCACCAAGTGATCAGGAATAAGCCTATACAATCCAGTCTGCTCGAGTGAGATGGACAGATGCAACAATTCCAATGCACAGGCGTTTGCTTGCCTTCGAACTTTGGCCCTTGAATCATCAAAGTGCTGAAGAATTGTGCTGTGAAAGAGCTTGAGAACCTCCTTTTCCATACTCTTTGCATTGTCAAGAACAAGAATGCCGTTCAACGCAGTGCTCGAAGTTCTGATGCACTGCCTCAAGAGTGCATTCCAGCCACTGCTAATTTTACTCTGATCTTGTGTCTGATGAGTGGTTGGAATAGATGCAACTACTCCACGCAATGCCCGTGATGTATTACTAAATTGGTGCAAGTACAAATTGGGATTTGAGGAGGATACGTATGGGATCACCTGTCTCATAATCTCCAATAGTGATAGCTGAGGAGAAGACGCTATATCAATGGTATCTGAGGTAACCGTTGAGGACAGGGCATTAAGAGCAGAAGCAAAAAGAGCAGCTGGGGATACTTTCTCAAAGGAGTCTGCACCAAGCTTTTCCCGAATGACTTCTACTAAAGCAGAAGCTACTGCTGCAGTCTTGGCCGAGTTTTCATCACGTCCAGGGGTGCAGAGAGTCTCCACCAGCTGTGGGAACGGTGTAGCGTCGCCACTTTCAAAGTCTTCCATTGTTTTTCGAAGAAATGTATTGT
>Ga0115005_10002229_pt1 | contig 15487 bp, 11 predicted proteins | sample ArcOceMetagenome_FD_87163 | JGI IMG/M metagenome (GOLD analysis project Ga0115005, IMG submission 87163) | Marine eukaryotic phytoplankton communities from Arctic Ocean - Arctic Ocean - Greenland ARC118M Metagenome | ecosystem: Environmental > Aquatic > Marine > Oceanic | place: Arctic Ocean... | reverse complement strand
TGAGTTCTGGACATTATTAGTATTTGTGAGTTTCACCATGCGAAACAAGTAGCACCTGTGGTGTAGTGGTAACATAAAATCGATGTCTGGTAGGTGCATCTTTTGCCTACTGCAGCTCTGTCAGTGACAGGTTATACGTTTCTCTGCGTTTTGCGTGGCTGGCTAGCTACATGTTTCTACATTTTTATTGCCGATTTTATAGTCTACGCTATCTTGAAAGAGCATAACATCATATCAGTGACACAATTGGCCGCTACCGGTACCGGTACCGGCACGCACGTAGAGGGCATGACCTGACTGACTGACGATGACACTGCAACTGTCACTGACAGCTGCAGTTAGCAAAAGATGCACCTACCGGAAATCGAATCCAGGGCAAGTGCTTGGAAGGCACTTATGTTACCACTACACCACAGGTGCTAATTGTTGCAGGTGTCTACCCTATTTCAAGACTTGAATACTAATAATGTCCAGAACTCAGCCAACGGTTCACTGTTATGTACCGTATCAATACAGTATGCTCTTTCAACATACCGGGTGTAGCAATTCAGCTGCGCAAAATTATTGTGTGTATTGACATTGTTCGTCATGCTGTTTAAAATTGAATTGGCTGTTGAATGAATCATAATCCGATTGGTATTATGTATTGAGAGACAACTCCATACACGAGGTGGATAATCCAAAATTCTTCTGGAAGAACGAAAAAGAACAAAAAGACAGAAACAGAACTATTGTATGTACCGCCGTCGCGTCGGTACATCTTTGCTTTCTTTGCATCATCATTGGCTACCGCACCGAACGACCGGCCGGCAACAACCAACATCTTGCCAAACCTTCACAAAGATATATTTTGTTTCATTTCGATGAACATGCAAAAAAGAAAAATGGTAAAGAAAATAATGAGAATCATTCTAGCGACTATAGCGCTATTGAATACTGAAGCTTTCACAATTTCTACCTGCTCGAATCATGCCAGAACTAGAACGTCATGGCAAATGTCACTAAATTCCGATGAAAGTTCACCAACTACAGCACCACAACTTCGCTTTCTCGGCAAAGGCGAGCGAGCCGTTGTTCGTCCTGGGGCTGTCTTAATAGCACCTAATCATGAATACAATCATTTTCTAATGAGAGCAGCAGTGTTCATCCATGCTGTAGGCGTCAATGAACATGAGGAGCATGTTACTCGGGGCGTTATTCTGGATCACCCTACAGCGTTTACCATGGCGGAAATGGGTGGGGGCAGTGTCTATGGCACATTGGCACATAATGTTCTCTATCAAGGCGGTGATGTTGGTAATGATTCTGCTATGCTGTTGCATGCTTATGGGCATAATGACGATGACGAAAATGCCAGAGTGGAGTGTGGAGACATGATTGGGACGAGTGGAATCTATGAAGGTGGACTATATGATGCTATGGATCTAGTAGATACAGACCTTGTGGATCCAGAGATGTTCAAATTTTTCTTTAACTATGTCGAATTTTCAGATATGGAGATTGAAGGTATGCTCGCTGCGACAGATTCAGATGGTGATGCATGGGCTAGTATGGAAGTGCCCCCGAGTGTAATCTTGAACAATGATTTTGGCAGGGGAGAGTGTTGGTCATATTTGAGAAATAAGATGAAGCAAATGAATGTATAAACCTGCAATCATACTACACGTGCACTGTTGTATTTTAAAAACACACAAACATTTAACGAAACATTTAAATGGAGAAATTGCGTCCTGGTTGCTGGTGTGATGTGTGATGTGCGGCCTACACGTACTTCATATGTACAATTTAGTACAAGTACCTGATCAGTCAAACGTCCTCTTATTTACCTAGGATTGCTCCCTGAAGCGCTTTGGATCCAGTGATGCGATCAAAGCGTTCTTTTGCCGTGGTCATGATTACTGGTTTGTATCCAGAATCCAAAACAGGTCCAACGATAGTTTTATCACTGTACAAATCGGTCAAAGTTTTACTACCAATGTCACTCTTGATGATATTCAATCTACGTTCATATTCCTCGCAACTGTGGTACCCTGCAACAGTGCTTGCTTTCTTCTTGAACACCTTCCCAATCGAGGTGATAAAGTTCTTTCCATCCTCGAGAAGAGAAGTGATTTCCTTTGCATACCCTTCGTCTGAGCTTTGATCTTGGGGATAAGATATCGTATAGATTTTTCCATGATCAAAGGGCTTTTTCTTCAACTGCAATTTCATTCCGCAGTGTTTATACACGTTGGCTACACCACCTTGCATTGCCATGATAGGGCTTACGATACCAATTTTCGGTCCAATGACGGGCATCAAAGTAACAACGTCTTCTGCGTTCGCAATGCGGAGATGTAGTAGTTTTCCTCTGCGCTCGAGCGATTGGAAAGCTAACAAGAATTTAGAATTACCAACGTACGGCGATGCAATACTAACAACGCGTACGGGTTCCTTCAATAGTTTTCCAGTCTTCTCGTGAGCTGCCACATAAAAACCGAATAAGGTGGAGAGTGCAGCACCCTGTTCAATGACGCGTGAAATAAGTAGGTAAGTAATTTAACCATCGATTAGACGTAGGAAAATGATGCAGGGAAGCAAGTAGGAAACTCACCAAAGAATGTCCAGTGCAAGAGAGAGAGTATCCCGGGTTTTCTTCGAGCAAAGAGTGAACTTTATCAATAACAGAATTAATCCTTGCCTTATCTTTGTTGTTGGGACATTTTTTTCCGAATAGGTACTCTACAGTGATAATGTTTATCAAATATATTCATTCAGCCCGCTGCAAAATTATTGAAATAATCTTCATAGAATGTACGAGTGCCAATAGTAACTCACCATGGAAACCAAAATGGAGATTGATTGTGGGTGTGGTATCTTTGTCCAGTTTGTAAACTGGATTATCAACTTTGAGTTGATTAACCTTTGATTCCAAGGTGAGAAATAAAACGGGTACAAGATGTCGGTTAGTTGTTCGATCGACTCGGAAGTCAGTGAGAAAGAAGTATAGTGAATAGAACTGTAACTGTAGCTTACTTTTGCATCCGTAATAAAGTCAGTTGTTGTCACACTCCCCCTTTGCGATATCAACAATTGTGAGAAATAAATGCAAGCGTGCACCAGCTAGTCGCCAGAATAGAAGCATATAGTAAATGAAGTGCAACAAAGTACTGCACTAACCTGAAAATGACCGTGATTCGCTTTTGCGAATCATTCACCGTAATTGCGTGAACAAGTTCTTCTTTGTCTGTTTCATAAGACGAGCCATGAACGGTCCTATGAGGAAAATGGTTCGCTTTTTACAGTCACCGAGCATCAACATTTCATTTCGTTCTACTCACCATTGGCATCCACAAATTCGACAAGACTGGTCTCCTTTTTTTTCAAGAATCTGCTGGAATGACGATTCAAATTTTCCAATGCAACAAGTCTTCCTTCCAGTTCTTCGTCATAGTCCCCAGACTCAATTAAAGCAGACTTATTTGCTTTGATCAACTCAAGAACTTTGTTCACAGAAATAGGAGGCTCTAAAGCATCAATGTCAACTGTTGCTTTGCCACTTTTTGCCAAAGCACGAATGTCAGCAACGAGGTAAATGGTCAGCTAAAGTGACGAGAAAAGAATCAAAAGTCTTGGTAAGCAATAGATTGTGGATTTTCGCTTTTTTTTAAACAAGATGATTTATTCTTTCAACTTACGGCTCCAGAAAGCATTACCTAAGAAAGAGCGTAGGAGAAATTGATCGTTTAGAAGAAATCAAATTAGAGTGCACGATTATAATAGTGAGTTCCAGCCATTGCAATGAAAAAACTGTTACTTACCATAGACTCGTCATGCAAATTCATTTCTGATTGCGCTTTCCTCTCGCTTATAAATGGTCCACATAGGCTGTCAAAAAACATAGTATGCGGATAGTCAATGATCTTATGAGAAATCTATCAAAGGTAAACTTATGATGTATGATACAATCTTCTGAAATCTGAGGCAGGGATTTCCGGTTCTAATAATAATATTGTGTGAGATTTTCAATTTAGGCGAGCGAGGGCTTATGTGAAAGGGGCGCGGCCCATGGCGTGGGGGGCACAGAACGAAACAACTAGCCTGACTGACCCATATTTCCAACGGAATTATTCATAAATCAAATAATAGTGTACCCCTTGATTAAACAGCACGACACAATTTTAAATATGAAGAGTTTGAGCAACTTCAACTGTTTGAGCATACATACTGCAAAACACAATAATATTGCTTCTACACACGTATATTACCCTTAGGAAAGGGATGATTAGCCAAGAATTGGGCGCATACACTCAGCAGAGTTCAAACTACTAATAGCAAAACTCCACAGCATATACGTAGTAGTATGTATTAGTGGTGCTCTGGCTACGAGATTACAATACGTGTGTATGATATCATATCATACTACATAACAATATTGACGAGTTGTTATCCTTTTATGATTGTACAGTATTTGTACCAACATATGAATCCTACATTTCAACAATTAGAGTCTATGTAGCTCAGTCGGTAGAGCGCCCGACTTTTAATCGTGTGGTCGCGGGTTCGATCCCCGCCATGGGTGTAATTTTTGCATCATTTTGCTTTTTAAAGCAAAGTGATGCATTTATCTTTTATCTTTATGATCGTTTCAATGCATGAGAGTATTTCTTTTTTCTTACCATGCTAGCTGTACCATGTGCAACTTTTGTTGAAATAATGAAATCACATCTTCATCTGCCTTTTTTTGGTCGATAGACCCCGCTGCGCCGTGAGTGGTACGGTGGGTGGTACGGTGGGTGGTACGGTGGGTGGTACGGTGGGTGGTATGGTAGAGAGGTTTGGTCCTGTCGATGAAAATATCAGCTCACAAAATACTACTTGTACTTGTATTATTAGCCCGACGATTTTTTCAATTAAAGTAGAAGAATACTGAGACGGTTCTTCGTACCACTCCGTTTTGTATTCTTGTAATATAGCACAGCGTGTGGTAGTGGTGTGTCAACTTGGCTACTTGTAGTACTATCGTACGAGTGATAGAATCTTGGTATCATAATTGTACACTAGTTATATAATAGTTCGGCATAATATGTTCTACCATCACTGCACTGATCATTATAGTGCATGCATTATCATTTATAAAATGTAAAGATTGTTGTTTCAAATTCCGGATTTGATGTGTTCATATTCTTCAAGCATCCAGTTGGAAAATTTCCTGGCGTTAGGGACAGCTCTTTTATCAGCATTTAAACCAAAAGATACCATTCCAGCATAAGAAGATATGACAACACCAATTGGTATTCCCGGTGGCAATGGAAGGAAAGCGCATAAAAATTGAACTCTTCGACCGAGCCAATGCACAGGGATTGGGAAACCTTTTACATTGGATACAACTGCTACTGAATTAGCACTGAATTTCTTTAGGACATATGTGCAAAACCTAAGAGGCCCTCTTGTGAACATCCTCGCAAGTTGCAACGAAATCATTGGCGATGGTAAAGACTTTTCTCGCTGTAGAATTTTGGTAATTTGTTGAAGACGGAAGGTGGCCGATTGACTGTTTGAAGTATCTAGAGGAATGGTTGATACGAATCCTCCAATATTGTTGCCTAGTTGCTGTCCAGGGCGAAGAATCCCTCCGGTGAGGTGAACAGGGATAGTAATATTTACATGTTGGGGAATATGAATCACTGTTTTATTACCCATGATGCTGGCGTGTTCCTCCAGCTGTTTCTTGATAGCATACGTGACCATCGCACAAGCTACATCATTGATCGTCGTTCTGCTAGAAATTCTTTTTGCCACCGTTTTCACTTCCTCAAGTGAAGCCACATTTTTCCAACAAATTGACCTAGACTTTGCTGGAATTTCTGACATTGATAAAACAGGCTCAAATGGATTTTTCGATATGATCATCTTCCAAGTTTGCAAAAGCAGAGCGTATAAGCATGCAATTACAAACTTGAGCATGAAGGCGAATGAAGATATCATTGACACTACAAACAAGTAACATGCTTGGTTCTGAGCTCTTGTCTCCTCTTTTTGCTTCATCTCCTTACGAATTTTGTCTCGTAGATATGCTGCTTCATCAGCCAGATCGCCTATTGCAAAGGCGATGGAGACGCCATCGCAGAGGGAATGATGTACACGGAACAAAGCGACTGTCTCTCTGTCGCATTCTTTTCGTTCGTTCACGTCATCTTTTGATATCGCCCCTGACGATCCTAATTTGCCACATGAAAGGCTTACATCCCATAATCCTTTTGTTACATCCATTGGTGAAAGAATCTTGGATTCAATTGTTTTAGCAAATTCACCCTGTGGATGTTGAGTTTCCACAATGTGATGACCAAGAGGTGTGTTGTTTACCACCTTCACGTATGGATCAGTTTGAAACTTTTATAAGCATAGACTTGGAATCATATGTAGCTACACGTACCAGTCTTTTACTAAAACACTTACCTCGAAGAAGCGATCATCTTCTGGTGAAATCTGGCAACGAAAGCGTTCATGTTTGTCCACAACACGCTTCTCCCAAATACCTTGAAATTCTTTCAAATCCAATTCATTTCCAGCTTCGTGTGTAAGGGCAACAAAGAAAGTAATTATGCTAGGATTCTCCACAGTTTGGGATCGAAATGCGAACCTTCCCAAGGAGGTCATTTGGCGTTGAAGCATTGGTTTTGACGATGGTGGTTTTGCAATGTCATTATCTCTCTTGGAATACTTGTTTGAGATAGGTTGGATAAATATCTCGTATAAGCTGTGTAAGGACGTAGTCAAGCTCATTGTGATGGGCTTTATTCCTGATTCTTATATGAATATACAGTGCTGAATTTCAAACTTGACGTTTTTCCTTTTTTCTAAAATTGTGAACGAGAAGCGAAAAGTGTTCTCATTGAGGATTTTAAAATCGAACATACTCAGATCAGAGAGAAACTTCACATGTCAAAAGAACGATCCAATCAGAGCAAAACAAAAATGAACTATTGATCCAATGATGCTATGTAGAATGACGGATTGAATAATAGATTAATAACATTAGTTTTGGTCATTTATAAGTAGCATTAGGAAAAAGGCTACTGAAAATAAAATATACAGTGATGAACAATCGCTAGATTTCGATACGGGTGAATTGAGCTAGTTTGGAACAAAAATCTTGGCCTTGGTGGCAGCATTCTTATTCATCTACTCTTTCGAGATCAAACCAGCTTTCCTTGCTGCGTAGCCGCACACTATGCCCCTCTTTTTCAAGCTTTGGACGTAGGACTTGTAGTAGCAGCGAATCCTGTCACGGACAGTCACGAAACTGAAGTCGTTCTTGTCAAAGACCAAGCGATGTTGCGATGCGAGTTGGATCATTTGCTCTGTGAGCATATTATTGTATTTCTTTTGCTGAAGAGTATAATTGAGTGTAGAATGGCGAAGATATTCTTCTCGATTGGCAATAAGAAAGTCCTCAAGGGGCGGGTAATGTTTCCAAGAGAATTTCTTCCGGAGGATTGTCCTACAAGGCGATTGAGGGAGCTGGTTGGTGACAACTTGAGGTTTCATGGCTAACGAACGCTGCGTCTGTTGGTCAATGTGCGAAAGTGCTGTAGGCGAGGAAAAAATTGATCTGTGCACTTCATTTGGGGAATACGATATAGCTCTGGGTCTCGAAATTCCGGTAGCTTTTGTCGTGCACGTATTTGGGATACTGGTCGGCAAAGTGGGAAACTGGCATGAAAATATAGAAGCTGTAACATTATTTGATATTACCGGAGACACATTTTGCTGCTCATACACAGGTTTACTAACCACTTTCGATGCTGTATCAGCAAAAGAAGCTAGGAGAAGGGCGTCATCGTGGCTTGAACTTGACCCAGATTTGTTTCTCACGACATCAACACCATCCTCATTGGTGTTCTTTGAGAGAGAATATGACGGGTGAGCGCCTTTTCGCATAATGCTTTCGTTCCAATTGTGTGGCATGCTATATTACTTCTGAAACTGACTTCTTAGAGGAGATATATCGAAGTGCTTCAATGAAAGGATAACGCAATGATGTGTTCAAATCAGTTCTTTCGGTGTTTTTTCCTCTTGCAATCTGCCTCCGATGATGGCATTGAGAAAACCCTTGACACGGCTTGACTGCTTGAACCCCTTTGATTGACGCCTGCAAAAAGGACTTTTGGGGGCTGTTGTGATGTCATACAAAAGTGGCTTTTAAAAAATTGTGATCCAATTTTTTCAAACAACGTCAACAGCATATTGAATATTAATTCTGAACTTTATTGTAACTATTCATGGTATAAAACAATGCATCGTTATTTGTATTGTCTAATTCCTGATAGCCTTATGGATTTGATGAAGATGTGATTATTTTTCATTGCATTTTGAATATATTTCAGTTTTAGCCATCCATCGTGACGGGATTTTCTGCCTCCGATACTCATAGTTCGGTTCTTTGGTGATGTCTCGTTTTCACTGATGTACGAGGAATTCTGCGTAGAAATCTGCGTAGAAACGTGGGTGAAAGCCTTCTAATTCCTTGCCGTGTTTCAAGAAAACAAAAATGCCTAAAAAGAACAAATACTTGAACTTCCAACCTGTCACCATATTAAAGTTTCACAATACCGTAGGTTTGATTAAGCTTTAAATCGTTCAACTTCCTCACAATCCTTCCTTCTAATAAGATGTATGCGTGTGATAGATCAAAATCGCCACCGAAGATTAGACTCAAGATGGAGAATCATGAGAAATATGAGTCGCTCTTCAGAAATAATAATCTCGACAACTGTTTCAGACCTTTGCATCCGCCTCCATTCTCTTTGCCCCAAGTTGCGAAAGCAGATTTTACAAGTATGGATAAGCCATCTATATCTACATCTACTACCATTATTGTAACCCCACGTCCTTTCGGTGAGGCTACGCTCAAGATAGAAGACCCAAAGCAGGATACGCACGACGCAGCTGTTCTTCTCGCGTCAATGAAGAAGTTGATTGACAAGGAAATTGATTCAAAGACCTCCCTTCCAGCAATCCCTGATTTTGAAAACTCTGCTGAAGTTACGCCATTCACGAGCCTTCTCGGTGATGTTCTGAACTCCTTCGGGAATTCCCGAGTACGTACAGTCTCGATGGATTCACATTTCTCCAATGTCTCAAGAGGAGATCCTAGTGTGTATTGTGTCAAGCCCGACTTAAAAACTTCTTCAGCTTCTAGAAATGAAGGTCCTACTTGCATTTCGCCCACGATATGCCCATTAATGTGCCCTATTCCTCTTGAGCCCTGTCATCAATTTGCAACAAAAAGCCCCCGAAGAGGTGCCGACAGAAGGAAGCGATACCTTGATGACCACGCTGATGACTCGAAAGAGGCATTAGAAGAGGTTACAATTAGCAAGCCAAAACATAAGAAGGTCAAGATCTGCAAGTCTGGTACTTCCAAAGGCACTTCCAAGGAAATGAAAAAAGGATCCAAAGGTGCGAAGACAATCTTGCGCAAGAAGTTCAGTTGGAAGAATTACCCTGAACTCGAGAATTTCCTCATTGCCAATCGTGAAGAATACCTGCGCCATTCTGCGTTGAATTATACTATGCAGCAAAAGCAGTACAACAATCACCTCACTGAACGCCTTGTTGATCTAGCATCAGAGAACGGGTACGTTTTCGACAGTAAAGTCTTCACATTTGTGGCTATCCGTGATCGCATCCGTTGCTACTTCAAGAGTTATGTCCAGAGCAGGAAGAAACGAGGTGTGATCATTGGTTATGCCGCAAGAAAAGCAGGTCTCCTCTCAGAAAAGGAACTTGAGAGAAGTGTTGTAACCAAGGTCAAGATTGTCGCTGGAGGTCCAAAATGTAGAAAGTAATGTTCTCAAATGACAAGACCCCTCCATGCAATTCAGATCTCCTATCACTTCTTCGGGTCTTTCTTTATAAAGAGTAATTGCTTTCACTGCCAGCCACCAAATCCATTTAATATATTCACCAACTTCGTGACCTTGTATATTCTCATTTCCATCTACATATTCAATATCGGTGGTCCGTACGTGTACGACATGGCGCATTCTGAGAACCTTCCATTATTTTATAGATACAGTTATTAGTTATTAAATTAAAGTATCAGTACACTCACTGTACACGTACATGATATGATTCAATCTACTAATTTGTCATTTTTTATTTGACTTCTTTTCTTGGAATGCTATGAATTATTACGAACGATTTCCCCATTATTACGTGCTCGCAATACTTCATTCCTATTGAGCATGCATCTAGATTTTGATTCTTCCATTTCCTCGCAGGGATCTAGGATGAATTTCTTGTGTTATTTTGTTTTCGATGGCCAAACTTGTAACTCTCTGGAAAAAAAATTGCGAATCATCCTTTATGAAACACTACAGTATCCTTTGCACTTTTCATAATCTAAGAGAAGCGGCCGTCGGTACGTGGTGTAGCTGCCCGCATTTTCAATTTCATTCATATTTTCAATCATTTCGAAAAGGAAGTCATGATTAGATTGACGAAGCAGGCACACGGACGTGTAGCCGGTAAAATCGCAATCAATGATGAATTGATAACATATCTGATTTACGATATGACGGTTAGTGCAGTCAGTACGAAATCGCTTCTAATTCCGATTACTGTCCCCTTTCCCTCCACTATCTGTTTTGATGAGAGTGCAATTAAGGGCTAATCAATATCATATCTTGGAAAGTAATTTTCAGTCATCAGATACTTGGTACCGGTATTTGGTCGTCTTCTCTATCGCCTTCAAGATTCGTATCAGCTTGATTCAAGTGCTGACATGTTCTTAAAAAAAGTGCTTTGAACTTGGTTTGAAGAGCTGAAAGGTTCTAATAGGTTCTTAAAAAAGGTTTTGATTGTGAAGATATTCGGACTTCGAAGTTTGAAGTTCGTATCAACTAAAATAGATCATCTTGTGTTGCAGTTGCTTTTCTCGACCTGGCTGGGGCTTAGATGGTGACACAGCAGACAGGGTGACACCTAACTTCCTTCACAGCAGAGGGGTCGTAAAAAGTATCTTTTCATTTTTGTGCCAAAAGTAGATGCAACTGCTGGTTTTCTTATCGTCACAACTTTTAACTTGAAATTGTTACAAAACATATCACAAAATCGTCATCCTACGTGTACGTGCATTGTAATAGAAGCATTTGACTGGTGCCTTGCGACGATGTCCGGCGAATTAGCAGGTTCTACGGTGACACCGACGCATAGAGTTTCCCGCCGCCTTTTAAAGAGACAGCGTATTGAAGAAGAAGGAGAAGAACCGTCACATCCTTTAGGTATGTGGAGAATCAATTTTTGCAGCGCTGTCAACAAAAAGAAGGGTTTTCTTCACTTCTTGTTGGTCACAGTGTTCACGTTTTTGTTCTCTCGAAAAACGATGTTCATGAAAACTTCCTTATCTCATGTCATCATTCTTTACTAGAAATTGATAGCTCCGAACTGCTTCCTGAACGTGTAGTAAAGTTCAAGCTCAATGGGACTATCGTACAACAGTCCCTTTCCTTGACAAGGCCGCTCGCCTGGACTCTACGAGAAACTTTTGGTCTTCATGGGACTAAGGTTGCATGTGGTCAAGGAAACTGCGGTGCCTGTACTATCTTGGTCAAATATCCTGATCAGGAAGATGCCAAACCCGTCAATGGTTGCCTTTTTGCAACGGGTTCGCTCTTAGTGAGCGAAGACTCGTGCCCCAATCATGTGTTTGAAGTTACTACGATTGAGGGGGTTCGTGACAAAGATCACGAGAATTTTGCGCAGGCCATTGTCGAAAATAATGGTACTCAATGCGGGTTCTGTACAGCTGGAATGATCATGAAAGTTGCTGGATCTGCAAAAAAAGGGTGCTCTGAAGTAGGCGATATCGAGGATTTGTTGAACGGTAATCTATGTCGTTGCACAGGATACCGTCCAATCCTCTACGCAGCGAAAAAAACTTACTTATCACAAGATAATCCTTGTCTCGAAAAGGAGAAAGGGCTCACTCCACCGTGCGTTGTTCGAGGAAATGATCGTGACTACGCAAAAACCTACTCAAATCGAAGTCTCTCTCATCCCAATGTTAAACAGGCTGTTCCTCTTGAATCTGCAGTTTTATCTCCAGCAGGCGTTTCAGACGCCCCAATGGTATTGCTAGCGAAACCAAAAATGATTCCTCTTGAATCTACAGTTTCATCTCCAGCAGGCGCTTCATATGCCCCAATGGTATTGCTAGCGAAACCAAGAATTGTTCCTCTTGAATCTGCAGTTTCATCTCCAGCAGGCGCTTCAGACGCCCCAATGGATATGAACTTAGGGGCTGAGGTCAGAGCTGTCAGCTCAAAGTTCAAAAGTATGATAATGAAACAGTCGAATTGTCTCTTGTCTGAGGTAACAAGGGTAGAGTGGCACGATACTGGTCCAAAGGATGCAGTCCACCTGAAAAAGTCAGAATGGAGACACTTCTCTAGTCTGGCCCACTTTTGGAATGCTGTTATTAACAGTCATCCTACTACCTCTTTCCGCATAGTTGCTGGTAATGCAAACCATGCATGGAATAGACTTGACGATGCTGCCGACTCGGAAGCCATAATGTTTCTTTCTCTCTTGAGTATCAAAAAATTGAGGTGCATCTCCCTCAAGGACCCGAAAAAAATACAAATCGGTTCAGCGGTAACTCTATCTACCTTGAATGATGAAGTATTGAAGGACCTTTGCCCCGCAGCTGCCTCTCATTTAGACACGGTTGCCAACATTCAAGTCCGTAATTTTGGTACGATTGGTGGTAACCTTGCTGCTGCAAGAATCTACCATAAGACATCTGATATTGGGCTCATTCTGTCTGCCCTCAATGCCACCATTGACATTGAGTATTGTATTCCATCACAGAGCACATCTGAGACCAAAATTACAGTTCCAATTTGGACCTTCCTCACCACAAATGTAGATGAAAAGTGCGGGCTTTTGCTCCCCCCTCAATGCGTTTGGCTCATAACAGCAATTAATCTTGATCTTTCAAAGAAGACATTGTTGAGTATCAATCCGTACTTTGCACGTGTTGGCCGGCGCATTCAAAATCATCCGAGCTTGGCGAGTGTCGCAGCAACTGCAACAAATATTATTGTCACAGAAGCCCATTGTCCTAAGGAATTTGCGAAATTATGGAAGTGTGAAACTTCTTTATCTCCTTCAGCTAAGGAATTATATGAACAAATCAAGGCAGAAGATATGAGCACTCAGTACTTTAGCGACGGTTCTACGCTTCGACTAATATTTCATTTGGCGGTACAGGCCAAGCTTCTTAGGTCGACTACACTCTTATCAAAGAGGATCAAAGAAGGACAGATAGGCTCCCAAAGTTTCCTAGTGGACGTGGACGCATCTCCAGTGACTGAACCGATTATCAAGCCGAATGCTTACAATCTTCGTACGGGTTCTGTAGTCTACACGCAGGATGTGAAAATCCCTCGAAATGCTCTTGAGGCGACTTTCATACTCTCTCCTGTCGCGCGACTCAAATTTGATAGTAAAGATTTTGGAGATGTAGGCAAGGGTATAGTTGATGATATGGTTGGACCTGGTGTTGCAATATTTTTGACAGCAGAAGATGCGTCCGTGGTTGCAGATGCTGCAAAACGTCGTTCTAAGGAGCTCGGAATAAATACCAAAGAAAATTCCTTGGATTTCCTGAAGATTAATGGAGATGATTCTACACGTAAGGATTTCGATAGAACTCAGCCTTTTGGTGAATTTATCATGGCGTCGGGGGAAATTGGTACTACCTTTTGCGGTCAGCCGATTGCAATGGTACTACATCCAGAATTGACTGAATCTCGGAGAGTGGCTCGTCACATTCAAGGCTTAGTGGATAATTGGGCCGACAGTTCGGCGCAGCAACTGACTGAGTCATTTCAAAAAGCAAATGCGGTACTTGATTTGCAGACCAGTGTCGAGAAGTCCGCTGAGCTCAACACCAGGCTCCCAAGTGCCATCGTTGGTCGCGGTGACTTCTTGCATTTATTGGACAAAGAAAAGCTCAATACTTATCTTGATGTTAAACAGTCAGTTTCAATAGATGAATGGATTTGGGACTGGAAAGAGTATTATAAGGATGCTGACAACTATCTAGTTATTGAATCTGATACCAAGGCGCCGTCCCAGTCTCATTTATACCTGGAGACGCAGACAGCGATGTGCACCGAAATCCAAAACAATTCTTTTGAAGTTCATGCATCGACACAAAGTGCAAGTAGTATCCAAGACATGGCTGCAAATCTCTTGGGTGTACCCAATAGCCATGTTACAGTCAAGAACAACATTATAGGAGGAGGTTTTGGTGGAAAGGAGCCTCAATCCATTCCTGTTGCTGCAGCGGCTTCATTCGCATGTGCTGCGACTGGAAGGCCCGTGAGGGTCATGAATGACCGGCAAGTTGATTTAAAAATGATTGGCAAACGACATGCTATGATTGGCAAGTACCGAGTCTGTATTGACAGGAGGGATGCGAAGATCGTAGCAATGGATCTTGTTCTCAACGGAGATGCTGGTGCATCTAAAAGTGTTAGCGGTCCTGTACTTGAACTTGCTGCTTTGGTGTCAGATAATGCATACGGCATCCGTAACTTCATGTGTCGAGCCACTCCCTATCTGACAAATAAACCCACAGGGACTGCATTCCGTTCTTTCGGAGTAGTACAGACAGTACAACTAACAGAGACAGCAATCCAGCATGCCTGGGATGCCGTTCACCAGTGTGGACTTAGTGGTATTAGCGCCCCGGCCTTTCGCAGAAAGCATTTCTCGAATCAAATGCCGAACGACAAAATCCCATGTGCTCCTTTGCGGTATAATAAATACAGTGGGTGGACTGGTTATGGTCAAGAGCTTCGCCAGTACAAAAATATGGGGAAAATTTGGAATAATATTATGGAGAAGTATGAAGAAGTTGAGGAGCAATGCAATGAGTTTAATGAAAACAACCGTTGGCGCAAAAGAGGTGTTGCTGTGCTTCCGTTGCGATACGGTATCTCGTTTACCTTTGTGGCAGGAAACCAAGGGAATGCTCGAGTTGCAATTTTTTCTACAGATGGTTCTGTTTTAGTTGACCATTCAGGTATTGAGATGGGGCAAGGCTTGATTGCTCGAGCTATGGTTGCTTGTGCTGCTGAGCTTGGCGTACCAATGCATTTTGTTCGTGTTGGCCCATTTAGCACTTATAGCACGCCGAATGCACCCGGCACAGGTGCAAGTACTGGCACTGCTCTTAGTATCCCCGGTGTCGTTGAGGCTGCTAAAAAGCTTAGGATTACTCTGACCAAACTTGTAAATGCAAAAGTTGATACAATGCTCAAACAAAGTAATGATTGTTGTTATCTTTGTGGCGCATGGAGGAAAGATCCGACGACGCGTGCCAAGGCGGTGAAAATTCTTAATGAAATTGGTTTAAGGACGGAGAGAGATAACTGGGAAACATCATATAATGGTGCCACAAATCCATGGGCTTTATACACCTTCCTTG
>Ga0115005_10002228_pt1 | contig 15488 bp, 8 predicted proteins | sample ArcOceMetagenome_FD_87163 | JGI IMG/M metagenome (GOLD analysis project Ga0115005, IMG submission 87163) | Marine eukaryotic phytoplankton communities from Arctic Ocean - Arctic Ocean - Greenland ARC118M Metagenome | ecosystem: Environmental > Aquatic > Marine > Oceanic | place: Arctic Ocean... | reverse complement strand
TACGATGGTACATTGAGCACTCGAAATCTATTGATTCTGGGGATATTCCCGCAGAGCATATTATGCTAGGGTACATAGAGGTGAAGTCCACTACGAGCACATTGTGTGCTATAAGAGGCTGGCTGTATAGTATTTCCCCACCTTTAAAGTCCTGAGGTTTCCAGTCACATCTAGTCCAGTTGTAGACACATTTATGTTCCATAGCATTAAAGCATATACAGGACGTCGCCATGGCTCCAGTGTTATATAACATCACATCTTCTATCCACGCCCGAGAACAATAGCACAATGCTATGATTTGATTTATCAAGTCAAGGTTCTTACATAATTCGAGCACCACACAACAATCCATAATGTTATACACACTCATCAATCTGCTGTTGTTTAATGCTCCTTCGAACCATTCTATTTCAAACTTCATCTTGTTGGTGCAACCTTTTAGCATCGGTAGCTTAAGCTGTTTAGCAAGATAGTCCAAACTGAACTGACTAAACGTACCGAACATAGAACTCCTGACGTATATCAGTGTGTCTAGATTGTTTACTCCTGGTATGTCAAGTATTAGACCTACAGTAGGCGCAGTATTGTTAGAACTCTTGGTTATGGATCTGAAGAATCTTACATACGGATGGTTAGGTGGCAGAGCAAAAGCAAGCACCGCATTGTCAAATGCATAGATATTGTGTCCCATGCTAAACGCAGGAGCGTGTACCAATATTGCCTCTATGGTAGCAATAGCTATAGCCTCGCTTGAATCTAGCACCAACTGATTTACTCTTTCGTCGTGCACTCTTGATCTAGTGATCAATAGAGACCATCCACATGTGCACACGAGTGAAGAGCACAGTATGGGTGATTGTGTGTTACACTCTCCTCTGCTTACAAACTCTGTTTCTAAATCATATGCTAATGCATGATCTGTAGCATAGTTGAACAGCGGAGGTTCCTGCGATAGGTCACCTAGAGATGATCCAACACCATAACCGTGAATACAATAGTCTCGAGATGTCTTAGACGCACCATGCCCGATTGTAGGGCTTGTTCCATTAGTACGCGTTGTTGATTCGTTGTGACGTATCATCGTGCAAGACTCTAATGCCTCCTCATATAGCGGAGCTTCGTGTAAAGCAGTGCTCATTGTACCATCAGGACCAAGGCACCTGTAGTACCAGTTGCCGTTGATGAGCCCAGACCATATTATCATTCTTACCAGAAATGTTCGACACACAATCTACAGACTCACCTACGTCCTTGGACACAGGTTATGCACCGGATGATGCCAAAGAGTCGAATGTTCCACGCGATATCATCTACGACTCTAGCTGTGAAAATGAAGAGGATTCTGGATTTGTTCCACCTTGGTTAGAAACATTGATAGAACATAAGTACATCCGTAAGATCAACAGTTCTGTTTGCATCTACATATCAGCTGCCAATGGATGGGTACCACTTAGATCCACTGCAGCTCTTCGATATATTGCTGACATGACAGGAGGCGAGAGTGCTTCTGTGAACTACGCCATAGCAGCTGCACCTGCCGTGCTCGTTATCAAGCGCCGCATATGGCCCATAGTCATGTTAGGATCCACGTTTACCCAGGGTCTTTGTAGATATTACTTCCAACGTTCCTCGGCAAGTAACCATGTGGTGTTCTATGCAGTAGGCGATAAGAGTAAACCTCTGCAGTTCAGTTCGTACTGCGTGATACCAACTGTGAGGGTTAGACCTGTCGTGCAGTTACCACTTGATGTTTCCTACTATAGGATCGTAGATCACACGGCACTTAGGTGGTTAGTTGATCTATTCGGTGATCATTCTTTGACCGCCTTGTGGAGTCTAGGTGACGCTCTAGCTGACTTTGGTAATAAACGTATGTTCGTCTTGTATGGGCCTGGTGGCATTGGTAAATCAGCTATAGTCAAGATATTCAAGGAAATGGTAGGACAGTCCCATGACTTGCATAACAAGTTCATAGTACAGAACCCTCAATCATATGCCAATAATGACGTAGCGACCAATGCATTGCTCGAGTGTGCATCTGCGAGGATGGTATTCTTCTCAGATTTTGAGGTAAGAGAGGGCGACGAGTTGAACATGAAGACCATAAAAGCCTTGACTGGAGATGACATGGCAGATGGTGTCTCAGTTAGTGTAACTATAATAGGGACTAGCAACCATCTGCCTCGCATTAAAAGTGTTGCTGCGCATGTGAAACCAGACAGAGCGCGTAGACTCGTTATGGTCCCTACTGTAACCAAGAGGCATATGGATGATGTTAGCACTATACCTATCGATAGCGACAGTATTAACCAGTTGGCTTATCTATCGATGGTCGTGCGGATTAGTTATGACAAACCACCTCTGGCAACTAGCGCTCTATTATACAGTCTGTTTCTGAATAAGATAGGAGAGGCTCTACAGCTTATTTGCGTAGATGATAAGGCAAGCAGGATGGAATGTGTGTCCGCAACTATGATCCTATGTTGGCACTTTGGAATCGATATCGATGATATGGATAATTCACTGTTCCGGATGGGCTCAGATTGCACTATATATGCTTGGGGCAAATATTATATAGCACGCATAAAGCCTAAGGAAGGAACAAATCTCAGTGATGTGGGACAGGAGCAGCAACCGGTGCAGAGCACTCAGGGTAACTACAGTATCCGTCAGAAGCATGCTACGGTCTCTACATGGAACAGATGATATCTCTGTTCTATAGATACAAACTCATGCACTCTTATATGTAGCACTCGCACCACTAAAGTGTTACATGAAAGAGCTAATGAGCGCCCAAGGGCTGCACAGTACGATCGTGTGATTAGACACCAGAGTTACCCACAGTTTAGGACCAACACGTTACCTTTACACATATCATGGCTTCAGCTGATGACAACATGGACTTCCTCGGGAACCTCATCCACGAAATGAGCGTTAACACCGCAACAATCAGCAGCGGACATAACCGTGACACTCTCTTTGATGATGATGATGAGAGTCGTAAGTTTGATAGATTAAACGAGGACCTAAAAGACTTAAAGTGCCTTACGAGAGGTGTTAACATTGGGGCAGAAAGCTGCAGTATGGAAAACATGTCTTGCATTGGATACGATGCTAACTCTCCTTATGCTAAGATGAATCCCAATGCACAACCCAAAGACAACTGGTGGAGTCACTTTTACCTTAATTACGCACAGGATGATTCTACGGTGGCACACAGCACGGTAGCTATCATGGGTTGTTACCTTGACCTTAATCAGCGTACTTCAGACAGGTTGAAGAATACATACGCGAAAGACTGCGTCAACGTGTATATCCCCACTGACACCTATGGATGCATCCACAAGCAGATGACTGAAGTCTCTGAGTTTAATGCTTTTGCACAAGGAGGCGAGATCATTGATCGTGCGCAAGGATTAACCTCATTCTTATGTCAGAACGCTGACAAGAGTTCTGGCCTTACTGTGGTTATGTATCAGAAAGTGTTGGGTCCGGACCCGGATGCTGCAGAGGCTAATGAAGAGGACCAGAAAGAGAAGATCCCAGCGTCTGACAGTGAGGATGATCACGATGATGATGTAGAACAAGAAGATGTGCTTATTGGTTACAACCGTAAGGAGTTTCCTATGGCTACGATGTATGAAGCGGCAAAGGACACCACTAAGTTTCGTATGTTAGGAGGCGTTGCATTCGTGAGATTCGGGCTAAGCTACACATGCGATCCTGGTTCACATAAGGCTAACGAGACCCTTCCTGCAAGCATTCTACCAGAGGTCAAGGTCAAGATCCTAGGATTTCATGGCTTTACCACCGATGGTGATAGTATCTCTCCTATTGCCTACAAGAGTAAGAACAAATATAGATATTAGGCAACGCTATCTAGCATCCTTGATAACATGTATGGCAACAGACTCTGAGAACAAACTACGTATCTGCATGATATAGGGACAGGATCAGCGAGAGCACTATTAACAGAAGATAATGAACCGGTGTGTAAGTCGAAGACCGTGGTATCTACACTAGCGTCTATCCTAAACTTATGGTTAGTATAGCCTGTGCATACTATAAACTTGTCTAATGTAATGTACGCATCAGTGTTTTCAAACACAATGCCATCTGCGACATCATCTAATATGCATATCGTGCACTTATTCTGTTCCATATAACGCAGCCAGTCGTCGGTTCTGCAGACATTACGTTGAAACTTTGCACAAGTGTCAAATGCGTGTTGAACAGATGGGTAGTTAGTGAAGCCTGTTACATCCTCGTCATCCCAATTAAAGTCATATATCCAACATACTCTACATACACTCAGTATTGAATTATATTCACTCCTGGGTTTGCCATACATGAAAACGATGTCTTGATTAGTGTCTGTAAGGAAACTAAGCAGAGACGACGATATCAGGTGGTGCACTATATTTGGTCTACGGTCGATTCTGCTGTCTGAATCTGATACAGCTTGGAATCTAATAGTAGACTGATGTTGTGGTATAAACGATCTCCAGCTATCTATAGTACCAACTGGTGTGTGCACGAAGCATTCGTTTGTGTCTACTAGGTACCTAATAGCGCTCTTGCCACATAAAAACCACGTCAAGACATCCACGCAGTTTACTACCTCCATAGTAATGCTCTTTCTGCTGACATATCCAGAGACTACAATAGGTGATTCCGTGGAGGAACGTATACAATCTTCTGTGATGCAGGTGAGAGTTCCTTCTCTTAGATCTATTGCGTAACAGATGCCCCTGCATATATAGTAGTGCATAAATGAACCCGTACCTCCTATAAACTCTCCTTGTGTGCTTCTTGCCAAAAGATTTGATGGCACGTATATAACACACGAGCTGTTAGGTTGCACCATGTATCTTACTTTCTTATGCCATGCGTGAAGGTTTATATCAGCTATAATAGCGCATCCTCTTAACATACCTCTCTGTAACGAATGTCTCATGCATGATACGATGCGATCTATGGCGTCTTTCTGACAGGCATCATTATATGTGTACCACACTGAGTATCTAAGCCGAGTCTGATTGGCCTTCATCAGCACTATTGTTACACCGGTGCTTAAATCCAACCTTTCAGAGTATCTGGTCATGCGCATGCTTCCATCTATATCTTCAGATATATAACTGCTCATGTATCGTGGCACCTCATAATAGATGGCATGCGGATCAGAATAATCTCTCATGATTTGCAACTTGCATACAGTGGTGTTTCTACCTTCGCACCATAAAGGGTTCAACGAATGCAACTGTGCATGGTTAACCTTACCGTCTATGACGCACTGTATATCAGCAACTTGATAGTATCTCTGTTCTGTGTGAAAATCACCTGCTACTTCAATGCGCATAGCATACAATACATCTACCGATATCACGGGCATTATATTAGGCAATATATGTTTCTGCACTATAGGAACCGATAAACTACGTACACTCGGTTGCTGATGCAACCCTGGATCGTTGGTGCTAGACAGGAATCGTACTGCTAGCTCTGCTGCAGAGCCATGAATGGGACATCCAACAACCAAGGTTGCGGGTTCATCATCCTGACGGAACTGCTTTCTCTCTCGGAACAGAACAGATCCGCATATAGGACATATCTCCGGTTTGTTAGGTTCACCTCGCGTCATGGATATGAAAAGTCTATTGGCCTCTGGCCTTGGTCAGCCAACAAATGTAACACTCGATGATCAGAGGAGACAAAGCCCAACGTTGCAGATAGACCCAACCAATAGACTCGAGGATGTCTTTAGAATGTGTTCAGACACCAACTCCCAGGTGAATACTTTGATAGGATTCATTAAGACGCTCTCGACAAGAATGAGTGCACTGGAGGAAGAAGTGAGGCAGTTGAGAGATGTCACTGGAAGAACTCAGGCTATAGTAGGATCTGCAGTGTATACTGACAACGAAGCCTGTGCAACGCCTCATGCTAAGGATGCTCAAGTCACAAAGAAAGTTAGCAGTGCTGTTGTCGCTGCAGTGATTAGATCTATTTGGTACGACAACATGGGATTAAATATACCTCTTCCGCTGGACATGAAATACCTGTCTAGTTTGTGCAATGCATGCTTCGGGTCTATGGACGGTGCATCAAAATCGAATGTAGGCGTCATGTTGACAGAACAAATCGCTTCTATCGATAGTGATGCCAACGCAGGCTCTTACATCATAGCTGTTTTGACGAGCACATCAAACGTTTTGGCTTCTAACATGAGAAAGATGTTATTGGACTGCATTAAGTTATTAGGAACCACTTATGCTTTTATGATTCCCTATGAGTTGGCTGCATTGCTCAATAGGGTTACTACGTTTAGTGAAGATAAAACATTACTTAATGGAAGTGTAAATGAGACAGTGATGGTTCGTCCTCATGGTGGGTACAACATTAAAGGAGACGCTTTCACAGAACCTCGTTATATGAAAGCATTCATTAAGACAACGAAGATAGGTAACACCAAGCCTAACGCCACAAGGCTCTGTAAAGCCATAGAACAAAACATGGTAACAGGAACCGGTGATTTCATTTGTGAACTATCCAATGCTAAGATAAGCGAGTTCTCAAAAGCTATAAACAAAGACACCATAAACAAGAACAAGAACACAGCCTCCGCATCGTTGCTTTCAGAAGTGGAACAAGCGCTAACGCCTACTAAGAAGCTTACGAAGGTCAAGAAGAGGTCTATGTGAGCTTAATGTTCATGTTAAGAGCTATTCTGCTGGCGTATGCATACTTTATGGCATCTAGCGGCAATAACATCTTATCGAGGCTGTTTCCTTTGTGCTCACAATCACAAATGTCATCAAGTAACCTGCAGTGAGTGCACACATCAACTAGATGTACATCAGATCTATCGGATAGTTCTGTTATGCAGTGACTAAGTCCAGACGCTATGAGCTGCGTCACTTCCATTTCCCCTAAACTCTTAGACCCTCCACTTGAAGATGATGTGTTCATTTTCTTCACAAAACGAGAAGACATAGAAGATGTAGCTGACACTCTATGAGAAGCTAAGAAACACGACTGCATTACTCTTATGGTGCCATAGTTTGCTCGCACGTTGCGCTTCTCTGATATGTTGCTACCTACTCTGTGCACTTTCCTTGCCACAGGGTGCTCGTTAATGACGATATCAGCCTCATAAAGTTGCAAAACTCTAGTAAGGGAACAATTCTGTGTCCTAGTGCTTGTTGAATAGTGCACAAATGCATCGTTGTACGTCAGGTGAAGGCCTGCATCCATGTGATCGATTGCGTATTGTGCGTAGGCAGCCTCCAATAACTGACTTACTGTGCCTCGCTTCAATATAGAGCTGCTGCCTATCACTATCTCCGCTGGGTTCCCATTGACGTAAGGCATGTTGTGATCAGCTAGTATTGTAATCACACCCTTCTGTCCGTGTAGCGTTGTAAACTTGTCCCCATTTACAGGATGACAGTCACATGTTATAACCAGAAGGGTTCTATCGGGGTCTATCTGCTCTACTGTCTTGATTACTCCGGCGAAATGACACTGCCACCAGTTATAGGACCACGGATCTATAGTAGCTCCCACGTCAGGTATGTTCCTATCGGATGCATTCACAGTCCTACGTACTTCTGCTTCGTAATTAAAACGCTGGCTAGCACTTCTCGACATAACTATCCCGTCTTCATATGTTTGCTGCATATTCATGAACACTGCTCGTAGATTCAACCCCGGCATTGAAGACCTACCAGCGTCTATAATGTGATCTACTGAAGGCATAAAGTCTGGCATGAGTACAGAAGCTTCGCTGTACCTAGGCATTAATTTCATGCCGGCAATATAGTCAGAATAGGGCTCACACACAGCTTGTTGTAAATAAATATTGGACAAGCCTAATCGCGTAGCATTAATATTGCTCGGAAATGGCGTTAAGCTAGCACATGGTGACAATACGTTGTGATATTGAAGATCATCATTGCTGTCTTGTTTTGTGCTAATCCATTTGCCATTAGAGATCATTCTCATGAGAGCTCCTGTGCAAAACGATATGGTGTATCGCATGTCATTTGACGTCTTCTGTAAGGTTGGAACGTGAGGGCCTAGATACGAGGGAGTGTCTAACATCTGTCTTATTGTAGAGAAACACTTGTCACATACATCATAGTCTAATCCTGCTATCGATATAGCTACACTAGCTTTCCGACAACCGCAATTGTTATCCACTAATCTAGCAGAGATGTCTTGCAATATGAGACCTACTCCCATGTTATAACACCTACATACTGTACCTGTGCATACATATCTCACTAGCCCTTTAAGGGCCGCAGAAGACGAACTCGAGGATTGACAGAGAAACCCTGTTTCGCACTCATGTGGTTGTCTCTGTTCCGGTTTCACCAGATATTGGTTAACACCAGGGAACGTGAGTACTACGCTATTTGCTACCATAGTAGATCCTAGACCACAAGGGGCCAGATATCTCTTATCGGGACAAGAGGTGGGCACCACATAGGACCTACTGTCCTCATTGGTACTCAATGTGACACCATCGTATTTGCGTGGGAAACCTTTGTGACCTAGGGTTATAGGAGAATCAGGTTCTGAGGTTAGATCTATTGTTGCCATAAAACCTGGTGGCTTGAGATCATCACATATCATCTGATTATCTATGTATGTTAGTGCCTCTGCTAGTCCTTTTGATCCTAATGTACACTTCTTACCGAACTGAAACATAGGGTTCACCATGTAAGATGTTCTAACTAACAAGGGTAACTTGGTAGTACCAGTATCACATACTGCTATCCTCTCATGTATATGTCCCACTACTAGCGGTGGAATATGTAATGGAATTATGTACCTTTCATCAGTTATATACCCAGTGTTTATATCCATGCCGTGACTATGACATTGCATGTAGTTAGATAACGTACTATGACCGCTGTACATTAACCGGTGGGTAGCTTTAGGACCATCATATTGATCACTATCCTCATCACCAAGGTGACTAGCATCGTCTCCGTCTGATATATCGTCAAGTAAACTGTGACTGTCTTCGTCACTGCTATATATATCGCCCCAATCTGACATTATGTCTGTAGATTCTTGCATAGAGTTCTTTCAAGGTTTAAATGATACAAGGATCTATGTAGGTAGAGAAACCTTGGTTTCAGTCGTAAATACTGTAGAAGGCAGTGACTTCGCGGCAGCTATAAATAGGGGAACCTGCTATACCAACTTATCTGATCAATACGAGGCTGCTACATTATGCATAGCAATGATATCATGCGAAGGTTACAGACTAAGCAACCGGACATGTCCCAGTATACCGGACACAACATTTGCTGTGCTATGGAGCAAGATAACTAGCGTCGTAGAACATACCTCATCGCGTGTTGAGCTTATGCATCTTATCAAAGGTAGAAACGAACAAGGGTACAAGAGTGCAATGAATGTAGAAGCCTATCAAGACTCTGGCATATTATGTCGGACTTCAAGAGAAGAACTAATTACTAGACAGTCCGATATAGATGCGATGCATGGGACGGAGGTTATAGGGTACCTAGGTATCAATGTAGAAGCTAGTCAGCAATGCGGATACTTTCGGTCCATAACTGGAGCACTATGCCATGTCGTAGGTGCACCGCAGGTGTTTACAGGAATATACGATAGTGTCATATGCAACCATGGTAGTAAATGTACAGTTACCGATATATGCAGTCATAAGACATTTACTCTGTGTATGCTGTGTGGAGCTACTTATTGTGGCACTATATCTGTTGCACTCCAGTATCAACAAGCGTTGTTAAGTGATGAACAAGTCTCAAACCCCGTCACATCTTTGGATAAGGAACACTATCTGCCGCACGCTGCTAGATCCCAGTGGTATAGGTTTAGCCGTGAAATACTAAGCAACATGTTATCGCCTCGCAATATAGTAAACAGAGGATGTATATTAATAGGGTCAATAGAAACAGATAAGTGCATTTACTGCATATGGTTCGTGAGACCTACGATTGCATATAGCACATGGAGCTATATTAGTGCTATAGGGAAAGTGGGGTCTCTAGAGAGCACAATAGAAAGTATGTATGCTCGTTGGAGGCCATATACTAAGAAAGAAATACAACTTAGTATCTCTGATAAATCACAAAGACCTATAGTGAAGGTTAGTGGAACGATGTCATCGATCTATCATGATAACGTGCGCATAAGCACCAATCAAGTGTCATACTGTTCGTCGGTTTCGTTTGCATGCAGCACTCTAAGAATACAAGTCATAGACAACAGACAAGCCACGGTTAATATACGAGATGTAATGTGCACTCAACGATTGTTATCATGCCTGCTTCCACACCAGCATAAGGAAAGTTTTAGTGTTACACACGGTAGCAGTTACGCGTCGCTCAAAATGCACAAGGAGAGAATCGCTAATCCTGGTGGTGCTAGAATAACAATAGGCAAGAACGGAGGTATGCAATACATAGGGCGTATGAACCAAGTGTGCGATTCATATCTAGTGCTCTGTCGAATAATGAGAGAAAACATGAGCACTAAGGAGTTTAGAAAGCACCTATCAAGGTCACATATCATGAAGACACATAGCTTCCCGGACGGTATCAGCAGAACGCGACAACCTTAGTTGTACGGAATCAAAGCATACTGGAAAAAGGATCATCTCCAGGCTTGAATTGCTCGATATTGCTTAGAACAATAGTACGCTTCTTCTTGGGAGGAGTAGTGAAAACAACTGGTTTAGATACGCGAGGCTCTGGAGTCGTGGTCGTCTTCTTAACCGGTGTCTTTTTGGCTGACGTTCTCTTGACTGATGTCTTCTTGGTCTTTGACTTAGAACGAGAGCTAGCAAATGAACTAGCAAGCTCAGTTGCTTTGACTGGAGTCAACAAATCTTCGATAGAGAGTGATGTCATTGCGCTGACGCTTGCTAATGATGCGTCGGTGCCACTAGTGGCTCTAGGTAGCTTACTGTCTGGTGTCTTGTTTACCACAGGGTTCACGTGTACTGCATTACTAGGCTTTACTGATGCATCTAGAGATGCGATAACATTATCGTGAATGGAGGCATGAACGTAGGCGTTCGTGTGAATGATCTCTGCCATCTCACTGATCAGATTCTGTTGTTTGCGGCACAACGTGAACCACTTAAAGATCAATGGGTCTGTGTCTTTTTCCGTGCATGCTGCACGCATAGCACTATCAATTTGATCAAACTCGGAACCCAGAGCATTAGACTTAGACAGGACTTCCACCATGCCACTCTCAATAAGTGCCTTCACAGATTTAGTCATCGTATACTGTATATCTGACTCTTGTGTTCCTTGGACACTCGTGTAGATCTTAGCTATGCGTGCCAATACTTTCTTTGCACTCGGGGGTATACACACGTAGTTACTATGTGCACCCACAAGATCTCTGTTGTATGTGATCCTAGATAATTGAGCAGGTTGTCCTGATTGAACTACTGTACAAGTTATGTTATGGTGAAGAAGTCTCTGTTTCACGGATGATGCAACATAAAGGGCTTCTTTTCCGACAGCCAGCAGTGTAAACACCTTATCTCTGTATGAAGTTGCTTGGGCAGTCAAGAGTGTACATATAAATTCCACAGTATACTGTAGTCGTTTAAGATTCATCACAGGAGTAGACTTCTTATTTGAGACAGCGTAATACGATGCGTTAAGCCATATACACCCACCTTTGATGGTTTTCCATGATTCACGCACACAACGAACCATTAGAGACCTAAGTTCTGGATCATCTTGGAAGTGTTGCCCAATGATACGTGTTGTTGGTGTGTCTGGAGTACCATGCTGTTGTGCATAGGAAGCCCCTAAGAAAGGCACTACATTGTCTGGATATGGATGAGATCCTATCACTACAGTGTTCACTCTATAATTGAAACATGCTACCATGTAGCGCATTACAGACATTAATGAGTTCTGTTGAGCAACCAAGGTAGCCATGTCAGCGAACATCTCTCGTACTAAGCGTATAGATCTTTTGCGTGCGCGTTGTACAGCCTTGTTGTCGTCATGAACCATTTTCAATTTCATAGATATTGTCACTCCGGTGCATATACAAGCGACGCTTACAAGCCAGTAGCTTACTCCTTGGAGTACACAGACACATCACCGCACTGTATAGATGCTATCACAGATTCTCAGACGAGATACTGTCCAATACATGGACCATCTTGTGTAGGACATTTTGAGATGCACGAAGGGATGTTGTTTCTTCCATCCTGGATGACTCCATCGAGTAGAGGTCGAGAAAATGAGTTGTTTCTCCTCAAGAACAAGTGTATAGCAGGACGTGCAGCTTACGATGTATATGTAAAAGCCGTGTTGTCTACTCTACGAGGTAAGAGTGGATATACAAGGTCTGTATCGACGATGAGCATTCAGGGTAGTCTGCGTATGGTGATATCACCTGGTCACACGTGCTCAGATAACAGCATATATGTGCCCCGCTACATAGCTGAGCGCTGCGTAGTTCCTGTAATAGAAGGTGACCACTATCACTCGTCTAGACTCTCAGATTGCAGATATGTGATCTTAGTTAGACAACCATGTATGTGGACTGGAGGGATCCAGCCAGTAGAACTGAGACTCACCGATCCGGACCTCGATGATGGTGTGGGACCTGATGTCAACTGCAGTATGAAAGTTCCTCTTGCTTTATGTACTCCTTTTGGAGCGGACTTTGACGGTGACGAGATGACAATATTTGGTGTGCGTACTACGCAGTCTGAGATGGAATGTGCTACGTTTGCATGGGATCATGATAAGTACAGTCCATATAATGACGAAGACTACAATAAAGTAGTGCACTCACATGCCGATGAAGTAGGTACGATGTCTAACACAATGGCCATATGCACAACAATATGCTGGACTGATAGAATATATGGGGTCCGAGCTACGCCAGTGCACGCGAAGTGGATGACATCTGTGTCTTCCATGATAGCAATGACAAATGCCCATGAATCACCTCGTCATCTTGCCAATAAAGGTATGGAATCCATGCGTGTATCTTGTGCTAAGTCTAGTTCACAGAGCGACGTTGGTGCATCTACACGTAGAAGCCGCATAGGGTCTAGTAGAGTACATCTCAGTTCCAATGGAATTCCCATGTTTGGAAGGCGCAACATGTCTGTAATGTGCCCAGATCATATCATTTATTGTATTAATCGTAATGACGGTTGGTTTGGTAACCCCACTATACGGGCCGTTTCAAAGTTATGTTCATCGGTTATGCAGCTCACATTGAAGGTGAAATCAATGACTAATGTCCAGAACCTGTCACCTACATTATCGTTGTTGTCTGGATCAACCTCATGGTTAACTATAGCACATAACAGGGAGATATCCATACACACCATGGATGATTTATCGGATCATAGGTTGTCGCAAACAATATGCAGTTTATATGATATATCGCATGCTCCGGACAATTACAAAGACCAATTCCTAGAGCAATTCGTGAACATAGTTCTACTAGAATGTAGGCGTAGCCTGGACATAGCAGAACACCGATGTCTTGTCTTACTTCTACGTGAGATAGTAAAAGCACCATTGAAGCGTGCCATAGGCATACAAACAGTGATAGGATCGGATTACCCTGAGTTTAGTCCGTTTGCGGTATTTAGTCTATCTTACGTGGATGCCAAGTTTGCAAGATCTTATGTAGCGTACAAAACACCGTCTACCGTAGCGGAGCACATGCTGATACGTTATTTCCACAATATACCGTCTATTATGTGACAGTAGAACCACAAAACTCATCTTATGATGTACCGGCTGTCTTTATAAACCCAGAGTCTGCAACCTTCAATGCATCTAAGATACTGGCTAGACATCTGTCTAGTAACCCAAGATAATACTTCGTGTTATAAACCATAGCGCTGTCATTATATTCGGACTTCAAGACTTTGATAGGTTGCTTATCAGAGCTCACCAGTACACTAATGTAATCGTCTGTTATTCCCATTACGGTGGTGCGTATCACCATGTATGCATGGTTTAGCCCAGAACCCTTTGTCACTTGAACATACAGGGATCTATACTCTCGTCTTATATCCTTTACAATAGACAAGGGTGTGGAGTTCTGTTGCATTATATTTATGAACCTGCGGTATGCAATATCAGTTATGATAGCACCAGATCGTCTCACAAAGGAGATCCCCTTCGTTATGTGTGTATCGTCACGTAGTGCAGCACTATAGTGTTTCTTAGTCAGCAACACGAAAGATTTGTACACACTACTGCTTATGCCATCTCCTATCTTCACTCCTGTATCTTGTCTCTCTACTTTGAGATCCGTGAGGCATGTATATGACATAATGCGGTTCACTATTTTAGGCACCAAGCCACGTACAGTGGTCATATGAGAGGAATATAGACGTTCGCTGCCAGGTGAAGCTGCTAGATACTCACACAGGTGTGGTACAGATATGTGCTCCGAATCCCTCATCAAGACATCAACGTAATCTTGTATGGGTCTACATCTATCGTTACGCATAAAAGCATTCATAGAGTTGCTGTTTCCAGCTAAGGTAAACATCACACTATCTGTGTCTCCATATAGAACATCGAAACCTAAGTTCCCTATGATCGCAGCTGTCACATTAAGTGCCCATCTACCGCATGCGGTTATGGACATTCCGCAACGAGGACTATATGTGTTGTACTGTGGGAATGACATGATTCCATATAGGGAATTAGCATTGATTTTATACGCATACTGAATTTGATCATAAACTTTAGCTTGGTTAGTGGCACCATTGCCTTCTCTCTGTTGTTCTTTTAACTTCTGTTTGAAACGCTTTCTGGTCGAAATAAGGGACCTACACGCCTCTGCACATATGCGACGACCAGGGAAAAACCGAGCCTGGAAATCTGGTCCTGACACTATCGTAGCATGTCCTGATGGAACCTGCAACCAATCCACTGCATAGTCTGTGTGTGACAAGCTCGACTTAGGCCAACACCAACTAAGAGGAACAAACAGTTTGTTAGCCGAGAGAGACTCAGCATGTCTCACCATGCAGCACTTACATATCTCGTTTGACCTGTCTTCACCCAATATGTTACTGTGCGCTGTATCATAGTCATGTAGAACGACCTGTACTGAACAGACCCGTAGACTAGGATCTTGCAACATAACAGTAGACCTAAGCATATGAGATACATACTCTTCATCGGGAGCAGTGCTTACCACATTGTACCACTCACCTATTATACACTCCATACGCGGGTCTTGACCGTCTTTATATGGTGCATCTGTTCCTATTACACAAGCACCTAAGAAGCTACCAGCACTGTGTTTCATCAGGCTTATGTGAACCTCTATAGAATCGAAGCGACACATACGATGGTACATTGAGCACTCGAAATCTATTGATTCTGGGGATATTCCCGCAGAGCATATTATGCTAGGGTACATAGAGGTGAAGTCCACTACGAGCACATTGTGTGCTATAAGAGGCTGGC
>Ga0115005_10002227_pt1 | contig 15495 bp, 12 predicted proteins | sample ArcOceMetagenome_FD_87163 | JGI IMG/M metagenome (GOLD analysis project Ga0115005, IMG submission 87163) | Marine eukaryotic phytoplankton communities from Arctic Ocean - Arctic Ocean - Greenland ARC118M Metagenome | ecosystem: Environmental > Aquatic > Marine > Oceanic | place: Arctic Ocean... | reverse complement strand
TCTGGTGGGGGGGACAGTATTTCATCTTCGACAAGAAGCCTGTCCACTAGCCGTTCAAATCGTCGACACATTCCACAAACTCGTTCAGAAGGTTTTACTCCTTCTTATCTTTTCTATCGTCAAGAGGTGAATATGCCAATGGTGGCGGCGCAACAACACTACCAGGTTCCACCGCTTCGAGAACGTGCATCTTCATCCTCCGGCGTCGCCGCTTGTTCTCGTCCCGATGATGATGCGCCACCAGAGGCAGCCACAAGAGGAACTGCCACACTTCACCATTTCACTGGAGGTCAAAGTGTAACAAGAACCCCGCCGTTTCCAGCGCCTTGTTCTTCCCCCCCGGACAGAACGGAGCACGAGACGAGGAGGACCGAGGAGGAGATGAGCCCGTCGTCAAACATTTCCCCTATTATCTTCGATAGGCCCCCCCCTCCAAAGTTGTTGTCCAGGAGTATTTAGGATTATCTCTCAGCTACTAGTAGTAGTAGTACTAGGTGCAGCAATGGTAGCAGAAATACTAGAAGTACAACTACTTTGTAGCACCACAAGCCGAAAACCAGAAGAAAGGATACAGAAACAAGCCGAAGACCAGAAGTCAAGAAAGGATACAGCAAGAACAAACGGAATTGTTGCACGTCGTATGGGACGACGAATTCATTTAGAAGCAACAGGACGAACAGAACAGGGATGCTAATGCCCACATATACTATAACTGCTAAGATACATACTACATTTTCATGAAAATTTGGCCGTATCTTATTGGAACTTCTTGGAAGCTTGCAGAAAAAAAAATCGAAAAATTGAAACTTTCGAAGCAATGAAGAATTGTACACCTACGTACTTCAGTGAGCCCAAAACTGAGAACACGCTCATTGTGACATTTTACCCTTCTCTCTGTATGAAACGGTCAAGTAACGGTCAAACGCAATACGGCATAAAAATTTAAATGAGTCCCATGTTTGGGGATAATGCTGATGGAGAAACCGAATTGTAATTCCAATTTAAGATGCAATGAATTTCTATGGATGGATGGATGGATGTACGTGGGTGAGTTCCTGTTTGGAATCACAGAACAAGAAGGATTGATTTAATATCTGCACCAAATGCATTATTTTTCCAAATAGTGCTACACAATACAAATGTCCTTGACAATTTGCTCACCATTCGGAATTATCAAAGTATTTGGTACCATTGAACTACTATGCAAAAGACATATATTATAATTGATTGTAAAGGTCTGCAGGGTTTAGAATCCTCAGGTCCCTCTATTTTGGGATCTTAAACTTGTTATGCGCGTTCAGCGAGACTGCCATGAAAACCATAACAATAAACAATAATATCTAATATTTCAATTAAAAAATAGAAAAGAAAGGGAAAGAAGATAAAATAGATCTTACATTTTCAGACATTTTGCCTTGTACTCGTAATCATTACAGAACGGAAGATCCATCAAGCACTCCCAACAAACAACCTAGCTTATCTACATGAAAAAGCTGGAGATAAACAAAGATAAATACACCTTTTTGCATTCTACAACATTTCAATACATTTGTAGATGGAATGTATCAAAAGGTGTATTTATCTCCTATTACCAAAAAAACGGACTTTTTGCTGGTCACTCTCGCGGAACGCGCCTATATACCAAAGGTAACTCTTCCGTCGTCTTCTGTTCCGTTTCCATTGATAACAACCCACACCCGCACAACTTGGCCGCCATAGAAGGTACTATTATGACCAATTTTCGGTGTTCTAAAAACAACTTCACCTCGTGCAGCCATACCACTCGTAGTTACTGTCATTGCATTTGCATAACAAGGTACGTACAAATAAATGAAACCCGACCGCTTCGAATCGTTCCGAAGTTGCAAATCTATGGTCGTGCTTGTTGAATTAAACTCTACGACCTCGTACCCACAAGTGAAATGCAGTTCGCTTCCAATATACTGTCCTTTGTTAAGAGACACTGGTTTGACATGAAAAATTTCCGACTCGTGCGGTCCCAGCTTTTTGCTAATGTTTTTGACGCTTTGCTCTGCTGATACCCACGCATACTTTGCAGACCAAAAGCTAAATACATGATAACCAAGGTGAAGATCGTTTGGAACAACATGCTTTGGAGGCAATGCAGCGTGCATAGGCAAGGAAACTATTGTATGTTCGTCTAGCCAATTGCTCAAGGATACAATTGACCAAGATCCAAGACCTTTCGTTACAGGCAGGCAATTTCTATCACGATCCCATGGATTTGCCCATGGTACATCAGGCGAAAAAGAGGTTCTCTTTGCGTTTAACGATGACATCTCTCTTGCTGAAATGTTCTTCATATCCACTTGAACTTGGTCAGTGCACCAAAGTCTCATCAAACTTGGAATGCCACTCTTGCTAGTATTATGCAGATCCAAGGCAACTCCAGTTACACCTGTTACAGGATATACGCGAGTTGCAACTCTCAACCTTTCACTAGAAAGTTTACTCAGATCATCAGATAGCAGCAGCATTCCTCCTGTCATTGCAATTACAGTAGCTGCACTTTTGACCTCGACATCTGTTAACCTAGTTGTATTGCCAAGAAGAATGCAGTCCGGGTCGTTATGCCAAAATCTATGCCCTATCATTGAGCGAGTGACAGAGTTCCGAACCATGGCTCGTAAGCTTGGTAATGTTCCGTGGTCCCACCAAGGTAGGGGGAAATCAGGATACCATGTCGGTCCGGTATCAGCACTGATCCTGTTTGCATCAATAAGCCCAATTGCAGGTCCAATTGGACAACCACAACCAATAATGAAGGTTTCTGACCCGGCGGCAGCTCTTAATGTCTGCAGAGCAAGATGCATAGTCTCAGCTCTAGACATGCTCAAATCGTATTTACCATTTCCTTGCAAGCAAGCCGCATACAAAAAGTCAAGCTTCAAGACTTTATATCCCCACTCTTTCACTGCTCGACGAATGCATTTGAAAGCATATTCGCGAACAGCCGGGTTCGTTGCATCTAACCCATAAAAGAATTTTCCACAGTTTGACGAGTTTGCGATTCTTCCTTCGTTGTTTCGAATGATCCAATCTGGATGTTCTTTCGCAAGCTTCGAATTCTTATCACAGGCATAAGGGGCCATCCAAATCCCTGGAATCATTCTGTTAGAATTAATGCTGTCTGCCAGTGCTTTCATACCTCCACTGGCAGCCGGAAATCCCTTTGGCTTCAAAGAATCCCAGTCTCCCCAAGCTGTCATGTATCCGTCGTCAATTATGATGGCATCAGAGGAAATCTTTGACTTAAGATCTGCCAGTCTCTCGAAATTGTCAGTGAGAGATGCAGCATCAATATTTTCATAGTAATGGTACCAGCTGCACCAGCCAGTCAAAGGAGGGAAACTTTGTAAGGGCTTTGCAACATTGTAGGAACTGACCGCATCCAAATATGATGCCATTGGTTCTTCGTCATAGCAATTTCCTGATAATATTTGGCAGTAAGCCCAGTCAGTACTAATCCCCTTTTCGTTTGACGCAATAATGCCTTGCATGCTCGCATGCATTACAACGCGGGAAAGATCTGAATCAAATGTAACAAGCCCGTACTGTCTTTGCTGTGATAAAAATCCAAGGACCAATGCTGGCCCGCCATGCTCATCCAATTTACATGTTGCCGCAGACACTGCGAGCACACCATCGATATCATCTTCGGTACCGTCTTCGCCTTCGTTGCACGAAACACATGTATAGAAATCTGATTTGTAGTGCGCAAGCCCATGGAAGCTTCTACCATCATCGCTCGGGTCATCTTTCGTGTTGGAGCAACCTTTCTGAATATATCCTCCACTCGACAAAGTATCACTACCGTCGTTTCGAACCCAAACCCCATCCTCCTCTTCAGTGGGAGGCGGAGGGATGTCAGCGCCAAAGTTGAAGGCCTTGCTCAAGAAGTCAGGCATTGCAGGCTTTGGTTGCTCATCTCCTTGCGTCACGCTACCTGCGAAAGACCAACTCTGGTACCCATTGATATATATATTTGTTGGATGCATTGCAGAACATTCGCTGTCGCTATAAGAATCTCGCGAAGCTTCTTCATTAGCCATAAACTCCTCATTTTCCGGATTTGGATTTGGACTTGGATCTGAATGAACGTCCAAATTCCCGTCCAAGACGGTAAAAGCTTCAAGTGCAATGCTCGCGTCTGGTGGCATTTGCACTTTCCATAGTAGCGGTGGGGGCACCCCCTTGTGCTCACTTCCGTGCACATCATTGTGTTCCACTTTCATTTGATCCTTGTGAGAAAGGTTTGGCATGACAAAGGTAACAACAATGGGATGCTCTATCCCCTTTGATTCACTTTTATACCAAGGTGGGAAAGGAATCCCATCATCTATTCCATCTTTCTCTTTTTGTGTGTACCCATTCTCTTCCAACACACTGGGTCCATCGAGAGGGATGCGTTTATCATGAACAATTTTCCTGCATTGTGTAGGAAATCTCAGTTCAGTTTTGCATTTGCTTCGGAGCAAAACTTGCACCCCTTTACACTCCTTGAATCCGCGAATATTCACATCTGCATTCTCCAAGAACTTCACACTTATGATATCTTCCGCATCGTACTTTTCCATATATACTTTTGTTTTCTTCAGGCATGAATTGGTGCATTTACTTCGCTTGAAGACACGCTGGACATAATCTACTGCAATATTCTTGTTTGTATAAGAAGGAAGTGCATGCCCAGCTTGTGTAAAGGTCACTGTGAGAATGTTCCGAGACTGAACTTTCCAGCTTGTGAGTTTTGATGCGAACTCCCATCCAAGAAAAGATTCATCTACTTTTGGATTTTCTGGAGCTGCATTAGATCTATCTTCAGGATAGGCAAGATTAATGGATCGAGATGGAATCGTAAATTTCCACTCTGTGCCTTTATTTAAGATACTATCAAGAGAACCTTTTTGCACAGAACTAGCAGTCTTGTAGTCTGGTGCTGAGATCAACGCTTCCTGAAGATTTTGGAGCGAAGATGACAATTCAATCTCAACTGGGCATCCACCCTGCTGATTCAAAGGTTGAGCATCCTGACTCATGCTTTTGAAAAGTTACGAATAATGGGCTGAGGTTTCGCGTTCTGTTCTGGTGATCAGATGTAGAATATCTGGATCCTAAACCTTTTAGTACTAATTGAACAAAACTTTGTGATGCAATGTGCAGCGATCAGCAGGATGAGGACCATCACAGAAGGGACCATCATGTCAAGGTTCAAGGTGGTTCGCAAGCGAGCAAGCGAGCAACAAGCTGTCGCAAGCAACAAGCAAGCGAAAAGCAAGAGCGCAGCGAGCGCGAGGACGACCGAGCAACAAGCTCAAAGCGCACCTTTTGTTGCGCGTACCAACGCCACCAAAGTTGATACTGGTTATTTAACCGCTTTGTGTTTCTTTTTGCCGTTCACATCTTGAAAATCTTGAATCTCGAACCCCAAAACCGTGAATGCAAACAAGCATTAGTTATTAGTTGTGCAAACATACATTGAACATACGGTACAGCATACAGTGCAATTTTGAGGCTAATTTGATTCATATTTGAATATTATGCACGACTTGAAACCATCCAAGTATACCTCAAAATAGATGTTGGTATGCCTGTTGTTTGTCATCATTGCAGTAGAACACCTGAGCATGAATAAGGTGCCTTTCCGTGGAGACCTCGTCGACGATTTGCGAATAATCAATACGTGTAGCCCGGCCCGCTGGAGTATTTCAATGCACTGGTTGATATTCAAAGAAGTATCGGTGCAATACTGCTACTGCTCGAGATAGGTATGGGACATTTCTGTATGTACCTGCGATAGATTCGTACTTCGTACTACCAGCACCAGTACTATCTATTTGAACGAGGCGTTGACGCGGAGCCGAAGAAGAGTCGAGATGGATTGGCTCCAGTTCCTGAGTTTTCTGTACTCTTTCCCCATATGTGAAAAACTCTCTCGCTCGTTGGGATCTCTGGGGTCTATGCAACGGTCGAAGGCTGACTGAAAATTTCCAAATGCTTCAACTTCGTTGTCTGCTGCCTGCACTGTGCTTCAGTAGAGATGTGGCAAACGTTGTTAACACCAAAGAGAATCTATTCCCGCCCCAACTTTCGCGTTTTTGGTCACTATCGTATGTGTTTCTGAAATGTTGGATTGAAGCTTTATAGATAGTCACACCACCTCGCCTCTATCCTTCCCGAATTATATGTATACCAGCAATCATCAATCCTAGAGAGAATTTTATCGATCACGACTTTTGCCTTCAGGAACTCGTTGTATCCGATTATATGTCTCTACGAGGTGGATTACACATTTAGTCCGATTCATTTCCCTTTTACCTTCAATAATCTTTGTTGAACCTATTTTTGGTCCTGCCTCTAGCATGTCCATGCATCCCTCCAATACCTCAATCGTATACTCTTACTTTTTGAGTCGACGATTGAAATTGTTGCTGCTGAGATGTAAAGAAAGATATACTAAAACTCCACTTCATCACGTTTGATTCAATGTACCATCTATACGCGATATTGTGCTTTCCACGTCTTCGCACATAAAAGCTAGATCCTTCATTAACATTACCTTCCAACTTCCAACTTCTTCATCGGTGTTCGGTGTTCAGATCATGACCTATGACCTCTCTAGAGAGGGCTCTTTCGAAATTTCGGTGTTCAGGATCATGACCTATGGCCTCTAGGGCTCTTTCGAAAAATGTGTTGTGCGCTTGAGATGAAAATATCCCTCTTCTTCCAGTTCTTCCAGACAACCATACGACATGGTATGAGCGGCTCCAAAAGCATAATGAATATTTCTTATTGCTTGCGTGAGCTGTGAATGAAAAGAACACAAAACACAAACCCACACTACTACCTACTACTTGTACCAGAATTTCGAGCATCATCCCACTCTAAAGAAATTTAGAGCTAAATTTGCCGAAAAATGAGCGAATAATAACGTCTCACTTTTCCAAATCTATTTATACAATACTTGCACCGTATTGTCCCATTATCAACATCATTCCATTTATTTGTTCCCCATGCGTACGTTCGAGAGTGCGCTGATAAAGACAACCTAGCTAGATGCTTATCGCACATATCCTCAGGATTGGTGTTTGAATCCACTCTTACAAATCGAAATAGGTGAGAAGTATTTGTTGAAAGATAATGATAGGGCTGCCTACTATTGGTACAGTAGTACAATGGCGATACCAACTGTATGCTAGTGTTGAAAGTTCAAGAATATTTGAAAATGGTCGAAAATACAGATATGTTTTATTGCGAGCATCAATGGTGTTGCTGAATTAGAATAGATAATCGAAGATCCTCGTTATAGACGTCTTTCTACAGCTAGCTAAATGGAGATGGGACTCCGAAAAGCTAGCTGGGATGAACCTCGATCATACGGACATCACTGTCCTACGCAGTCTCGATGAGTGCGTCACGTCGGGAGTGAAGAACAACGAGCTCGCTATCTGTCGAGCTCTGAATTCTTGGAGAATATAAATGACGCGAGGAGAAAATCTGTGCCTAACCGACACTTCACCATTTTCCTCTTCTCGCTAGAGGATCGTAACCTCACCACTCGACGATCACTTGTCGCTAACATATCGAGTGTTTTCCCTTCAAGCTGTGCATGCTTTCAGTTTCTCAGTCTCAATGAGCTCATAGACAGGGGTTAAGAGAGCGTTCCAGATCTAAATTTCTTTCGTGGAACGGAAGATCTTAGCGCACCTCTTTTCTTGGAACTTCTAACAGGACTGAAATATTTTGTAAAAAATATAAAAATAGTATGAATATATCCCACACAAAATTACGTTCCTGTATCACATTCACATAAAAACCAGAAGCACGATAACCCCGGGAATGTACAAGTAAACCTCACGACTGACTCCCCGTTGCATACAAGGACCCGTTCACCACAAAAAAATCATAATGAGCAACAACGCAGTCAAGATGGACCCAATAGAAACTACCAAGGATGATTCACCAGCACCAGCCAAAATTTCACCAACAAGTTCAGCAAGTCTTCCAGAAGAAGAGTCGAGAAGCGAAAGGGGCCCAAGCGTGCCCCAGTCAGTAGCTTCCCTTCCCGATATCAACATATTAGCTAATGATGTTCTCTTAGGTCGAGGAGGTGGCACCAATAGACACACTGGAAACATTTTCTTCCGAGATCTCGTATCTGAACACCAACCCGCTTATGTCCAAGCACGCAAACGTGATAAGACACTGATTGCCAAATCAATCGTGGCTCACGTCCGTAGCAAAAATGGTAGATTTCTGAGGGAGGAGAATGGAAAATGGATTGACGTTGGGGATAAAAAAGCAGCTGAAAAAGCAAGTCAAGCTCTTCGAGAAGGTTTGTCTGGTAGAATGAGAAAAATTGTCAAAGTGGGTGGAGCTGGTTTGCAGAAACTGAAAAAGATTGGATTTTCGATTTACGAGGATAATATAACACGGGCTGACGTGCAACGTCGAATTGAATCATTCGACCAAAACAAGAAGTCTCAGCACACCCACACAAGTGATTCGCAAAATTCATCCGACGATGATAAGAAACCTTCTGCGAAACGTTGAGTGGCGCATTTCCGGGCTGCAAGAGGAGGACTGTATACTTTGACGGTACCGGTAGGGGGCAGTCTTTCTCTTTTTGGCGATATCATACATTACCGAGTAAAGAGTACTATTTTTTCATACCTATGCCCAATTCAAATGTTTGAATGTGGTCACTCTTATCTATTACACAAGATTCTGGCCAATTGTTTCTTTTGCTCAACCAAAAACTCGTATTTCCTATTGTATTTTCAAAATATCAAGCGGGCGAGCAGGTAGACCTACCGGTATCAATCTTACTCTTCTTCATTCAATATTTGATGTGGAAGAATAGCTCGAAGAGTGGAGACGAATATGAGCATTATTTGACAGCAGTATCGTCCGAATCCCTAGTGGATAAGGATTGGATGAGCCCTTGACCTCTCACAGATTGACTGGTAACCCAGAAAAAGCAAATCTGTGAGAACCCAAGAGCGCAACCATCACTATCGCTCATTTCGTTTACAGGATCAAGTGGAGTGCGAAACAGTGCACTCAGTCTCAAAAGTGAGTTTTAAATTTTTAAATTAGTTATGGTACCATATTTTCCCCGACATTTAGGGATAGTCTTCCAAATTTGAGACACAGTTGAAGATGTTCTCCAGGTTTTGGAGACCACAAATTATCGACCAATGAACTTGATTCCTTCCTCATTCTTCCTCCATCCACCTGTTACCTATTTACACAACATGTCTTCATTTGTGTTGACAGGGAAGCAACCACCTGCGTTTACATAAAACCACAAAGTTCTATCAAATCATTTTGTGGACTTGAATACCTGTATTATTTCTTGTTAGCTGCTTCTTCTCTCCTTTTTAAATGCAAAGAACGCGGTAGTTAATTGTGAAGTTCGTTTTTTACCATTAAAAACTGAAACGCATCATGGATACCAAAGATCTCACACTACACAAGGAATATAATTCTGATGATTCCTCATGCCTTCGTAGGTCATCTCGGCTGAACACTGCAGCTACTGCATCAGAGGCGACCGTTGTCTCAAATGATGTTGAAGAGAAACTCATCACACTCACACCTGCAGTAGGTGCCGATTTTCGGCACTCAACATCTTCGACTGACATCAATGCAACATCTCACAAGCACATCAGAATCACGTCTTCTTCAACCAATATTTCGGTTTTGACGCAAGGCACAATGCCTTCTTCTGCCGCCTTGCATTCAGATTCTGCTTGTGAAGGATCTACAGCGCGGAGGAGTAAAAGGATTACTTCTGCGCGCCTGGAATATAAAAGAAAGCAAAAGACTCGTCTCTTCGTTAATCCTTCTAAATCGTCAGACTTTGAGGCTTTTGTATACCAAAGTGAGAAGTTGCCAGGTCAAACTGTGGTGGATTCTGATTTTATTCCTCCTGTGAGCATCAACAACAAACGAGCCAAAACATCTGAGACGAGTTATTCCATCGAGTGCGGAAAACCCACCACGTCTATTGCGTACTGCATAACGCCTACCTTATTCTCGTCATGCCAAGACTCCCTTACACTCACGTATTTGTATAAGTCTGTGTATGGCACTGACTATTTCGCCTCACTGATGGAAAGAGAGAATACTGAATTTGATAAGCGGGCTGAATCTGTCTCTCGGCACTCTCCAACTCTGTTCCGAGCTGGTGCAAGGCCTAGAACACGCAGTATCTGTAGAGAGGAAGAAAAAGAAATGTCTCGAATTGTTCGAACTGCTCCATTCTATATGTCAAGCAACTTTCAATTCCATATCTCATTAGAGATGAGATCTATTCTTATTGGTTGGATAATCAGTGTGGCAAAGGACCTTAAGTTAATGCACGAAACAATCCACTGTTGTGTGAAAGTGCTTGATCGAGGCCTAGAGAAAATTGAAATGACAACTGAAACATTTCACGCGTATGGATGGTGAGTTTTCCAATCTTTGTCGGCGTCTTTCTTCATTTTTCCTCCGTTTCTAACTGGCATTGACTTCCAACAAACATAAAGTGCCTGCCTCTTGCTTGCAGTCAAGTTGAACGAAGTGAAAGCAGCAAAGGCTGTGGACGTTTCCTTCTTCACTGATGGCGCGTGTACTACAAATGAAATCTGCAGCATGGAAATGCAAATTTGCATGGCTCTCAACTTCGATTTGCAATACGTTACTTCATTTCACTTCTTGGATCATTTTCTTGACGCGTCCTTCACGATGAGCATCTCTAGCGATAACGACTTAGATGCTGCGACCGTTAGGTACAACCCAAAGCTACATGCAATGGCCCTCTTCATCTTAGAAACATCTCTTTTGATCCCTTCATTAGTAGATGTGAAGGACAGCCTTATCGCCGCCGCGGCCTTGTATCTCGCGCGAGCTCTCGTGGGCGTCGGTGAAGTGATCTGGAATGACCAGCTCGTTCACCATTCTAGATATCGAGTCGAAAACCTGTCCGAAATTGTATCTCTGCTTCACCATTTCCTACAACACATGGAGGGCAATGAAAATATGAGAGCGACATTGAAAAGGTTCAATACCGCTGATTATCACTTTGTCCCTCAAAAGGTATCTATCCTTCCCAGCGATCTAAAACTACCTTGAGATAGAGTTGCGCCAGATGAAGATGAAATCTAAAAATCTTGCGCAATACAAGTACATATTCATATTATATAACTCAACTAAGAGTTGCTACCTGCTAAATTCAATATAAGACATACGATCAATATTATTCTTGATTTGATGTAGAACAATACCGTTTTCGGCAAATATTGTCAAACTGCTACATACACTAGCTGACTTTCTTTGAAACGTTCACAGTGGTCCATTTGATGTCCTATTCTTAAAGAAACAGTGTGCCACTCATTGCCTTGGTCACAGTCCCTGTTATTTTTATTCCACCTTCTTCTAACAGGGTGCACTCGATAATTCCTCCCCTTTCCGATTTCTGCGCACCTACAATAAAGTCTTTCTCGAGTTTCTTACCGAAGTAAGGTCCTAACACGCAGTGAGCTGACCCAGTTACAGGATCTTCGTTAATGCCTACCTTCGGACCAAAGAACCGCGAAAAGAAGTCTGCTCTTTCACCAGATTCTCTTAGTTCCTCAGACACGAGACAGCAAACAATCAATCCGCGAGTGTACCCATCAAAAGTCTTCATTGGACTAAAGTCAACATCTGCCGCCTTTGGCATGGATAAGAAAGCATCTGTCGTGACTTCCACCAGTAAGTCGTCCCCGACATCATCAAGACCAACTTGACACAAGGCAGACTCAAAATCTTCATCGGTCATGGAGGGGAAAAGTGAATCTTTGATCATTTTCTTAGCTGCAATTGCAGTGTCTGATCCAGCTTCCAATAGGATGGTTTGCTTTGATGGGAACTCCATGATAATTTTACTACTTCCGCTTCCATTTGCTGCTGGCTTTGCTTTGAGCACATCATTATTTGCATGAAACAAAACGGACACGTCTCTCTTCCCTGTTTCTGCCAATTTCTCGCAAACGATAGACGATGCGGCGAGAGTCGCGTGGCCACACAAATCGACCTCTGTTCCATTACATGTAAAGTATCGAATGCCGTATTGCAAACCTACGCTGACTTTCTTTTCCCAGATGAAGGCAGTTTCACTCAAATTAAACTCCCGAGCGACCAATTTCATCCATTCCTGATTATCTTCAAAAGTAGGGTCAAACTCCTGGTCGTCGTCTGTATTCAGTTGCCCACCGTCGGTAATCAGGACAACTCCCGCTGGGTTTCCCGTGCCTTTGCCAGATGTACAAATGGGACTAATGCCAACCATACCGCCGGTATTCGCCATTGCAAAACTATCCATGATCCAGCACTCATAAGTCTTTGTCTTTTCAACGATATCATGTTCTAGGTTTTCTAGAAGCATCTCGCAATCATACCAGTCTTCCTTCCCATGATCAATTTTACTTTTTCCCAAAACACCAAAGCCACTGCGTAGATAAAACCCAACATTGTTCATTTTGGTAATCAGAACTACCTTCTCAATAGGGTATTTCAATTTCACACTCTGACTTTTTCTAATTTGTTCCACAGAGTTGAGATAATTCGCCATTATTTGCGTTCCTATTCCTTTCTTTCGATGTTTTTTCTCCACCACAACTGAATGAATGGCGAGGAATTTCCCCGATGGATCATGTGATGACATTGACTCTTCGTCGAATGTATGACATCTTGTTCCAGCGATATATCCAATAATTTGTCCCATTCCATTGAGTGAATTTCGATTATCTTCTACAACTGTTGAAATTGCCACCGGTACTGCGTTACTACTGGTACCGGTACCGGTACTGGCACTGGTACCAATACTGCCACTATTATCGATGGAAGAAACGCTACTGTTGTCATTATTGACTTTGTCATTGGTTGCAACTGCAAGGTTAGGAAGTGGTTGGTCCAATAATACCGCACAGCGGAAGAAGGACGCTGCGTGGTGTTGACGGTATTGCAATTGAGCTCTACTCGCAGCTTCGTCAGGGGGGTAGGATGCCTTTTCAAGAGCATAGATTCGTGCCAGATCTGTTGGGCAAACGTTACGAAAGAGTAACTGCGGTTCAGTGGACTGTTCCGGTTCCGGGGTTGGGGGTGGCGTGGAGGTGGAGGTCATTTGTGGATCAAGCTACTGCAGTCAGTGAGATATGAAAATGTATAAAGTGAGAGGTGAGTGAGACATATAATTTGGAAAGAGACGTTCGCTTCGAAGATCAAATTTCAAAGTGCGGTTTGTGTTGCAATGCAGCAGCAAGCTGTACCAGTATCATACTGTAATACAGCAGAATTCAAAATCGATCGTTGCATTCAGATCAGGAGTAGAAACCAGTTTCGATCTTGGATTTCAAATCAATCCATGGACAATTGTTCTGTGTATACTGTAGAGTATAGTGACCGACTGTATCAATATCAACGCAACGGCTCTACACTATTTTGCAAAAATCAATGCATTTCCTACGAAACGAACGCAAACGCAGCCAAGACAAGACCTGAACTTACCTAAGTGACGAGTTCCGAGACACTATGATGATGGATACTGGAGGTTGCTATTGTAATAAGTTTCTTTCGTGCAGAAGCAAACAAAGAAGTGAGGATTTTAACAAAACAATGATTTCGTCAAGAATTCAGAACAATGTACAATGTACTCGTAAAGATCAAATTATTTCTGCTCTGGCTTTGACTTGACTATTGATGAATGAATACTAACTATACTGTGCCGCCTATACATACTGGTAGTATTCATACCCATGAATATGAATAGTATAATACAGCAAATGTACATTCATCTCAAGGAGCGAAGGGAAGTCCAAACTTTTGACCTTGATGCGATATTGCGAGTGTCACGCTATTTTTCATTCCACCCATCACTTCCATATCTTACCTTACTTCTTGCGGGAATACGATAGTCTACAGTGAGTGAGTCTGAAGTCACAAGAAAGATTGAATTCGTCCGAACAAATAAGAGAGACCACCCCAAATAGGAAATGAGGAACGTAAAGAGTTCTTAAATCAATCCCAAGGATCTCCTAGCTTGTTAGCTTGCTAGTACGGATGGATAGCCAAAGAGGTCACTGCTTGTCGAACGGATACCGACCGGAAGGAAAGGAAAAGAAGCTTGGAAGCTTGCAACGCTTGCTTTTCCACAAACAGTCTTCTCGCCTCCTCCTCTCTTCCCGTCGTCTCTCACTAACTCACGTCGTCGGGCCGTGCTTCGGTCCCCCAACACAACAAAAAAGAGAGAGGAGGGACAGTCTCAATCCTTCCCCTTTCCTTTTCATTGATTTCTTATTCCTTGTTTGTAAAATGACTAACTTAGCTTCTTGTCCAAATTATCGTTTGTATCAACTATCAACAAGGTATCAATCACAAATCCAGAAATCGCAAAGACAGCAAACAGTTCCATTTTTCTCACACAAAGAAGGGCGACCTCTGTCAAAACAAGGCCTTTCATCAGAGATCGTCTACTCGCATGGCCATAAGAATGCCTGAATGCTTTGCAGCAAGAATATCTCCTCCTCACACGGCTGACGAACTTGTTGCTTGAAGTAAGAAATCAACACCAACGAATACTATTATTGTATTTTATATTGTCGTCCTTCACTACTACACGTAGTCCTGTAATGCAGAATCATATTTCAAGGCTCTAATAGGTAGTAGTGTACGCCGCACAAGAAAAGAGAAATTATGTCCCAGGACTGAAAACAACACAAAGATCTGGGCAATGAAATCGAGGACGCGTTTTCGTTTAGTCACACTTTTCCTTCAGCTCAGCAGCAGACATAAGAAGTAACTGAAAAGCATGTGGCTGACCATACATGCAGCCACATACATATTGAATATCCATAGCAGAGCAGAGTGAAATTTCTTTTTGGACTTTTGTACCCTCTGCGACCTCCACCAGCGAAGATCCACGGGCAAATGCAATATTTTCATCATAAAACAAGTGCTCATCATTGTGGAGCTTTTAAATTTCAATGGTCTAAAACTAATACTGAATACTTCTTTTCCATGCATTTTACCAGGGTCGAAGCCTGAAATTAGAAATGTTAGAAAGATGGGGAAATTTAACGGATCAATACACACGAGAGAACACAGGTGGTGTGTTGCTTAAATTATTAAGGAGGAACGAGAGTATTAGCAAAGACAAAAACTTTAAAGGTCTGGCAATAAAAAGTCTCCTGACCAACTTCAAACTATGTGTGATTACTGCAGATTTATGGTACCGGTACCTAGTTATCAAGAAAGCTACTGTACCTGGGGCGGGGTTGAATAATTCGTTCAGTGTTCACTCGTCAGCATTGCACAAACTAATAGAAGTGCAAAATAGTAGCCTGCAAACGCGCAATTCCTGCATCCTGCAGCAATCCACATCTCAAGCTATTGTACGTACACTAGTGCATATTATAAACTACACGTGTATAAATAAATATTTGTATTAAT
>Ga0115005_10002221_pt1 | contig 15506 bp, 5 predicted proteins | sample ArcOceMetagenome_FD_87163 | JGI IMG/M metagenome (GOLD analysis project Ga0115005, IMG submission 87163) | Marine eukaryotic phytoplankton communities from Arctic Ocean - Arctic Ocean - Greenland ARC118M Metagenome | ecosystem: Environmental > Aquatic > Marine > Oceanic | place: Arctic Ocean... | reverse complement strand
ACGAGTACGTGGCAGTGGTGCAACCGTACCAGTGCGTACCTGTACGATCATTGCTTCTGTGTTCTGAGAAAAGTTACTACACACACACACACGTTTGATCCAAGTTGATCTTGAGCGCACTACACAAGCAAGCAAAAAACTACCTATTTGTACACTACCCGGTAGTTACGATTAAGTTACTATTACGAAGGTACACCGTTTTTCATTTACATGTACATTTACTCAACATCCAAAAACAAAGCCACGCCCGCAATAATCCAATCGTCTGATTTTCCTTTTGCATCCACCGCGATAGCAGTCAGCAGCTTCTCCCTAGTGGGTGAAAAATACAACGGCACATCTAATTTGCCATCGCCTCTTCCGCCCTTGCCATGATCCCGACTGTTGTCTTTCGTAAACGCCAACGTACAACCACTCATGGTACACATCTCTGAAGCGCCCGCCCCACTCAATTCAATGCGACCGTCTTCGTACGTGGCACCTTGCATCAACAACCCACCCAAGGTCACTGGCAACGGTGCATCGTCCAATTCCTTGCCAAAACTGGAACTTAAAATTAAGGAATCCATGGGCAATCGAGCCACTCGAGCAGTTTGTTGCCGCAAAGCCATCAAAAACGTGCCTGGATTAAACAATTCGGACAGGTTCAATTTGACCGCCGAACCACCTGACTTGGACAAAGATTTCATTTTTGGACCCCAAGACGACAGTGCTGTTTTTTTTTGCACAATTGCTTTTAAAAAGGACAGTGGCATTTCTGGTCCTTCCCACATCTTTTCCCAATGCCGTGGAACTTGATTGGCCAACATTGCCGCGGCATTGGCTTGTATTTGGGGTGTCAACAGACCGGAACCAAAGACTACTTTTTTCAAAGCCTTCATGTTTTGATCCACCAAATGAACTATGTTATACGCAAATTTTGATTCCATTTCAACAAATTGTGGCAACGGCAAGGGGGCTGTAGTAAACAAGTGAAAAAAACAGGAGGCATCGTTAACAAACAGGATACAAGACAGACCAATGTTCAGTACCACAAGCACAAGCAAGCACATGCACACAGGCACACCAGTGCCAACAAAAAATATTTGTACTTACCGTTCGCTTTGTTTTCACCTCTTTCACCATCTCCTCTTTTAGGCCTTGACAAAACATCGCGACTGCTCTTCGTCAACCGATCCCACAATTCAATCACAGGACCTAAATCAGTCCGCCATTGTTCACGATTGAATTTCCCGGCATTACCACTGCCACCCAGTAAAGCCATCGATCGCGCTAATTTTTTCAATTGTGAAATGACCGCCCCGGATTTAGCTCGTTGCACCGACCGTTCCACATTCAGTGGCAAACCAAACTGTGCTGGTGAATCGACATCGTCCAAGGAATCAATCAATTTAATGTAATCCGACCGGTTGACGGAAGGAGTAATCATTTGCAAACCACGTTCACTGGCTTTGTTGTTGTTGCCTCGGCCACCACTTCTTCCCAACAAGACGTCATCGTTCATGTATTGTTTCAAATACGTTTGCAACACTTGAAAATCATAACTGTTGTCAACCCGCCCACCATAAATGGCATTTTCCATGAGTCCAATCACGGTTTCCCAATCAATCGAATTACCTTGTTCCGTCACCATATCAACGACGTTGACACCAGCTCGTAAATCACCCAGGGAAAATTCATAAAATTTCACCCATCCTTGTGGCATGTACGTTCTTCTTTCTTGCATCATGCCATGAAAGTACGCCAACAAAAACATCAATTGCGTGCGTTGTGGGTTGTTGTTCTTTCCCTTCAACATGTCTTCGTCCCAACTTTCAAACGTACGTTGTAAATTCTTTTTCAACCCAGGTGGACTTTCAAACGTCAATTTAATACTTGTCTGCAATAAAATGGATGGAAATCCAGGATGCGGTTCCGTGGTCAACCACAAACGAAAATTGTCGTGAACATTTTTTAAACTTGAAATTTCTTTTTCTAAATTGGGCAACCAAGCCGTCAACAAATGTAAATTTTTCAAACACAACCAATCCCCGTTTTCGGCACAATCATGCAACATTTTCATTGCTCGAGATTGTTGCCCACCGCCCATCGCGACTTCAAAGTAACGATCGCTGCCCACTTTCTCACTGGCCAAATCGGACAATTCTCGACTTGGGTCAGCCCCCGTCGTTGCAATCAACAAAATGGGTGTCAAAGGTGTTGTTTCTTTGTCAAACAAGTTATGCAAAGACATGCTTTCGGCGGGTGGTGAAATCGTTGGAATGTCCAAAATTTCTTGCACAAATTGACGCATTGCACTTTCCAATCGATCGGGCCGCAACGCTTGTACAATGAGTACTTTTTGAAAGGGGCTGAGACTGCCTTTGCCGCGCCCGCCACTGATTTTGGATGGAAATATTTTTTCACATTCACTGCTACGGCTCCATCTACCCCACATTGCAGGATCATCAAGACTCAAACCACCGACCAACCGTGGAAACGTGGTTTCCAACAAACCAAACGCGGAAGCACGATCACCACTTGCCCAAGAGGGAAAATTGCGCGAGCGTCCTTCTTTGGATTCACCGCCGCCGCCGCCGCCGCCGCCGCCCTCTTTGCCTTCTCCTCCTCGTTTAATGTCACCGACAATGGCACCGGTAAACAATTCCCATTCTTTGTCTTGGAACATGTGTGGGTACATCGCCCGCACCAAATGCAGGCCCCACATGAGACGGTCACTTTTGAACAAAGAACGTCCAATGTAGTACAGGGTACGTTTCTCCAAAGCGGGCGTCAAGCCACCCAGACGAGCAGCGACCACTCTTGGATCGGGTCCTTGGTCCGAGGAACCGGCGGCTTGCCCTTCTTTTCTAGCACCTTCCAAAAGTGGATCACTCAATGTTGCTTTAAACAATTCCAAAAACGTCGCCAAACTAAATTGATACATGTGATTGCTTGCTTGCAATGCTTGAATCGCAAAAAACATCACACTGCCGTTCTTTGCAAACGGTCGAAAGACTTCGCGTTGCTCGTCCACCACCTCACTTGCTTTTGTACTTTCAATGATTCTTGCGTTGACATCCGCGGCGACTGTTTTTGTTCGGGTCAACGATTCAATCAATTTGACGTTCTCCAATAAATTTCCTTCACTGTCCGCCAACTCTTGCAACAGGTCTCTTTCCAAATCAGCCAGTTGCACTTTGTATTGTTCTTCTTCCGCGAGCAACTTGCTTTTTCTTTGTTCAAGATCGGGTTGTTCATTTTCAATGGTCACACCCAACAATTGTCCTTCCAAACCACTTCGAGTGACTGTGAAATTAATTTCATCAATCATTGGTGCGGCATCCGGTGGAATGTTTGGATCAGGATTTCTGGTACAAATGAACAAACGGAAGTTTTCGTGGTAGTCGACGGCTTTGTCTCCTACCATGACGACATACCGTGGTCCTTGATGGTACAAGTCCTTTCGTATCAATGGGTACAACATAGGATCCACACCGTCCGCTTCCGTAATGATCAATGTTTTACCAAATTTCACTGCTAATTCAACTTGAAACGAAAATTTCGAATCCGCACGATTGACGACTTCCAAAGGTGCTTTTTGTGGTTTTTTGTTGAAACGATTGCCATCGTTGTTCGATTTTCCTTCTCGTGTTGAGGAGGAAGAGGAGGAAGAGGAGGACGACGTCACCACACTTTCATTGCTTGCCAAATGTGTTTTTAACCAATTTGTAGCAGTTGTGGCTGGGTCAATGATAAAAGGTACACGTTTTGGTGTTCTGCCATGGCCGTTTCCCTTTCCACTTGGTGCAAGTATCACCATGGCGTTCTCCATGCTGAGTGCGTCGCTGGGCAACCCTTCGGCTTTCCATTTCAATTGTTCACTTTCGGTGCTCATCATTCGACGGTAATGAAAACTGTTCTCACCTCTTCCACCAACCAACTTGCAAATTTGAATGCACCACTCATCCAACACTACTTTTCGGACATCTTCCGGCCGATGTGTCAAATATGTATTGAAACCGGCAGCAACTAACATTTGCATGGCCAACGATTGCTTTTCTGCTTGCAACTCTCCAACTTGGTCGTCCCAACGTTCTTGTTCCCCACTCAACTTTCCCAACAGTGTCTCCGCTTTTGTCAACGTTTCTTGGGTTCTTTCCAATCCTTGTCTTAAACTTTCTGCTTCTCTTGTTTGCACTTTAAAGACATCTTTCAATTCCTTCACCCGATTGTCGATTTGATCCAACTCTCCTTGACATTCCGCCAAACGATCTTGACTTCGTTGCAACACTCGATTGGCTTCGGCCAGATCTCTTTCCAATGGTTCGATTTTGTCCAACACCAAACTGTAACGTACATTTGCTTTGACCCACAATGCCATGGGTGCTGCTGCCACAGAGACACGATAGATGTTGGCATCATCAAAACTGGATGCTTTCGCGCGCAAGACTTTACCAACACTTTTACGAATGGCGGGTGTCATTTGATGGGCGTCGTAATTCAAAATCTCATCTTTGACACCACGTTGACCTAAAAATTTCTTCATGGACAACCAACTGGTGTCTCGAATGCCCAACAACATTAACACGGCACTCAACACATCGTGAATCGCTTCGGGTGGCATTTTTAAATGTTTGATTTCATTCAAATTGTCACTTTTAATACCACCGACCGCTTTTTGCGAGGCTTCCAAGATTGGTTGAACATCTTTCAATTCCGTTTGTATTTTTTCTTTCTGTTTTTCAGTTTTTTTTTGTTCTTCTTGCATTTCTTCCCGCAAGACTTGCACTTCCTTTCGTCGTTCACTGGCTTGCTCCAAAGCATCCGTAATTTGATCCATGGCTTTGTCAGCGGTGTCTTGTTTGATTTTCAATTCTTTGGCTTTTTCTTTGGCTGCCATGCTCAACTCATCGACAGTCACCGCCGCGTCTTTTAATTTTGAAAGACCACTTTGCAACCTTGCGACGGATTGTTCGACGCCACCACGTTTGGCTTGGTACAATGTTTCAAAACTGGATAAAAAGGAAATGTAATCTCTGGGACTTGCTGTTTTTTCGGAATCACTGCCGTTGCTGCCCGCGGTTGCACATTGCGAAGCATGAATGTTCACACATGCTTGCAACAATTGTTGTGAATCATCGTCCAAACAGGTCTCGCTTTCCAAATCAAACATGTGTGGCAACAACATTTCAGGAAGTGCCATTAAACTGGAACGACTCCATTGGCCCATCCACAAGATCGCACAACGCGTGTACAAAGCTGGATTGGATTCACAATTCATTTCAAAACTAGGATTGGTGGGATCCATTGCCAATGCAATGTGCAAATTACTTCGAATGCGGTGAATAAAGAAGTCGTAAGGAGTGCGAAAACCACCGACGTCTTGCATTTCTTCACGCAAAGGTTCCAACAAAGGACCCAACTCTTCGTGTTTGTACAATCCTGGTACTTCACCACTGGACAGCAATGAATTGATCGATTCCAAGACTTCACCAAGTAACATTTGATGGTCTTCAATGTAAAACACAACACTTTCGTTCTCCACACCGGCACAAGCCAACATTATTTTTAGCTCTGCGTAAAAATGTTTTTTCGTATAATTGTCTTGTACGTTAAGGGTAAAAAATTTCATCCCACGCATGTGTGCCACTAGGCTGGTAGCAGTACGACGTCCAACACCACTTCGACCGACCAGTAACACAGATCCTTGGTCTTTCGACAAAGCATGATCAACTTGTGCCACATGTTCTAATATTTCTGAAAAAAACAATATGTTTAAATTTCTTTCTTCCCTTTCGTACAACTCCAAGCCATTCAATGCCAATTCTTGAAACGCATTCATTGGTGTTCGTAACAAATCTGGTCCTTTTCTAACCGTACTACCACTACCCTCTTCGTCCTCGTCCATCTGACTGCTGCTGCCACCGCCCTTGCCTTCTCCACGATGTGCATTGCCACCGCCACCGCCGAGAGAACTTGCACCACCAAGACCAGTGAAGAAAGTATCATTAATATCACTTGTATGATGCCATTGTGTACGCAACAAACTGTTTAAAATGGAATCAAATCGACTTTGACTTTCTACATCCACTAAACGATCTCGAAAAATACGTCTGGCTTCATAGGAAAATACATCCAACACATGTTCCGTCGATAAATCATAACGCAAAAGTCCAGTGACTAATTTGGTCAAATCTCGTGGTGTGAATAAATAATGGCGGTAATCGTCCACACTGAATTTAGATTTGACTTGTTCGTATAAATCGACCAACGTATTACTTAATCTTTTTAATTCTTTGGGACTTTTAAATTTAGAATCAATCATACTTACTGTACTTAACGTCGATTCAAAACACCCAGCGTATACAGAGACCAATTCATCCCGACTGGGATAATCCATGTATGCAATGTTGACAATTGCCGTAAATCTGGTAGACAAAGGATGTCGTCCCACTGTTGTAGCCGGATTCATACTTGCTACAATTTGTATTCGTTCCAATGACACAAATTCCAATTGTTCGTTGTAAAATCCATTGAACGTGATCAATTGTTGTAAAAACGCGATTAACATGCATGTGTTGTACATGTCGGGTTTGGGCAAATTAATATCTTTTAAATACAACACCAAACGATCACCACTTCGAGGTCGCAGGACACGTCCCGTATTGCTTGTTTGTTCCACACAACTTTGTTCAATGCGTTGAATAACATGTTCGGCGGTGGTTTGACTGTTGCAATGCAAAGTTGAGACACTGGATGTTTTTAACAATGTAGTGAATAAGTGATTCAACAACAACGATTTACCGGCACCTTCGGGTCCAACTAATATGAAGGGTTCCATTTTATCCAACCATGATTTAATATTGTCCGCATTTCTTTGAATGGAACTGGTTAATAAAATACCACCATTGCCCAAGACACCTCTTAATTTGGATTCAGCGTCGTAGCTGATAATGTTACTGCCATCCGCGTAACAGTCCAAAGGATGACCCAGATCTGGAGGACTTTCGCCAGCCCATTGAAAGACTTCCTTGGCAAAACGAACCCGTAATTCTGTGGTCAAATTTCCACCCAAGCCACGAATCATTCCGATTAAAAAGTCAGCTATTGTTGCCGCATTCTCCAAATGGGACAAACCTGTTGTCACAGTACCAACCCGTGTCGTTTCAATGACCAATTGAGACATGTCATCACGCAACACCCACTCCAATCCTTTGTAAAAGTATTCTTCAATCCACGTTTGTAAATTCATTTGCCGGGTTTCTGGTCTCAATTTCAACCATTTCACGATTAAACGTCGGACATCGACATCTTCGTCACTAAGATAAATCATACCCATACGACTAATTGTCGCTGGACTCGCGTACTGCAAATCGTGCGTTTCAAACAAGAAATTAATATTGGAACCAAAAGAAATGCGTTCCCCATTTGGCATGGTCAACAAATGATTGTCGTCCAACACACTGTTCAAAGACTCGATCCAAACGGGATCAACATCACCGTCACATACAATCCAAGATCGAACATTCATTGGTTCTTTGACCACTTGACGAGCAGCATCCGTCAACACCCCATCAAACCATTCTCTGGTGTCTAAATCCATTCGACCCAACAAACGTACTCTTGGCATTGATTTTGGATTCATCACATAGACTTTGACAACTTGTCCCGTCAACTGCATGGCTTCTCGCAACACTCGCCACAACGTACTTTTCCCACACCCAGATGGTCCAACTATCACACACCCCATTCTTTGATCTAAACTTTCTTTCAGTTGCATCATTTTTTGAATCTGTCCTTCGTCAAACGCTAAATTAAAGTTGCTGCCTGTCATGACTTCTTTCATTGCTGTTTCCAAGACTTCATTTTTAATATCTTTGCTGGCAATACCAGGAAAGACATCACCAATTAATCCTAAAAACATTCTTGCATCAGTAAATGTTAATTTCGACAATGTATTCACACGCACCGATTGAATCAAGATTTCGGTCTCAGCTTGCAACCCAATCTCTCCTGTACCATGTGCCGCTAATTTTGCTTGTTGAACTAATTTGCCCCCAGTGTTTAACACTGCTTTCATAGCCCTCAACCCAAAATCATAATGTTGTTGGTCGGACAACAATTTCTTGGACAACTTGTACAATTCACAAAGTTTATGGGACAATTCTTTTGCACCCCGAAATCCTTCCGAATACAAAATTGCTTCCGAAATAATATCATTGTCTGGACGAGACATGGCGACTGGACGAAACAAATTTTTCAAATTTTCAGGCAATTTTGAACGCCCACCATAATGTTTTCCTGCTGGATTCATGGTTACAAATATACCGGCGTTTGTATCGACATCAATCGTACGTCCCAGCAACACCAATGTCGAGGATTTCGATTTAATGGCCGCTTGAATCACTTGAATTTGCTGCGAGACCGCACTCAGTTGATCTGCAATTTGTTTGAAGAAGGAAAACATACGCAGTAAATATAAAAGTGAGACAGCAGAACAACAACAACAACAGTTGCAACAACATCTTACCTTCTTTCAATCGATTAAATTCATCAAAACAACCCCATGCCCCACATTTCACCAACCCTGTAAAAATTCTACCCATACTTTTTAAATCAAAAGCTTCGTCACAATTGAACACCAACACTTGTCGACCCAAGCAACCGCCCAACGCTTTCACACTTTCTGTCTTGCCAGTACCGGCAGGACCATAAGGGTTGCCACCAAAACCCATGTGCATGCCTTGCGTAAGTGTCAAATAACATTTATCGGTCAAAGGTGTGTGCACCAGAAGACCACGGTTTCCTTGGTATTCGTACGTATAACTGAATTCGGCGTTTACCATTCGTACTAAACAACTGCTTGTACCGCCATCGATGTAATACCTCAATTGTTTTTGCCACGTCCACTCTTTGATGCCCGTCGTTCCTTTATCGGTCAACAACGTCACGACATCGTTCATGTGTATCAATTCCAATATCATGGATTTAATTTTCAATTGCAACAAAGGTTCCGTAGAAAGATCCAACGACGTGTATTTTCCTAACCTTTCACTCAATCGTTTTTGATAAGCAGGCAGAGAACCATTTTTCAATGCTTTTTCACATTCACCCGCAAATTCAACTTGTGCAGCACAACACAACACTTGCGCTGGGTATTTGGGCAAGATTGACATAATTGTATCCAGAGCATTCTCTCGTGCACAATCCAGCAACACGTTCTTCAAAGTATTTTTCATCTCTTTAGAAAGCGCATCCAACCATTCTTCCGTTTGATCTGTCACTACAACTGGGTTTTTCAAGCCCACTTCTTCGCTCGCGACCGATTTCAAGCCTAAAATTCTTTTGTTGCCTTCTTCAAACGTGACAGCATGCACACCTTGAAACAATTTTTTCAAATGTGTTTGGATGACAGCCGGATTTTGTGCTTGTCCTAAAATTTCCAACAAATCTTCGTCTCCAATGAAATAAAATCGTGGCATTCTGGATCTTTTTTGTTCCAAGAAATCATTCAATGCTTTACTGCATCTTTCCAATTGCGCTAACATCGTTTTGACATTCTCACCCAACCGTGGAAAGATCGTATCATCCGCCAAATTAAACACGGTAGGTTCTCCATCCAAACGCAATACAATTTCTCGAAATTCTTCATCCACACGATTGAACCTTGATTGTTCAGAAGGCAAAGCACCACGGCCAAAAATCGGTTCTAAATAGACCCATTTTCTTTGTATTTGATTCAAACAATGAAGCACTTCGTCCAACAAGGCAAATTTCGTTTCAAATTGGGAACCCGTGTCTTGAAAGGCTTTGTAATACGGTGAATCTTTCAACGATTGCAGCAACATTTGGTTGTCACCCAGTTCACTGAACAATTCTTTCCATTCACTAATCAAAGGTGTTTTTCGATTCAATTCTTCGTGTTCAACGAACTTCACTTCTGCCGCTTCGGCCCATGTCTTAATTTCCATCAAAGCGTCACGAATGGTGACTTCTCCTTGTGCTCTTGCGGTCATGTCCTTGGCAAAGCGAGCATTTTTGACCACTAAATCCAAGGAATCCAAAAAATGTTCAAAACGTAAACTTGCCAAACTCAATCCCTTTGGCATCTTTAATTTAAAAAACAATTGGCTCCAATGTTCATCTTTGAAGGGTTCACCTCGACAAAATTTCAATGCCGGTAAACTTTTTTTCAAGGTGTCACAACGATCTGAAATGCGGTCGTCCACCATGTCACGTACACCAACACTGGAACGATCTTTGATTTTGCTTTGCCATTTTTTAACAAAATCTTGAACATCAAACAATTTGGAACGGAACGTAATCCAATCCTGTTCACCCATCCTTTTCAATTCGGTGGAATAATCTTTGTACATCGTCCATGAAGCAGACACGTTTGTCATGTCCTCCTCCAATTCCGACAAACCAGAAAAAGAAGGTGGGTTCATTTGGAACTGATCACAGGCTTCGGTGTGTTTGGTGGTTTTTAATTTAATGTCTTCGAAATCTTTTTCCCAATCGGACAACGATGTAAAAATACGTTCAATGGCTTTTTCACCCCAATCACCTGCTTTCTCCTCCCCTGTAGGTTTCAATGCGTGCCATCTTCTGGCAAATTTATCCTGGTAAACAAAGAAAGGACCAACATCAAAAAAAAAAAATGTTAGCAACAAAAAAGTTGATTCAACAAAAACAACAGTACCACCTGCTTTTGCTCTTGCTCGTTCTCTTACCAATTCCATATTTAAATCAATCACTTGCTGTTCCAATTGATCTTTCATTTTTGCTTTGGCTGCATCTAATATATCTGAAAAGGCCTCCACGGCAATGTCAAAATTTTCCCATTCTCCAGGCAGTTGGGCTAATCGTTGAGTGACTTCTCCAACATCGATGGATCCTGCCATACCAGCGACTTGGAGCAACAGTTTCTTTTGTCGAGCACATACTTTGGTGGTCTCTCGCATGTCGTTTTTTTCATCCACTATTCGTTTCCATTCTTTTTTGGCATTACCAATTTCGTCGATTGTATTGGGCAAGACGCCTAACATTTCCATACTGCTGTTCAAAAATGTTTCGACGATGGACAAAGCATTGACGACGGATTTTCTTAAGGATATAATCAAAGCATCACCAAACGATTGCAATTGATCTTCGATGCTGGCTTTCAAAGGAGTAGCACTGACAGAAAAGCAATCGATTTTATAAAAATCAGGCATTTTGTCCAATTCTTTGCGACGTTTCTTCAACATGTCAAAATTCGTTTCCCATTGTGCGATTTCGGTCACGTTTGTTTCGACATAGGCAAAAATATCACTGACTTTACCCAACGCCACCCAATCCTTCAATGAATCTTGTTTGGAAATTAATTTTGTAAACAATTCCTCGGCCTTTACATACACTTGAATCAAACTTTTTGCATTACGGTCCGCCATGGTGCTGTACACATCTTTGTTTCCAAAACCACTGAATGAATTGGGTATGCCAATAAATTTTCTCATTTCGCGGTAGTACGAAGATCTTAATTCTTCCAAAGGTGGACGAAACGAAACAGATCTGGAAGTGAAAATCAATTCACATTTAATTTCAGGCAAATGTTCATTCAAAGATTCTAATCCCATTCGATAACTGGATTCCAATGCTTTGTAGACTTGATGGTCCCAATGAAGAAAGAAATTGGTGGTGTTTTCAACCTCGTACATTTCTAACAAATCTTTCTTTTTCTTTTTCAATGTGGACCACCTTGCTTTCCACCGTGTTTTTTGTCGCAACAAATCAATGGACATCAACGTGATCACTTCGTCGACCATGGCCATGTGCAATCTTCGCAAACGTCGATTTTCCAACGACAACACTTCTGCTCCTTTTTGCAACAACATGACATATTCTTGACAATCATTGGTGTTGCTCCAAGTAATTTCTTCACCTCTCCCACCCCGACTTTTCACTCGTTTATCAAATTCAATCAATGATCTTTTCAACATTGATTTCGTACATGGTATGATTTGTCGGTCCAACGTATTGTAAAAGTTGGCTACTTTTTTCAAAGCAACACCGTAACGATAATATTTTTCACCTTCCAAAGCAGCGGCAGATATGTTACGACTGACATTGAAATTTAATCCCCGTAACTGCCGAACGTCGCGCAGCAATTGTACCAGTGCTTCACTGTAATTCACCATCATGTTGCCGGATCGTGTTTCAATTTCCATCAATCGTCCACTGACACGCACCGACAATTTTTGATCTTTCAGCATGTTTTGCATGTCTGAATCCCATTGCAAAACACGGTCTTTGATCCATTTCCCTACTTTATCCACCAAATGATTGGCCAATTCTTTGAATTCATTGAAACTAGACCCTAAATCTTTTAACAAGGGGGTACTGATTTTCAATAAATTTGATATTTTATTTCGCAATTGTTTGCCCCATACAACACAATTCACATCGTGGGAGGTGTTTCTGCCACGGGGTGGGTTGGCATCTTTGTCACTGTTTCGACTGTGACTACTGCTTCTGCTTTCAAAATCACCTTCCAATTGTTCCACGTGGGTAATTAATTGGGCCAGCAACGTTTGCCGTTCCGACATCAATACACTGCCGATGTTTGGTCGTCCAATTAAATTTTTAAATTTTTGAAATTCACGCAACAGTTGTTGTGGTCGGTCTGCCAAACGTGACATTTGTTTTTGTAAATTACCAGCAATGTGTCGTTCAATGGGAGCCAACAACTCTTCGTACGCGGCCACCGCAGCATTCCACCGTGGTTGCGTGTACCTCGAATAGCGAAGTGGACGATGTCCTTCAAAAGGTAGAAATGTACTTGAGATTTTTAATTGATTTTGTTCTGTCGTCGACAATAAATTGCAAAATTCTTCGTAAGTCGTTCTTAAACGACCGATTTCACTCAATCGTTTTCCAAAACCAGTCAAGTAGTCGTCCACATGTGGTTCTCCTCGCCAACCGTGGTCTTCATGCGTGGGCCAAAACGTTCCCGTCAATTCACGAGTGGCTTGTGTCCATTTCGCACACACACGCACGGAATCACGAAGGCCAGCGCGCACCTTTGTTGTTTTTTTGTTGGGTGTTTTGAAAGTGTTTTGAAAGTGTTTTGAAAGTTTGAAAGTGTTTGAAAGTGTTTTGAAAGTGTTTGCAAGGAAAATATAAACAAATAAATACGTGTCAGTGATAGTGCAAAGAATACTGCAACACCCCCCCCTCCCAACACGAACGACCCCCCCCGTGCGTGTTGCCTTACCGTTGTGAATGGACCATGAAACAAATCGATTTTACTCAGTGCTCGTTGAACGTGTTTACCAATTTTAGAAGCCACCACACCAAACATGTGTTCCATTCTTGCTTGTGGGTATTTTTGATCCGAACTTAATCCATCGACTTTCCAAACATCGTCAAAACAATTTTGTGTATCTTCCAACAAATCAATCAATTGTGACAATTTCATTTTGGTCGATTTGTCTTCCATACTGCTCCACCGTGTTGAGATTGGTTCCAAAGCATCACGAAATCGAGTGGCGGCGGAACGAATGCGTCCAGATCCGGTCGATGTTTGATCCGACCAAAAATCACATTCTTCCGCCACACTTAGGATGGAGGTGGGTGAACCATACAATTCACTGTCGTTGCCACTGCTTCTGTTGTTTTGTTGATCTTCATTTTCATTGTTCACCACAGCACCCAATGTGGTGTCCAATTTAGCCAACAATTCTTGCAATTTATCACCCAGTTGAGCACTCCAACGATCGTTGTCCAACAACGTTGGTGCGTACAAATTATGAACCGCACTGTATAAATTACGCAACGGTGTTTGGTTTTCACCGTGGCTGGTCACCATCACTTCGCTGCTCATGTTGGTCGGTTCCAAAGGCGCCATTCCCACTTTCACAAAGGACACGGCACGTCCACTGTTCTGGTCTTCTAAACTGTTGGAAGCCGTCAAGCGAGAAGAGGCATCCATGGCAATGCGCAGCACACGGCAAGAGGCATCGTCCAAAAAAGATCGCACTTCTTCTACATTGGCCAAACCTGCCACTTCTTTGTTCGCTTCCAATGCACAGAGCCCACCGACGGCGCGCGCTATGAAGGAGAATCGTGGATCCTGATCGGTCGTTTTGGTTGCCATGGGGAAAAAAAAGAGGTTTCAAGAGTTCACTGCTCGAAAAATGGGTGCCAAGCAAATGAGAAGAGGCGTGAGGGCTGTTGGGAAGACGGGATCGTTACGGTCAAATGTTTTTTAATATTTTCAAACCACAAAAAGGAGGGGTTCAAAAGCATCCGGGTCCTCAGCTCATCGCGAGAATACAAGCAACCGTGTTTCGTTTTGCGTGTCGGAAGTGCACTTACAAAAAAATGCCGTCCTCCAAGAAAAAAGTTCGAGTCACAAAGAAAAGAAAAATATCGACCAGGAACACTACTGGCTACACTGGTGTGTCCATCACTGCGAGCAAAAAATTCATGGCAACCATTTATTTTGATAAAAAACAACGGTCCTTGGGCAATTATGCAACACCAAAAGAAGCAGCACTGGCCTACGATCGTGCTGTGCTCAAACACAAGCTTCCAAAAACGAAATTGAATTACCCCGGTGGATTGTCCAAAGATGATCCAGATTATGGTAAATTTGAGAATCCACTCCCCATGAACAGAATGCTTCGATTGAGCAACACCACGGGTTATAGAGGAGTGAGCAAAGTCGGCAAAAGGTACAAAGCAACCATCCGAGCCGACGGCAAATACCATTACCTTGCTACTTTTGCGACGGCAAAGGAAGCAGCATGCATGTTTGACCGCGCTGTCCTCAATTACAATCAATCGAGGAACAGATTGAATTTTCCAGATAGTGCCACCAGCAGTGATGAAGGAAATGATGTGACCAGTCGTTCCGCCTTGGTTTTCAAGGCCAAGGCCACCAAGAAGACCACCAAGGCTACCAAGGCCACCAAGGCCACCAAGAAGTCCAACAAGGCCACCAAGGACACCAAGGCCAGCAGCACCAGCAACACCCGCAACAAGAAAAACAACCACGCCCACAAGAATGACGGTGGCGGGGACAACAGCGACGACAATGACAAAGATGATGATACAAAGAACATCTGTAATTTGTAGCTCATCTACCGGTACTGTGCACTCCCGGTAAAAAAATACGAAGCGTTCTACGCGTTGTACCAGGTACAGTTTCAGCAAACAATAAACAGTAAACGAACCCTGCGAACGTAACATATTTGTAAAATAACAATACCACAATATATACCAACTCAACATGACACAGACATTCATAGAAAAGGGTACAGTACTGTGACAGGTACACCTTTAGTTTGTTGTGACAAACACCTTACACTGTATCGGGTGGTACCCGGGTACAGGTAGAATTCATCAATAGAAGGTGATTTATAAACCAATATTGAAATATATGATAATATTAATATACCTATCTGTATCTCCTACTCCTACACCTACCTGTAAGTACCTGTAACAAGTATTTAAAGTAGAAATATAAAGTATAAACTGTT
>Ga0115005_10002216_pt1 | contig 15524 bp, 6 predicted proteins | sample ArcOceMetagenome_FD_87163 | JGI IMG/M metagenome (GOLD analysis project Ga0115005, IMG submission 87163) | Marine eukaryotic phytoplankton communities from Arctic Ocean - Arctic Ocean - Greenland ARC118M Metagenome | ecosystem: Environmental > Aquatic > Marine > Oceanic | place: Arctic Ocean... | reverse complement strand
CACGTGTACTTTTGAAAACGGTTTAAAACGATAACATTGCCTTTTTCTTTTTTTTAAAATACATGTATGTATGTGTATAATTTAATATAATATCTGTTTTATACTCCTCAAACTTAGACAAATATTTTTTTTTTCAATTGTTACGTAGTACCCGGTACGTAGTACACACGTGTACCTGTGTGTACACAGCTACAGGTGGTACATACATGTAGCTGTATTTTAAAAATAACCGAGTATCTGTTTTCTTTTTCTATCTAGGGCCGAAGTTATACACATGTCTAGTACTATACGAGCATTATTTTCTATATGTATGTACAACATGACATGCCATGTATGTATGTGCACACTTGTACATTACACCACTTCCATCACCATACATGCACCTGACGATGGGAAAAAAACCAAAAAAAAACCAGTTTGTTAGATGCATGTCAGATACAGGTCAAAAAGAGTAAACGTCGAAATTCTTTGTTCATAGACTTACCCGCAAGTACCCATTTCGCTGCCGGTTGTTTCGATCTTAAATTAGCGGTAAACACAAACGTTGGCCCACGTTGTTGTGTTTTGTAAACCGGACAATAAAATGTATTGGAACCACCTGCTGTACTGGCTGGAACTGCTTTCACTTGCAAGACTGGCATTTGAAAACTCATTTCTTTTGGTTTGCACGGTTGAAGTTGGCCTGCTTGCACGTCAAACCGCGCCCCTTCTAAATGCAAACCATGAATGTACGCACCATCTCTCGCACTGGTTTCAATGTCTTCCACTTCTCTTTTCAAGACCAAGGTCGACACCATCAATTTATCCAATTCTAACATTTGAACTTGTGCAGCAGTTTGCAAGACCGCAGTTAAAAACCGTTGTGGATTGAACAAACCACTGATCCATGTGACACGCGGAATTTCTAACGGGTTCAATGTCCAATCTTGCAATTGATCTATTCTTTGTCTTAGATTGGACAACCAGGACCCTAACGGACGCAACGAGGGAAAGTCGTATGGTTTCTGACGCCATATTTCTGGCACAACGTTCGAAGCCAATTCAGACATTAATGTTTCCATATCTTTGCTCATTGTCATTTCACCTTGAAAACCAAGATTTAATTCTTCCAATGTTTTCATCATTTGCACAACCAGTAAATTCATTGTGTCACATTCTTGTAAAAAGACATTTTGAAAGGGACCCGGTGTATCCATGTTTGATCGAATATCCAACATGTCAAATTTCACTGCAAAAAACAATACAAAAAAAAAACAAACAAAAAAAAGTCAACACAAAACACACGTCGGTTGGACAATTATAACTACGTTTGAATCGGCTGTGGCAGTCGTACCTTCTGAAAAAGCATCAATAACATCATTCAACATCGCATCTGCGGCGTGTTGGGTACTTTGTTCACCACCACCATTGTCGGTCAAATTTGGTTGCAAACTAACAATTGTGGCTAAAAAAAGAAAAAAGCAACAGCAAAAAAAATGGTTAAACACACGTGTTTCACTAAACCACCCACTTACTCCTGTACATATACAGCAGTACACTACTTACCCAACATACTGTTGCATTGATCAGTACGAAAACCAATTTCGGCATTCGGATGTAAACCAAACGCCAAAGGAGAATCACCCACCATGCCCACATCAATATGTTCTAAATATTTTTCATAGACAGTTGGGCTTGGTGCTTTGAACGAATCACTGGTCACACCATTGTTACCACCACTGCCGCCACTTCCTTCGTCACGGTAAGGAAACATTTCCATTTCATCCAATAATTCATCTCGCAAGAAAAATTCTAAATAACACATGCAAAGAGTACGATCAAAATCATTGACTATATGTCCACCATACATGATTTCACCGATCAAATATCTTAAATCCAACCATGGTACTTTTGGACCCGCGTTTTCCATGTAATTTCGCATGACAATCGCGGATGCTTGTAAATCTTGCGAACTGAACGGGTATTGCATATTAAATCCTTTTGTGCCAAATGTTTTCCTTTCCATCATGACGGCATGAAAATGACACAACCCAAATAAAATACCACGCGTACGTGTATCTAATTCTTCAAAATCAGTTGGTGTAAAGGAACGAAACGCACGCTTCAAATTAGCTTTCATGCCCGATGGTGCTTCGTTTGTTAATTTGATCGAACAATCCAGTATGCCAATAGGGATGGATGTTGCTGGATCCGACGACAGAAACAAACGGAAACGTTCGTGGCTACCATGTTCACTGGCACTGAATTCTTCCAACATGTTTTGTAATTTAGACAACCATTTTGGCATTAAATGAACATTGTTCAACATGATCCAATGGCCACTTTTATGCCCTTCCAACAATTTTTGTTCGGCCACTACGTCCATGCCTTGCCCTAAACTAATGTTGTGAAATGTTTCATTCTCTATCATGTCATTTGTGATGGCCAATTTACTCACATCACTGATGACATCAACACCGGGAGACAGGACAAAATAAATGGGGGTGGTTGGATCGGAATCTTCATAAATCTGTTCCAATATTTGATACGAATTCAATTGTGCATCTAAATTCAAGAATTCCGTTGCATTTGGCAACACTTGTTTCTGCAACATTTCTAATGCCATCAACATTCGATCTGGTCGCAACGCACGTATGGGCAACAATTTATGAAAAAATGTTTTATCAAGTTCACGCCAGTCTAACGGCAACTTTTCTGTTTCAGGACTGACATGATTAAACCATTCACGAAATCGAGGTGCCGATTCAATCAAATCATCTATGGGGTGTTGTTGAGACAGATAGAAGGAGACAAGAAGAACAAAGGGAAAGCAACGGACACCAGAAAAGAGAACAAGGAAAACAACGGTTAATGCTGCAATGGTGTATACACTACGCAATACGACGACTGTGTGCTATAACACAAATGCCTTACCTGAAAAGTTTGAGAATTCATCGATGTCTGTAAGGCCACATATACTGCTCCAACATGTTTCAGGTAACCAATCCAATGGATTCTCATCGAGAGGCCCGGTCAATTCATTGTTAGATTGACCCAACAACAAGAACGTCAACATGTCTTCACGATAACCAACACTTCCACTTGGGTCGTTGACCCCACCAACAGTACCATTCTTCAACAATTGAAACGTCAGCATCGACAACAAGATATGAGTATCTTTCGTAAACAATCCTCTTGCTATCCATTTGTAAATCGTAAATCTTAATTCCAATCTTAAATTTTCCACTCTTTGTTCTAAATCTTCGTTGTCGGGTGCACTCTTCAATGCTTTATTGAAAAACACTAAAAATGAATCCAATGAATATTGATACATATGATTGACACCAGAAAGTTGAATAATCATGAAATACAACATGCTTGCTTCACTGGCAACATTCATGTATTGATTTCTGGCTTTCGTTGTGGTCACTTGCATTTCACGACCTTTGATCACCGCTTCTTGGATTTCAGTGGCGGTCTTTTTCGTGTTTTCTAATCCTTCGATCAATTCAACATCGGATAAAATATCGTCGGGTGCATTGGCTAATTTTTCCAACAATTGATTTTCCAATTCTCTCAATTGTATTTTATATTGATTGAAATCAGCCATCAATTTGGCAGCATGTGCTTCAAGTTCGGGTTCTTCTTGGTAGACTACTTTTGCCAACAACTGGTCTTCCAATCCTGTTTCTGTCACCAAAAAATTTAAGATTGTGCATTGCGCAGCAATTTCTGGACGATAATGTGGGTTTGATAATTTGGTTTGTAAATACAAACGAAAACCGTGGTCATAAGTAACATCTTCTCCTGCGACTCGCATGAATTCGTTGTGTCCTCGCCGTATCACTTGTCGCATCAGAATTGGTTCCAACACACTGTCCACCTCTTCGCCCAGATTTTCTATCATCACTGTCCACCCGTTTTGCAACGCTTCTTTCATCTCTCGCAACCAATTCTTATGTGACAATTGCAACACTATAAATTTATTGCTCGTAAGTTCAAAATCACCAACCCTTTCCGTTTCAAGTGCTGTGACCCACTTGATGCCCTGCAGTTGTGGATCAATCAGTAAGGGCCATCGCATGCAGTTGGTCACGATGCTCGCATTTTCTCGAGATATTCGATCCTAACAAGAGAATAACGAATAACGAACAACAAGAGAAAAAGAGAAGGAGAGAATAACAAGAGAAGAAGATAGAAATAAACAAGGTCAACAACACAATCGTCCAAGACACCAGCACCGCGCGAGCAACCTTTACTTACTTGCGGCAGTCCTTGGTTGGACCACGTTGCAATTTCAGCGGCATTGGTCAACACATGGAGTGGATCAAAGTCGTCCGTCAATGGAATGGCACGACCAGTCAAATCCATCAACCATTGTTGCCGCCACAGCGTATCTCTTAATTTGGCATCAAACGCACCAATGTAGCTGACAAAGGAAGAAGACAACAGCACATCTCCAATCAAACTGATCTTGCTCGCTTTCAATCCTTCCACTTCGTTGCCCCACCTGAGATTTTCACTGTGAAGACCTGTCACCAACCTTTCGGCCAACGACAACCTTGTTTCACAATTCAAGGCTTCACCTTCCACTCTTGCCTTTTCATCCGTGGCTTCTAAAAACGCGTTTTGTAAATCAGCCAAACGACGTTCCAAATCTTCCACGATCATCGTGATTTCTTTCAAACTTTGTTCCGCTTGCAACCTTTCGTTTTGTGCTTGCTGCAAACGATCCATCAAAGGTTTGACTTTGGTATAGATGCGGTTGTAAGTCACGGTAGAGACAATCCATTTACACAAATTGGCGGCGGCTTCACTTTTCTTTTTCATTTTTTCAAACGTAAAGTTACTGTCATTGATGATTGGTTCCAATCGATCCAAAACTTCTTGTGGTATACTTGTGGAATCAAATTCTTCCAAAGTTGTTTTGAATTGGTCCACTTTCATCATCATCTTTTTTGCATTGTCCCAACTAAAATTTCTTCTTTCGCCTTTCACTAAGATCAACATTGCAGTGGTCACTTTATCTACGCCGGGGGGTTGTTTACTGAAACTTTTTAATTCCGTCAAACTGGCTTTGGACAAACAATTGACAGCATCCGCCGACGCGTCCATGGCTGGTTTGGCTTCCTCCAATTCAGCATTGGCTTGATCTTCGATTTTTTGGGCTTCGGCCCCTAACACCAAAGCGGCCGATTTTTTTTCTGCTGCAATTTTCCCTTGCCTTTCGGCCTCTCCTCTCTGTTTGCCCATTTGCAACAACAACTCTTCCGTCGCTTTCTTTTTTTCTTCCACCCTTTTCATTGTATTGATTAAATCTTCTTTTAACAATTCCACATCTTTGTTGGTGGACGCCAAAGTATCCAACCCGGAAACCAAGCGATTCGTGTTGTTGTTTAATTCATCGCCTTTTTGTATGTACAAATGTCGAAAGAAAGAAATCAATTCTAAAAAGGATTTCGGTGTCGTGTAATTGTGTCTTTTTGATTGCCTTCGGTATTCTTCGCTTGCTTTCGAGACGGCCAAATGTACTTCGGCCATGTGGTCGGGAACATTTGATTTGATGTCTTCGTCGTTATCATTAATGTTCAAATCTTTTAAATATTCAGTCGCGACACTGACCAACGCATTTTTAGGCCACGGATGAAACCAATCAATCGTGGTACAATTGCAAATGCCAGGAAATTGGCGGGCACGAATTCGAAATTGATCGCCCACAGGACTGAAACACAAGACAATGTGTAAATTTGCTCGCACTCGTGATAAAAAGAAGGTCATCATGTTATCTCTTGTTTCAGCAACACCGGCTGCTTTGGCTTCGTTCCTCAACGCAGCAAAAATACCATCGTATTCTTCTTGGGTAAACAAGTTGGGTATGTAACCACTGGAGAGAAGATCATTGACAAACACTAAAAACTTTTCGTCTACTATCACGCTGTCGGTTAACATCAGGACCACGGGTATTCCTGGCCGGACTCCTGCTTTGTGATACAATGATTTTAAATGTTCTTTTAAATCATTAATGCCGTAATCAGCAGTGACCGACAAAGTGACCACAGCTATGCCACAGATAAAACTGGCCAACCGGCACAGGCTTTGTTTGCCACTGCCACCAACACCCACCAATAACGCGTTTCCACGTGGTTGACGCAGTATGCGACAGATGCGACAGACGTGTGCTAACGCTTGGTCAAACAAAATTAAATTCATCACTGGATTGGAATCGTTGTATTCGTTCAAGTGTTGTTGTACGTTCCTTCGCAAGATTGACAAAGACCCACATTCAACATACGCCGGTTCACCATCGTTGGTTTGTTCCACAAACGAAGTAAACGTGATTGGCAATTGCAAAGTTTGTTCGTTGGAATTTTCTTCAAAGTTCTTTTTGGCACAATCAATTAACATTTTTGTAAATCGAAACAATTCTGTTGTTGTTGTCAATCGATCTCCAAACACTCGACTGCATTCATGGTACCACAGCCGTACCACTTGGCTGGGTTTCGTGTACGTTTCGGGATGCATACTAACTAAACCTTGAAACACATTGACCAATTCTCTCATATTGAAATTGTAATGAAATTTTACAGCGGATGGTAAAAATTTAGTGCTTACTGTTTGGTGCATTTCAATCACACCAGTCACAAGATGCAGCAATTCTTTGGAAACGACATCTGGAAACACGGCCAAATGACCTTCCAACACACTGGTAAAGATCAAACGTAAATCTGATTCCGAAGGCATGGACATGGCAAGAACAGCAAAATGACGTTGCAACCTTGGATTGATGGTGAACGAGCCACTGGAGGGGTTCATTGCTGCTACAAATTGAACGTCCCAAATCGATTTCTTTAAACTGGGGTCCGATCTATCAAACCACGTTCCGTAATCTTGGTACTGTCGTAACAGTGCAATCGGTGTTTGTGTTCCATATTCTTCTTTAAACGGCATATTTAAATCATCGATGAAATAAATCAATTTTTTCAAGGAAGGTGGACCATACGAACGCCCACTTCTTTTATCAATGGGTTCTTCCAGTTGTTTTTGCAAAGCCAAGGAATCCGTGTAATAATTCATGTTAATTGATTGGTTGTAAAATTGTTCCGAATTCATTGATTTTAAATATTCTTTCATCAATTGCGTTTTCCCAGTTCCTTGACTACCCACCAACAACACAGGATACCCCTTTGGTACCAATTGCGCCATTAAAAAACTGATTCTGGTCGAATCTACAGTGGGTACAAAAATATTACTAAACTGTTCTTCCCCAACATGGACATATTCTTCCACGGCATCTTTCCAATGTACAAATTCTCTTCGTTGCAAATCAAAAAAGTAATCCAAGACGTGGCCCTCCGTTGGAATGGTAATTCTTTTAAATGCACCACGAAACAATGCATCGAATTTTGTGCGACTGCGATCTGTTTTAGAATTGGTTAAACAACCACCGAAACTCCAAACGAGAGCAAACACAAAGAGAGCTTCAATGTCGTCGGCATTGGCTTTGGCTCCTTTGTTTGATTTGGTCAAACCATCCAATAAACTTTCCATTAAATGGCAAACAGCACCCACCATTGAGATAGCACATATGGGTGTGATGGTGACCAATTCTTCTGCTTTCATCAATTCAAACAAAGGTGGCACGTATTTATGAAACAAACCCGGCAAGGTGGCCATTTCACGTTCATCTGTTCTTTTTTCAACCCAACTTTCAATGAATGGAAAATACCCAACGTCACCTTCATTAATGTACAATATACCAGCACGAGACACCGTAGCTGGTGTGGCATTGGCCAACGAATCGATTTCAAACAACATTCGCATGGCATCCGACAACGGTATTCTTTCGTTGGAGACCAATGTCAATACTTTATTGTCGTCCATCACTGTATTCATCGATTCAATCCATACAGCATCAATATCACCGTCTAACACAACCCACTTGTGCACTTGTATCGGTCGATAAGGTATTTGATTCTTGGTCATGTTGCGCATGATAATGGACAAGACCCCGTCTTTCCATTCTTTGGCTAAATTCATAAACCCGTACAATTCATTGCTCGTGACTGCTTTTGGGTTAATTGTTTCGTACACACAGATTGGTTTGGGTGCCCCAACATTGTGGCAACACGTTAACGTTTTCCAGATGCTTGTTTTGGAACAACCGGCCGGACCAATCAACATGACGGAATGTCTTACTTCCACCAATTCTTGCAATTCAACCACTTTTTTTATGAAACCATCGTCGCTTTGCAAACCGTTTTCAAGACACACTTGTTGGCATGCTTTTTCTAACAATTCATTTGTTAATTTAGGCAACGTCATGTTTGGAAATAAATCAGACACTAATCTTAAAAAGATAGGAATGTCGGGTGCAACCATTTTAGGTGTATTGAAATCACGGAGAGCACGCATTAAGATCATCCCTTCTTCCTCCCCCGGTTCACTTCGTTTCAAGTTACCAGCAACAACAAGAACACTTTTGACAGCCCGCAACCCCCAATCGTAATGAGCTTGCACCGATAACAATTCAGAAGAGAGTTCATACAATTTGACAAATTTTACCGCCAACTCTCTAGCAGAGATAAAACCTTCCGCCATCAACATGTTTTCACAAATGGGCGATAAGTCGGGTCGAATCATGGCACAGGATCTGAAATTTGCTTTTAAATTTTCTGGCAGTTCAGTACGACCCGCGTAACCGGGATTCATGGTAATGAAAAAACCAACTGTCGGTAATAATTTGATGTCTTCACCCATGAAATCAAACAAGCCCACGATTTGTGGCGGTGTCCCTGGTGGAGCTGCACGGTATTCTTCGGGTCGATGTGAAGGGACAGCCAACCACCGAATGGCATCCAGAACACTTTTGACTTGAGTAGCAACAACACTCAACACTTCAATTTCAATACGATTGAATTCATCAAAACACCCCCATGCACCCGTTTGACTCAGACCTTTAAAGGTATTGCCCAACGATTGATAATTCATTTGTTCGGAACAATTAAACACATAACATGGTAATCCCAATTGTGTCGCCAAATCTTTGGTTGTTTCTGTTTTACCCGTCCCCGCAGGTCCGGCAGGTGCACCACCCAACATCAAACGCAATGCCATGGTCAATGTAATGTAACATCGATCTGTCAAAGGAGTAATCACTAAACGTTTTCGATTGCCATGGTATTCGTACGAGTACATCGATCTGAAATCACAGATACTAATTTTACATTCTTGGGTTTCTTCTTGCCAATAATACCTCAATTGAGATTGCCAACAAAATTCCGTGGGTGATTGTGCTTTGGTATCAATCAACGTTTGTACAACATCCCGAGCATGCACATCTATTGTGATCATCACGATTGCTTTGGTACGAGCTTCGTTGTTTAAATTTCCTTGTACCATGGTAATGAGTGCTTCCAAGCGTTGGTTGCATACATCTAAATACCGACGCATTGCATCTTCGTCCCCGCCTTCCAACTCTTCCAAGCCATTTTCCGTTTCTTCCGTCCAATAGATTTGACTCGCCAACAATGCAATTTGACCGGGGTAATCCGTCAACCATCTTTCTCTGGGTCGATCTACTTCCCAATTCGCTGCGGAATCCAACGATGCATCCAAAATACCTCTCAATGTACTTTTGATCATTTCCAACAACGACCCCAACCAATGTTCCACGGCGCCGGAGATTTTAAAATCACTGATAAATTTCACTCGTTCACCATCTTTACTGTGCATGCCAACTGCTGTAGTAGAAATGCCTTTTCCTGACCCCACAGCATCCTCTTGCCCTGCATTGTCTGGTGGTAAAAAATCCAATGTACGAAGGGCTAAAAAACAATCCCCCAAATGACGCATGATACGTGGTGGATTGTTCCCATTGGAAAGTATGTCTAACAAAGAGGTATCCGAAACAAAATAAAATCGTGGAAATATATTTTTTTTGGTGTCCAAATATTCATTCAATGCTTTTTGACATCGTTCTAATCCGATTGAAAGGTCTTCTAAAATTTGATTTCTTGCTTCGTTTGTACAAGCTAAGACGACATTCGGTGCACTTGTTGCTTCTTGCATTAAACTTGTAAATTCACTGTTAATACTTTCAAATTGTCGTGTTTCATCCGGCAATTGACTACGTATATCTGCGGAGTTCATGAAGATTGCTTCCAAACTCATCCAATTTTTTTGTACGTCTATCCATAATTTAATGCTGGTCTCCACCATGCTTAATTTTTTCTGCCAAGACATGACTTCGTCACGAAAGTAATCGACAAATCGACCCATTCCTATCATTGTTTGCAATTGCAATTGATGTTCCTCTAATGTTTCAATGATTTCTTCGGGTGGCACCAACACTTGCACATCCGTATCACGAAAATCAGTAAATTGCAACGTCAATGAACTCCATGAATTATCAATGCCACTTAGTTTTACTTCTACTTTACGTTCCTTTGTGGCAACTTCAACGATTTCAACCACGTCGTCGGCGTGTTTATGCAATTCTAAAATTAAAACATCGGCAAAAGTAAACGAGGGTGTTTTTTCAACAGATTTACCACTGCTGCTTTGTTGCAATGCCAACACACTTTTCCAATGTCGATCTTGCATGGCGTTGGAACTCAATTGTGCGACTAACGGTACAACAATGGACATGTTTTTAATGCCACCTTCCAATCGTGTGCGATAGACATCCCATTTTTTCACGTCTTTGGGCATTCTTTTTACTTGTTTTTGTAAATGATTCAATTCTTGCGTCAAAGCATCCGTATTGATATCAAACCACATTGTACTGCTCCATTTACTTTTTAATTCTTCGTACAAAGACACCATGTCCCAAGTCATTTTCAACAAAGAAATTTCTTTGCGCGAGGCTGTGATTTCATTGTGTGGTGCTTCAGTCAATTCAAACAGTTCTTCCAATTCATGGTATTCCACTGCTTCCGTTTCCATAAAAGACAATTGAAGTTGTTGTTCGTCCATTGATTTATACGCTCGTTCTACTTTGCCATTAAAACCAAAGGGTGCATTTTTGAGAAACGTAGTACGAAATTGTTTGACTTTGGTGGCAAATTTATCAATTTCATTTTTAATTGAATCTGCTCTTGCATTTTGCATTGGTTGAATTTCTTCCTTTTTCTTGAAGGCCAAGTTGACTGTGTTGTCCCACAATTGCGGCATTTTTTCTAAAAACGTCAACGCATCCGTGCCGTTTTCTTCATCGATCAAGGACGCCCCCATATCAATACCATGTGTTTTTAATAAGTCCATGATGTCTCGCAATGGACCAAAAGATTCTTGTGTGTCTTGCATGGATTTTCGTACATCGCGTATATGGGTCATGATGGCCATTAACGTTTCTGTTGCACTGTCTCCTTCGGGTTGTTGGTTTAAACCAGTGTTGACCACTTTCATAAACGTACACAAAGTGATCATTTGTTCACAGGCTGTATTCTGAAGGTACGAAGTAAACATGTAAATCCATTTCGTCACCCATGTGCTTAACGCTTGTTTGATTGGTTGTGAATTGATTCGAACAAAATCAATGTCAGAGGAAGTGGCCATTTGTTCAATTTCAGCAAACACACCACGAAATCTTTCGACTTGATCATGAAATTTTGACAGATCCAAGACTTGCTTTCCCTCCACAACTTCACCTTCTTCATCATACACCTCGTTCCACGAATCCGATAAAAATTCACGAAAAAAATTATGCAAATCGGTGGTCCACAAATAACTGAATTCCACAAATTGAACACGATGAGTTTCACACAAATTTTCGGTTAGCATTAAATTTTCATTGATCATACCAATGTACATCATTAATTCTGGATCACTTCTCAATTCTTTATTGAAACTGCCATCACTGGTATCAATTCTTTTGATTTGTTTGGAACTGTTTAAAAAGTTTTCTATCCATCCATTGATGATTCCTTTCACGGTTTGACCACTCCCTCGTTGTTTTTTGACACCCGGAATGTACGCCACATCTGAATCACCACTGTTCCCACCCATGTGTTCGCAATTGATTTCAATAATGGGCAACTTGTCTTCCGCGGTAATTGATTCCGCATCCAATTGATCGTTCAAATACAACAAGGAAATTTTAACCACTTCTGCCAACCCATTGATCACAATATTATTGATAAAATCCAAATAAGCTTTCCAATCCGGCAGACCTTGACTCACTCTTAATTTTTTCGACAAGGCCTTCAACAACGTTTCAATTTCTTTGCCACCGGTTCGTAACACCGTCAACCTTATTTTCATTGATTCTTGAAAAGCTTTTTCAACTTCAAACGAGGTCAATGGTTTGTGTCGACGTTGAAACAATGGTTCCTCTTTCCACTCCACCAAGACTTGGTAGATACGATCCAGTGTCTTTTTCATATGTTTCACTTGCCCATCCAACCCACGTGCCCCCGTCATGATTTCAGTCAAATAACTATCAATGCCATGGCTCTTCCAATTGATTTGTTTTAAGCCTTGGGTCAAAGCACCTTCTATCTTGAGCAACTGTGATTTTAACAATGGACGTTCCACGGGCAATAAATTCGTGTGGGTTTCGTTATACATGTTTACTATCAGCTCTAAATTGCCCGTTTGTCGACGAAAGACTTCAGCTCTTTTATAAATGGTCAAAGCGGGCGCCGGTACACTCAACCCAAGCAACAAAAAATATTTGACTTCTCTTAACAATTCTACCAATTTACTGTCAAAATTAACCATTAACAAATTTGGATTTGTTTCGGAATGTCGTAACAAGGGCAGTTTTAATTTTGTTTGACTGGATGCTTCGATTTCTTGCCCCCACACATCCACTTTCATGAATTCATATTCACCAATGCTAGCCACTAAACTGGTATATGTTTTGACCACTTCTTTGGCATCACTTCTTTCCAATATTGTACGATTTAATTTTCTTAATTTTTCCATGGGTTGTCGTATTCTTTCCATCAAACCACGAGACCATCGTAGAGCACCTGGTACGACGACGACGACAAGTTGATGGTTGGGACAATGGTTGGGACAATGAGATCGTTCGAACAACAATGGTTAGACCTCGTGCAGTTGGTACAGCAGATAAAAAGTGGGTAGTAGGAGGAGTAAACAAACAAATACACTTACCGGCCGTGGGGGGCATATTGGAGGGGATGGGTGGACTTTCTCTTTTTTCTAAAAATAATTTTTGCATGGAATGCAAATCTTCGCTGTACGCCGATATCAATGACATTTGTTTCTTTTCCAATTCGTCCGCGATAATGGGTCGTTCCAACAAACCTTCAAAAGAATCCAACAATTTAAATTTGCCACCAATCGTGGTCGCATCTTCAAAACCTTGGTTCAACACACTGGCTAATCTTCTTTCTAATTCTTTGGAGGTCACTCGAAATTCATAAAAATCATCGTCGAAACGTTTCACTTCTAAATCCATGATGTCATACCCAACGGAACGAAAAGCATTGATGGCCCCTTCAAAATCAGCATATATTTGTTGCACGGAAGTGGACAACGTTTTACCTTTTGTACCACCGACTTCTAATTTACCTAATTTACTAAATTGCACAACTGTTTCAGTCAAATCTAAAATGTCATGGCATCTTTCCAAAAAGGCATCCAATCGTACAAACAGAGCATTGTTTTGAATTCGCCAAGGATTTGTTGGGCATTCCAAATTGGCTTTGGCTTTGTAGTCAAAATAAGTATGTTTGAATTGACCACACACTTGCAGTATTGTTTTAATCATATCTCTAGCACGATGAGCTTCTTCGTCTTCAATAAAAGTAAAGATGGCTTCACCATTGATGTATTTTACAGCATGTTTGATGAGTTCGTTACAGATTTCGCCCACCATGACCACCAACCGATTGGGTGTATTGTAAAACCGTGAATTGTTCCAAACCAACAACAACATGTGTGTGATGGGACGAAATAAATCGGTCAAAGTATCCAACGATGCTTGTTCCAACCTTTCAAACCATGATTCCAATGGACGCAAGTAACGCAAATTATCGTTGGCTTCTGCTCTGGCACCAAAGACTTCTTTGCACAATTTAGCAAACGGCATATTGTACGTTGATTTTGCTTGGTCTAAATGTTGCAACACCGCTCGTACTTGTTCACTTTGCAATTGACGAAAAATTGCATTTAAATCGGTGGATTGTTGTCTCCAAAATTGAATTTCAGAGATGGGACCGGGGTGTTGACCACGTTTTAACAATTGTTCGGGATCTTGTTTCAGAACGACTTTGATTTGCCGGGTCCAAGTGACCAGGCATCCTTCCAACACATGGACGCGTTCTTTATTGGTGGTATAACGAAATGTAGGATCTAAATCTTCGACCGGTGGCAAAGGCAAACGAGTGTACCCGTCGACTTGCCCCACCGTAATTTGCAAATTTGCCATAAACGTATGCAGTCTTTCCATGACGTCTTTCGCAACAATCTCCGACCAATTTTGTTGATTCCTGGGGTTGCAAAGCAAGGGCATGTAGATCTCTTTGGACACGTCGGTTAAATGACGCAAAACATCTTTGGTCAAGTCGCCGGCCAACACTTGTGATCGAAACGTATCACCGTTCAAAGAACCCGGTCTAATTTTTAGAAAATAAAAACATCGACCTTTTATTTCACCGGGTGAAGTCAAATGCAACGTAATCGCACCACTGCCCGTGTCTTCAAAGGCGACAAAGCGAATGTCTGGCATGTCCGCAAAATCATGAAGTGCTGACAGTGTGCTGTCGGACGTCAAGAACTTTTGAACTTTGTCACTCTTGATGGAACCTTTAAAGTAATCTTGTATCCCTTTGACCAGCCACTGCTCTCGTCGATCCAGTTCGGCCGACACCGGGGTGCTAGATTGCGGTGACTTTTGGTCGGCCATCTCGAGGAACAGCAAGGAACGGCAACTGAAATTAGCTGTTGGGGTGTGCGATATTTTTAAACGTCAGTTGGGGGGCAAGGTGGGGGCTTCAGATGCTCAAAAACGCGTCGTTGAATACCTTCGTTGAAGTACCTTTCTATACGTTGTACACAATAAAAAAAAACAGGGAAGACGCACCAAATCCATTCTGGCTGTTGGTTAAAATGTTACAACCCAACACTTATATTTCAGTAGAATAATTTGCGAATACGAAACGTTTTAATTCTCAGTGATTAATATTTGATTTTTGAGGTCTTTCGTCGAACTGGCCATCAAAACCGATGAAAATAACATTTTTATTGATGTGTGTTAATATTTTAAATGATACACAGTTCTTCTCGACGTCTTTTGCAGCCCATTGCTGCCTCGTTTGGTGTGGGGGTACCGCAATCGTTTTTTACGGTCCATGTTGTGATTCAAAATACTTGAATCTCAAGTCTCACAAAAAAATTGTCAGAATTGATTTCGACGAATGTATACAGGGGGTACAGAAGTAAGTGTTTGCATCTACATAAAATATACTAAAAATATAACGAGGTGATTGATACGATGGTAACGATCAATCCTGTTTTTTTCCCCATGTTGTACATGTTGTAGATTTTTACAAGAGTACAAACAACGATTATTATTT
>Ga0115005_10002214_pt1 | contig 15532 bp, 15 predicted proteins | sample ArcOceMetagenome_FD_87163 | JGI IMG/M metagenome (GOLD analysis project Ga0115005, IMG submission 87163) | Marine eukaryotic phytoplankton communities from Arctic Ocean - Arctic Ocean - Greenland ARC118M Metagenome | ecosystem: Environmental > Aquatic > Marine > Oceanic | place: Arctic Ocean... | reverse complement strand
CGCGGGGTGTGGGCGATTTTCAGTCGATCACCATCCTCAGATTTGCCCGCGACCCACTCATACCAACCGTAGGCAGAGATTACGATGAAGATACCTTGCGAAAGCATCATCGCGTACAGCTTCGCATCCAGCGCGATAAAGACATAGCAACAATAGCAGACGATTAGAATCGGCCATGCGGCTGCTCGTTCACGGATCGTTAGCCAGACGCCAGTGATGCCTGTGAGTGTCCCTAACCATTCGACCCCGCTCGTCGCGAGTAACTGATTCCAAAAAGATTCGTGCATACCTTAATCACTTCTACCGGCTAGGAATACATCAATCCGCGTCGTAGATCTTTACCTGTTTCCAGAGCGCTTTATTGGCTGCAATAAATGCCTGATGGAGCGGGTCTGCTTGATACGCATCGTGTGCCGCGATGTCTTTGAGGATCACGGTGAGTGCTAAATCGTAACTGCTGTCGAGGACCGGGCGCTCGGTGGTGTTGGCAGGTGTGCCGATATACATCGCTTCAGCATGTTCGATCTGGTACATCGTCTCTAGGGAGATGCGAAAGTCAGTGCATTGATTTTTATCGAGATCTTCGCGGAGCCAGAAGTATACGGTGTGAATAAGCATGGTTGATGAGCGTTGTTGATCTTTTAAGGGAATAGAAACTCTTAGAGCTTGGCGGCGATGATGGCTTGCAGCTCTGCGTGATTACGCGCGACAGGCAGCTCGGGGCGTTCTTCGGTGAGGCGCTGCGGCGGGCAGAAGAGTAGGCCTTCGTCGGCGCAGTCGATCATCGATAAATCGTTGTATGAATCGCCGGCAGCGATGGTATCGAAGTTGAGGGCGCGAAACGCTTCGACTGCTTTACGCTTATGATCGGGCAGGCGCAGCTTGTAGTCAGCGATGCGGCCGGTCTCGTCAATCACCAGATCATGACAGAATAGGGTGGGGTTGCCGAGCTTCGCCATCAGCGGGCCAGCGAATTGACTGAAGGTATCCGACAGGATCACTAGGCGTGTTTGGGAGGTGACCCAAGTGACGAATTCTTGTGCGCCCGGGAGCGGGTCGAGCGTGCCGATGACTGCATCGATGTCGGAGAGCTTGAAGCCTTCTTTGTCCAAAATGTCCAAGCGATAACGCATCAGCGTATCGTAGCAGGGCTCATCACGCGTGGTGCGCTTGAGGGCTTCGATCCCGGTTTTTTCCGCGAAGGCGATCCAGATTTCTGGGATGAGCACTCCCTCAAGGTCAAGACATACGATATTCATGCCTTCTAAACCGCGAGAATCGATCTGCAAGTCAATCTCAATTCGGCGTTGCTTATCCTGCGGGCGGAAACTGCGCCAAAGTTTCGATAATGATGGCGCGTATCTCGGCATCCGTCGGCGCGTGCCAGCCCAAACGTTTGACATACGCCCCGCGCCAAACGAGTTCCTTCGATTGCATATCAATGATATCGATGATGAAGGTGCCCTCTTGGTATTGATCGATGTGGATGTTGGAGTAGCCGCCATATCCGCGATAGGCCGAGCGTCGATACGGAGTCGCGCCGATGCCGAGATCGTTGAGTTCGGTGATGGTCTTTTGCGCGGTGTTAAAGGCGACGCGGAAATCAGGCGTGGCGCAGTCCTGGGTGAACCCTTTGGCCAGCAGCTCTGCTTTCAGGGCCCGCTCGATCCTGCGATCAACAATCGGGCTGAGCGCAATGCTTTGGTAGTTGCTGCCCAGCTCACGGGAATCGACTGCAAAGCATTTGTAGCTCTGCAATTTGGGTGCGGCACCACGGTCGTAGTCGACTCGAACAGGCGAGACGCAGCCGACCAGTGTCAGCACGAGCAACAGCAGTAGGGGAATTCGTGAAACAGTTTTCATGGATTAACTTATACTATGGGGACTTGGGCAGTGAAGGCAAACTGGCAAATGCATGCTTTCTTATCCTGTCACGCTTCTGGCGCACGTAACGGCACTCTGTCGGCCACAACAATATTGATAGTAAAAGGAGTGTGGTCGACTCGCCCACAACCATCCTGTCCGGCGGTAAAGGAGGGCGAGTCGCCCACATTCATCCTGTCCGGCGATAAAGGAGGGAGAGTCGCCCTCATTCATCCTGTCTGGCGATAAAGGAGGGCGAGTCGCCCTCCCTCCTTTACCCACTAATCGACGATGAACCACAAAAAAACCGCATCGAGTAACGATGCGGCTTTTGAAAGTATGCGGTTTAGAACGAACAACGTTCAACCAACAACGCTGCTACGGAAGCTGAGTCGCGCCCATTAGGAACTTGTCGCACTCGCGAGCTGCGGCGCGGCCTTCGTTGATGGCCCAAACGATCAGGGACTGACCACGGCGCATGTCGCCTGCTGCAAAGACACCTTCGAGGCTAGTGTTAAACTTGCCGTATTCAGCTTGCACATTGGAGCGGGCGTCGAGATCAAGGCCGAGTTCTTCGGCGATGGTTGCTTCGGGTCCGAGGAAGCCCATTGCGAGGAGGACAAGGTCGGCTTCGAGCACGCGTGAGCTACCTTCGACCTTTTGAGGAACGAAGCGGCCGTTGTCGCTGGTCCACTCGATGTCGTGGATGTGAACCGCCTTGACGTTGCCATCGGCATCGCCAGAGAAACGGCTGGAGCTGACCAAGTATTGACGTGGGTCTTCACCTTGAATCGCTTCGGCTTCTTCTTGGCCGTAGTCCATCTTGTAAGTCTTCGGCCATTCAGGCCATGGATTATTCGCTGCGCGCTCAATCGGAGGCTTAGGCATGATCTCGAGCTGCACCACGCTTTTGCAGCCGTGGCGTAGGGAGGTGCCGACACAGTCGGTGCCAGTGTCACCGCCGCCGATGATGACGACGTTCTTGCCCTTGGCGAGTTCGCTGAATTGCTCGGACTTGCCATCCTTGATGTCCCAAAGCTCCTTGGTGTTGGGCCCGAGGAACTCCATGGCGTAACGAATGTTGTTGAGCTCGCGGCCTTCGATCGGCAGATCGCGCGGCTTGGTTGCACCGCAGCACAGCACGACCGAGTCAAAGTCTTCCATCAGTTGCTTGGAAGAAATATCGACGCCGATTTCGATGCCACATTCGAGGATGATGCCTTCGGCTTGCATCAACTGAACGCGACGCGTGACGACTTGCTTCTCAAGCTTCATGTTGGGGATACCATACATGAGGAGACCGCCTGGGCGGTCAGCGCGTTCGAAGAGCGTGACGAGGTGACCCGCTTTGTTGAGCTGATCCGCGGCGGCGAGACCGGCAGGGCCAGAACCGACGACGGCGACTTTCTTGCCGGTGCGCTCTTCTGGAGGCTGTGGCTTGACCCAACCTTCGTTCCAGGCCTTGTCGATGATGGAGCACTCGATATCCTTAATCGTGACGGCAGGCTCGATCAGACCTAGCACGCAAGAGCCTTCGCACGGAGCGGGGCAGACGCGGCCAGTGAACTCTGGGAAGTTGTTGGTCTTGGTGAGGCGCAGGTAGGCATCGTGCCACTTGCCTCGGTACACTAGGTCGTTGAACTCAGGGATGAGATTGTTGACCGGGCAACCACTGGCCATGTTGGCAAGGCTCATACCCGTGTGGCAGTAAGGCGTGCCGCAGTCCATACAGCGTGAGCCTTGTGTCTGCACTTTCTCGGTGTCGAAATCTTCGTGAATTTCGTTCCAGTCCTTGACGCGTTCGAGCGGATCGCGATTTGCGATCGTCTTACGCTCAAATTCCATAAATCCAGTTGCTTTGCCCATAGTTTAAAAGTAGTTAGAAGTTAGGAGGCAGTAGTTAGAAGCTATTTAGCGGAAGAAAGAACCTTCTTCGTGTAGCTGTGTAACATACGTCCAATTTCGTCGATTTGTTTGAAGTGTTGTTCTGTTTTCGCGTAGCCGAGGTCGGCTGCGAGTCGGAGATAATAGCGGCATTCATTTAATGAACCCTGCGCTATGTTAAAGAAGCGGGCTTTATCGGCCGACGAACGCTTGCCATATCCCTCGGCGATATTCGCGGGGATGGAGACTGCGGCACGACGAAACTGAGATGTCAGGCCGAATTTTTCGCATTCTGGGAAGTGTTGTGTCATTTGATAAATATCTAGAACGAATTGATGTGATTTTTGCCAGACAAGGAGGCTTTCGAATCCAGGAGTTGAGGTCTCAGTTTCCATCTAACTTCTAACTCCTGGTTTCTAACTCCTTTTTAGTGCCCTGCTGCGACGTTTTCTTCGAATGCGGCTTGGACGGCGTCGTCGCCAGTCAGGCCGGAGGCTTCTGCGCGTTTGATGGCGTGCAGCACGCGTTCGTAGTCCTGTGGCATGATCTTGAGAATCTTACCAGCAGTATCCGGCCAGCCATCGAGGATCGATTGGCCGCGGACGGAACCGGTGAGCGTGACGTGCGTCTCGATCTTGCCTTTGACCAGTGCGATTTCGTCGTCCTCACATTCGATGAGTTGGTAGACGTTGACCATGTCAGGGTTGAGGCTGTTCTTTACGAAGTCGCCCGCCTCGTCGTAGATGTAAGCCACGCCGCCGGACATACCAGCGCCAAGGTTACGGCCAGTCACGCCGAGATTAATCACCATACCACCAGTCATGTATTCGAGCGCGTGATCGCCGAGACCTTCGACCACCGCCTCGACGCCAGAGTTACGAACGCAGAAGCGTTCGCCGGCCATTCCTGCGATGTAGGCTTGTCCCTTAGTTGCGCCGTAGAAGCAGACGTTACCGGTGATGATGTTTTCGTGCGCCACGAATGGAGATTCTGGATCGGGACGAACGACGATTTTCGCGCCACATAGACCCTTGCCCAAATAGTCATTGGTATCGCCGGTCACGGTGAAGGTCATGCCCAGTGGGCAGAATGCACCGAGGCTTTGCCCTGCAGAGCCCTTGATGTTGATCTTCAAGGTGTCTTCAGCTAGACCAACTGCGCCGTGTTTACGGGAGATTTCTGCACCAGTAATGGTGCCAACCACACGGTTGGTATTGATGATTGGCAGGTCGATTTCAACGGGCGTGCCGTGGTGGATCGCAGGCTGCGCTTTTTCGAGGATCTCAGTGACGTCGAGCGAGCGGTCGAGCAGGTGATCTTGGTCTTGGGTGCAGTAAGTGCCGACTTCCGGTCCCACATCGGGACGGTAAAGGATCTTGCTGTAGTCGAGGCCCTTTGCCTTCCAGTGATCGATCGCGCTGCGCATTTCGAGTTTGTCGACGCGGCCAACCATCTCAGGGATAGTGCGGAAGCCGAGTTCTGCCATCAGTTCGCGCAGCTCTTCAGCGATGTAAGTCATGAAGTTGACGACTGCATCTGCGCCGCCCTTGAACTTCTTACGGAGCTCAAGGTTTTGCGTGGCGATACCGACTGGGCAGGTGTTCTTGTGGCAAACACGCATCATCAAGCAACCAAGGGTGACCAGTGGGGCAGTGGCGAAGCCGAACTCTTCAGCGCCGAGCAAGCAGGCAATTGCGACGTCGCGACCTGTCTTGAGTTGGCCGTCTGTTTCAACCCGAACGCGTGAGCGCAGGTCGTTGAGCAGTAGGGTCTGATTGGTTTCAGCGAGGCCGAGTTCCCAGGGGGCACCGGCGTGCTGAATGGAGGAACGAGGCGATGCGCCTGTGCCACCGTCGTAGCCGGAGACCAGAATGCCGTCGGCCTTGGCCTTGGCGACACCGGCAGCAATTGTGCCGACGCCGACTTCGGAAACCAGCTTGACGTTGACGCGCGCTTTGACGTTAGAATTCTTCAGGTCGTGAATCAGCTCCGCCAAATCCTCAATCGAGTAGATGTCGTGGTGCGGAGGAGGCGAAATCAAGCCCACACCAGGAGTGGTGCCGCGTGTCTTGGCGATCTGTGGCAGCACCTTGTGACCAGGGAGCTCGCCGCCTTCACCAGGCTTGGCGCCTTGGACGATCTTAATCTGGATCTCGTCGGAGTTGACCAGGTAATTACTGGTCACGCCGAAACGACCGGAAGCGACCTGCTTGATGGCGGAACGGCGGCTGTCGCCGTTTTCGTCTGGAGTGAAACGATCTGGGTCTTCGCCACCTTCACCGGTGTTGGACTTGCCGCCGATGCGGTTCATCGCAATCGCGAGGGCTTCGTGCGCTTCTGAGGAAATCGAGCCGTACGACATCGCGCCAGTCTTGAAGCGCTTAAAGATTTCCCGAGCGGATTCGACTTCTTCAATTGGAATCGACTTCGATGGATCAACCTTGAAATCCATGAGGCCACGCAGTGTGAACATCTCTTTGGACTGATTGTTGACGATGTCGGAGTATTCTTTAAAGACGGCTTTGTTGCCTTGGCTGGTTGCGAGCTGGAGCTTATGGATCGTCATCGGGCTGAACAGGTGACGCTCGCCACCGGCACGCCACTGGTAGATGCCACCCGGATCGAGGGCAGCGGCCTTTTCGTCGGTGCGAGTACCGAATGCATTGGAGTGGCGCATGCCAGCTTCTTTAGCGATGGTGTTGAGCCCGATACCTTCGATGCGCGATGCGGTCTTGGTGAAATACTTATCGATGACGTTACGGTTAAGGCCGATCGCTTCGAAGATCTGCGCGCCGCGGTAAGAAGCGACCGTGGAGATACCCATCTTCGACATGGTCTTAATCACGCCGTTGAGGTTCGCTTTCAAGAAATTGTAACCAGCCTTCTCAGGTGTCAGGTCGAGATCGCCACGGTCAATCATGTAGCGGACGGACTCGAGTGCGAGATACGGGTTAATCGCATCCGCGCCGTAGCCGAGTAGCAATGCAAAGTGATGCACTTCGCGAGGCTCGCCGGATTCGAGCACGATGGAGACCCGTGTGCGTGTACCCTGGCGGATCAAGTGATGGTGCAGGCCGGCAACTGCGAGGAGTGCCGGGATCGGTGCCTTCTTGGGTCCGATCTTACGGTCGGAGAGGACGAGGATATTGACTCCGTCGTTGACCGCTGCATCAGCGTTTTCGAAGAGTTTATCGAGCGCGGCCTCGAGGCCTTTACCAGAGATAGAGGGCTCGGAGATGCTGTTGTGACCTTCGGCGAGGCCACCAACTTCGGCTTCGAATGTAATTGGCAGCTTGGCCGACTTGAAGCCGGTCAGCTTGATGTTGCGCAGTTGTGCGAGCTCCTTATCGTCAATCAACGGCGATTCGAACTTAATCATCCGGCAGCTGTCAGGGCCGGGGCGTGTGAGATCACCTTCAGAGCCGATAAAAGTGACACTCGCGGTCACCAGCTCTTCGCGGATCGGGTCAATCGGTGGATTGGTGACCTGTGCGAACAACTGCTTGAAGTAGTTATACATCGTCTGCGACTGATCGGAGAGGACGGCGAGTGGCGCGTCGTTACCCATCGAGCCGAGCGGCTGCTTGCCAGCTTCGGCGCTAGGGCCGAGGATGAAGCGTGAGTCTTCGAAAGTGTAGCCAAATGCTTTTTGGCGCGTCTCGATGTTTTCGAAGTTGTCGGCTGGAATCGATTCCGGCTCTGGCAAGTCTTCGGATTTGACGAGATTTTCTTTGAGCCATTGACCATACGGTGCGGTCTTGGAAACTTCCTCCTTCACTTTGCCGTCTTCGATGATGCAGCCGGCTTCCATGTCGATCAGGAACATACGACCTGGCTCGAGGCGGCCCTTCTTGACCACATTCTTTGGCTCGATGCCGGCGAGCACGCCCACTTCGGATGCCAGGATGACCTTGTCGTCCGCCGTGACGTAGTAGCGCGAGGGGCGTAGACCATTACGGTCGAGTGTCGCACCGACTTGAATGCCGTCCGAAAACGCCATGGATGCAGGACCATCCCAAGGCTCCATCATGCAGGCGTGGAACTCGTAGAAGTCCTTTTTATAGTCAGGCATGTTTTTGTGACGCTCCCAAGGTTCTGGGATCATCATCATCATGGCATGCGCGAGACTACGGCCAGACAGGACGAGGAACTCTAGGCAGTTGTCAAATTTCTGCGAGTCGGAGCCGTCTTCGCGGATGATTGGCAGGAGCTTCTTGAGGTCCTTACCAAATACTTCGCTGGCGAGCTGCATTTGACGGGCGTGCAACCAGTTCTCATTGCCGCGAACGGTGTTGATCTCACCATTGTGGCACAGGTAACGGAATGGCTGAGCGCGCGGCCAGCTTGGAAATGTGTTGGTCGAGAAGCGCGAGTGTGTCAGGGCGAGCGCCGAGTCCATCGCCTCGTTGGAGAGGTCGGGGAAATATTGCCCAAGCTGCTCGGTGGTGAGCATGCCCTTGTAAGTCATGGTCCGACTTGAAAGCGAGCTGATGTAAAACAGCGCTTCTTCGTCAGTGCCGCTGTAACGGATGCGGTGTGTCGCGAGGCGCCGCACGATGTAAAGTTTGCGCTCTAGTTCGAGGCCGGCAGCGACTTCGCCCTTACTGATGAAGAATTGACGCATGACTGGCTCGCAGGCCTTGGATGCTTTACCGAGGATTTCGCTGCGCACTGGTACATCGCGCCAGCCAATGAAGCCGAGGCCTTCTTCGGCAACGATTTCTTCAATAATCCTTTCTTCGCTGTTACGCTCTTCTTCGTCGCGGGAGAGGAATGCGAAGCCGACACCGTAGTCGCCTTCAGCTGGCACGTCGAAGCCGCACTCAGCTTGGCACACCGCCTTAAAGAAGTTGTGTGGTAGTTGAATGAAGATACCTGCACCGTCACCAGTGATCGGGTCACAGCCGCAACCACCGCGGTGGTCAAGGTTCACGCAGATCTCCAGCGCACCTTTGACAATGTCGTGCGATTTGCGGCCTTTCATATCGACGATCAGGCCGATGCCACAGTTTTCGTGTTCATTCTGTGGGTCGTAGAGACCCTGCGCCTTGGGCTGGATGTGTGTCTTTTCCATATCTGTATTAAATAATCGGTTTTAAAGTGTGGTCATCGTGCGCTGCGGCCGTCCTGAGCGACGAGTGCGCGTTTTGGCCGAAGCCAAAAGGAACGAAGAAAGTAGTAATTGATGAGAGTCTGTCTAGAGAAAATGACACTCCCAGTAGATGAACGTGCTCAGATGCAGCCAATTAGCAGCTTGTTCGGAAGCAAAAAACGGACCGAATCCGTGTTGCGGAGAAAGACTTTAAGGAATTAAGTATTTCTCTGGTTTGGGCGCTTAGAAGAAACGAATCGTCTTCGAGCGCATGGCTTCATGTTCTTCGTCGGTGCAGGCTGCGTTGGTCGGAGCGTCTGCTTCGGCACTGTTTTCAACGGCGAGACCTTCTTTGAGCATGTAGGCTTCAACCTCATCACCGCTGACATCGGCGAGCATATGCCCGTCGATTTCAACGCAAGGCGAGAGCGGTTGGCCGGACTTTTCGACCATTTCAGCGTATTGATCCGCATGATTGATGATATCACGGTCTTCGTATTCGAGGCCGTGCTTCTTCATGATCGCGCGGACGCCCATACTCCATCCGCAGGTCGGTTTTAAGTAAGCGATAATCTTCATAAGCCCCTAAGTGTTGCTAATTATTCCGCTTGTCAACTCCGAGAATGCGATCTGTTTCGGTCGCCGCGTTGTTTAGTAGCGGATCGGTGGCTTTGGTTTCGCGCAGATGATTTGCCATTCGCCAGAGGGATTTTGGCCGACTGTGAAGAGACTACTGAAATGGTCTTCGACTGCGTACAGCACCCGCATCCGGTAGCGCGGCGTAAGGCTGGGGCCGTAACTGACGCCGTTGTGGGTAAATTCGATCGTTTCTTCTGCTGCGCCCGAGAGCGCTTCGAATTCGATTTGCTGAATCGGCAGTCCCAGCTCGTAGTCTAGAGCACCTTTTAGGCGAGATGTAATGAGACTGTCGCAACCGTTCAAGCAGTAGAGCTTTAGCATCGGGTCGATCGTGTCGGCTTGATTGGCTGCGACGAAGCGTGCGGATAGATCGTCGAGGGCTAGCTCGAGGGTGGACTTCGGGCTGCAGGCAGCGAGCAGCAGTATCATCGCGCCGATCCAAGCGGCGCGGATAGTCGTTATGGAGGTCAATTTTCTCATCGGATCAACGATTTAGACCGCAACTGTGAGGTCAGGTTCATCGGAAAATGTTTCACGATGAACCGATTCGCCGCTAGATCGGCTTTTTTTCGAGCTCTTCAGTGAGTGCTGCGGTGGTATCTGGCTCAGCGGGGACGACGGTTTCCAGTGCTGCGAAAGGCGCCTGTTCTTTACTCGTGATCGGGCTAGAAACTTGGATGCGGCCGCTCTTGAAGCCTGAGGCGACGATGTTGATCTGCCCCAGATGTTCAATGCCGAGGTTTTCGGTGAGATTTTGACGCAGGTGGACCTGTAAGGTTTGTTCGATGTCTCTGAGCCGGCCACCGCTCTTGAGCTGGATGCGGACGTCGAAGTGAGTGGTCTTACCTTTGACCTTTATTTTAACGATTGGTTTTGCGACATTGTCGAGCTGCTCGCAGGATGTACGGATCAGCTCGACAATCGCGGAGCGGCAGACCATAACGCGGCCATTCTCGGTTCGATAAGCGACTATTTTATTGGGCTGACGTCGGACCAGCAGTATCAGGAACAGCGCGAGTGCAATAATTGCTCCGGCTGCATATAGATAAGTGGGCTCAGTGAGAAGATTTAACAACTCGATCGTTTCAGTCCAATTCATCAGTGCTTATTTGTTGGGGAAGTAGTGGACGAGATCTCAGTCGTGCCTAGTCAACGTGTGCTTGGCCGTCCCACTCGTCTTTCGCTTCTTTTTCTTCTTCAGTGGTGCGCACGCCGTCGATGATGACATTGACGCGGGCGACACTTTTGCTAGTCATTTTCTCGATTTGCTCAGCGATACGCTGCTGAATTTCATTGCCGACTGTCGCGAGTTCGACGCCGAAGCGTAGAATCACACGGATTTCAATTTGGTAGTCACCGACTTCGTCTTCATCGACGCGGACACCGCGCTCATCGCCTTTTTTGGAGAAGATTTCTGCGATTCCATCGACGAAACCACCGCCAACTGCTGTGACACCTACGACTTCGAGCGCAGCCAAGCGAACAATGCTCGCGACCACACTGTGATTGATGCGGATGTCACCTAGTGTGTTCGAGCCTTCGGACACAGTCGGGATTGTGGACTCTTGGTTGTTTTCAGATTTGTTGCTCATGATTGGTGCAATGTACTGTTGTTACTGTTAGGTGTAAAGATCCTTGGGCACTCGCTCAATGAATTCTTCGATATACTTGGTTGTGGCTTTGCCTTCGCGGAAGATGGGATCGCGAATAATTGCGCGCGAAAACGGAATGTTGGTTTTAATCCCATGAATCAAGTATTCACCGAGCGCGCGATCCATGCGGTCGAGCGCAAGTTCGCGTGTTTTGGCGATTGTCATGACCTTGGCGATCATACTGTCGTAGTAAGGAGGGATCGTGTAGCCACTGTAGCAGTGCGAGTCGATGCGCACACCGTGACCGCCTGGAGCATAGTAAAGCCCGATTTCGCCTGGGCAGGGCGCGAAATTGCGGCTCGGATCTTCGGCACATACGCGGCATTCGATGCAGTGCTTGGTGATTTTAATGTCCTTTTGCTCGTAGCTGAGTTTTTGTCCGCTGGCGATGAGGAGTTGCTCCTTAACCAAATCGACGCCAGTGACTTCTTCAGTCACGCCGTGTTCCACTTGGATACGCGTGTTCATTTCGATGAAGAAATAGTCGCCATTGCCATCGACCAGGAACTCGACGGTGCCCGCGCCTTCGTAGTTGACCGATTTGGCCAGTTTGACCGCATCGCGGCCCATTTTCTTACGAATATCGTCAGAGATAAAAGGCGAAGGGGCCTCTTCGATGACCTTCTGGTGGCGACGTTGAATTGAGCAATCGCGTTCCCCGAGGTGAATCACGTTGCCGAATTGGTCGCCGAGCAGTTGGATCTCGATATGACGCGGCGCGTCGAGAAAGCGTTCGAGGTAAACCGCGCCATTGCCGAAAGCCTTCTCGGCTTCGTTGCGGGCGTTGTTATATTCTTTGGCAAATGTGACAGCATTGTGTGCGGTACGCATCCCTTTGCCACCACCACCAGCGACGGCTTTAATAATCACAGGAAAACCGATCTGTTTCGCCACGATGAGGGCGTCTTTTTCATTGTCGACGGTGCCATCACTGCCAGGGATCACGGGGACCTTGGCTTTGATGGCCATATCGCGCGCCTTTGCCTTGTCGCCGAAATTGATAATCGCCTCAGGGCCCGGGCCGATGAACTTGATGTTACATTTGGCGCATTGCTCGGCGAAGTCGGCATTCTCTGCGAGGAAGCCATAGCCAGGGTGAATGCCATCGACATCCGCGATTTCGGCTGCGGCGATGATGCGATCACTCTTTAGATAACTGAGGTTACTCGCGGCTGGGCCGATGCAAATTGCTTCATCGGCAAGTTGCACGTGAAGAGACTGCTCGTCGGCCTCAGAATAGACGGCGAGCGTCTTGATCCCGAGTTCGTTACAAGCGCGAACGATGCGAAGTGCGATTTCACCTCGATTGGCAATGAGAACTTTTTTAAGCATACGGATTAAGCCGTTTTAACTTTGAAGAGTGGTTGCCCATATTCGACGGCTTCGCCGTCCTCAATAAGCACTTCAGTGATTGTGCCGCTAAGTTCGGATTGGATTTCGTTCATCACCTTCATCGCCTCGATGATACAGACGATCGAGTCCGCGCCGACTTTAGTGCCGATTTTGGCAAATGCAGGGCTTTCAGGCGAAGCGGAGGTGTAGAAAGTGCCAACCATTGGCGACTTCACAATCGAGATGCCCTTTTCTTCCACTGGAGCTGCGGCTGCTAATGGCGCGCCAGTTGGAGCTGGGGCGACTAATGGAGCCGTGGCTAGAGGAGCAGCGTGAACGATCTGTGTGTCGCCATTCTTGCGGCAGAGGCGCAGCTTGAAGCCTTCCTCTTCAATTTCAAATTCGGAAAGTTCCGAGCGTTTCATCAGTTCGACGACCTGTTTGATAGCTTTTAAGTCCAAGTGTTTCCTTTCTTGTGGCTTTGATTGTTTGAGAGTTCGAATCGAACGCCAGTGCCCAGGAGGGCATCGACAATCGAATTAAACGATATGTAAGTAGAGCTTTCGCTCGGGTGCAATTACTTTGTTACGTATTTGATGGGGGCCGACAAAGCCCGAATCGATGCTTTTTTCTTTCTTGCTCGAATTGACGATGCATTACTCAATTTGTGCAGCGATCGATCAGCCCGGGAATGCCTTATTTATTTTACTATTCCTATTTGAATGCTGAAGATTAATAAACTCATTATGCCTACCTCTGAAGAAGTTGAAGTTCTCGTGATTGAATCGGTGCGATTGTTAGCCGAAGATTTTGATTTAGTTGCATTGCAGCAACCGAGTGCGGAATCTGCGCTGTATGGCAATGATGGAGTCCTAGATAGTATGGCGCTGGTGAACCTGCTTGCAGATGTGGAGGATGCCGTTTCTGAGCAATTCGGAGCAGCGATTGCGCTTGCCGATGAGAAAGCCATGAGCGCGCGCAATTCGCCGTTTCTGACTATTAAGACACTGGCGCAAGCGGTGTTAGAGAGGATCGAAGCGTGAAGCAGATCGTTATTACCGGTACGCGCAAGGGGATTGGCCGATCGTTGGCTGAGCATTATCTGGCTGAAGGCTGGGGAGTCATCGGCTGTAGTCGTGGCGAGTCATCGATTGAGCACCCTCAGTATCGGCACTATGCATTAGATGTGAGTGATGAATCCGCTGTGATTAAAATGGCGCGCGATGTGAAGCGACAAGTCGGTGCCGTCGATGCGCTACTAAATAATGCCGGGATCGCCTCGATGAACCATTGTTTGTTAACGCCGGGTTCGACGGTAAATGCTATTTTACAGACGAATGTGGTCGGGACCTTCTTGTTTTGTCGTGAATTTGCCAAACTGATGCGCAAGAGCGAGCAGCCGCGAATCGTGAATTTTACCACCGTGGCGCATCCGCTGAACTTGGAAGGTGAGGCAGTTTATGCGGCCAGTAAAGCCGCGGTGGAGAGCTTGACGCGGATCATGGCGCGTGAGTTGGCCGAGCTGCGCATTACGGTGAATGCGGTCGGGCCGACGCCAGTGATGACGGATCTGATTAAGGGTGTGTCGTCGGAAAAGATGGATGCGTTGCTCGCGCGGCAGGCGATCCCGCGCTACGGCCAGGTGGCGGATGTGATCAATGCGGTCGATTTCTTCCTCAGGGCGGAGAGTGACTTTATCACTGGGCAAGTGCTCTATTTGGGTGGAGTGACTTAAGTTGTGAGCTGGATTGATCAGCAGTTTGCCGAGTTCGGTGCCAAGGTTGCTTGCGATGAGGACGGGCGCACTTGGACGTATGCTGATTTTGTCGCCGAAGTGGATCGAATTGAGGCGCTGCTGTCTCCTGCGATGGGCCAAGCGCCAGCGGTGATTGCGATTCATATGGCTGGCACGATACACGCGCTGGCTGCGGTTTTGGCAATCGTGCGCTTGAAGCAAGTGGCGTTGCCGCTATCCTCAGAGATGCCAATCGCTGAGCAAGTCGAGCAGCAGCGTATTGCTGGCGCGACGTTTGTGCTGAGTGCGGAGGGCCTGCGCTCGCAGCCGCCGATCGCGAATGCTTCGAAATTAATCAATCAGCTATCGGCGCGTGGGCATGCGGGCTTAATTCTTTTTAGTAGTGGCACCAGCGGTGAGCCAAAGGGGATGCTGCATGATTTGAATGCGCTCTTAGAGCGCTATCGTGAGGTTCGACCGCGAGCGGATCGGACGGTGCAGTTGCTGCTGGCGGATCACATTGGCGGGCTGGATTCTGCCTTTCGCACTTTATTTGCAGGCTCGACCTTGGTGGTGCCGGAGGCGCGCAGCGCGCTTGCGGTGGGAGCGGCGATTGAGCGGTATAATGTTAATATACTACCAGCGTCGCCGACGTTTTTAAATCTCATGCTGTTGGCGCACGTCACAGAGAAGTTCGATTGTTCGAGTTTGGAGGTGATTGCATATGGGGCAGAGCCGATGTCAGCCAGGCTGCTGGGGCGGTTGGTTAAAGCATTTCCAGATGCGGCTTTTCAACAGAAGTTTGGCACCAGTGAGACTGGAGCGATCCGAATCAAGAGTCAGAGCACCGACAGTGTCTATTTTCGCATTGAAGATTCAGGCGTCGAATGGCGTGTGCAAGATGCTGAGTTGTGGCTGAAAACGAGTTCGCGGATCTTGGGCTATTTAAATGCCGACGAATCCTCCCTTGAGGCGGATGGTTGGTATCGGACCGGCGATCTAGTGGAAGAAGCCGAAGCAGGGTATCTACGCATTATCGGCAGGCGTAGTCAGTTGATCAATGTGGGTGGGCAGAAGGTGCACCCTGCTGAGGTGGAGCAGGTAATCGCTGAGATTGAAGGTGTTGAGGCTTGCTCGGTGTATGCTAAGCCCGCTGCAGTCACGGGAAGTATAGTTGCGTGTGTGATCGTACCCTCATCGAACCAAGATTTGCGTACCTGGAAACGTTTGATCCGTCAGCATTGTCGCGGGCGCATTGCAGATTGGAAGATTCCAGTGGCAGTGGAGCTGCGCGCTGAGCTGTCGATGACCGATCGCCTGAAGCGAGGGTAGTCG
>Ga0115005_10002210_pt1 | contig 15543 bp, 13 predicted proteins | sample ArcOceMetagenome_FD_87163 | JGI IMG/M metagenome (GOLD analysis project Ga0115005, IMG submission 87163) | Marine eukaryotic phytoplankton communities from Arctic Ocean - Arctic Ocean - Greenland ARC118M Metagenome | ecosystem: Environmental > Aquatic > Marine > Oceanic | place: Arctic Ocean... | reverse complement strand
GTTCCACACGAACCTGCAAACTCATCTGGAACAAGCCCATTTAAGTCTTCGCATGCTTGATTTGGAAGATTAGGAGCTGCTCGAACAAACAACTCAGTTCTGGATGCATTAAACAACATGATGGAAGCTAAAGACTCATCGACAATACCTTCGGCAATTTTGCAAAGCGAATCTAACGCGTACTGATAATCATTACCTGTTACAACGACCTCTAAAATATCCCTCTGTACTTTGACAAGTTTGTTCGACTCTTCGAGGGTTAACGGGTCTGTGCCGCTTTGGTGTTCTAACGCCACGTTTCTTTGAATCTCATTTAACACTCTATTTTTAATAATTATATGGACACTATTTTTATTCAGGTTCTCAAATTAACTTTTCGAGGTATGCTCTTAACAACCATTTAACATGCACTATAACGCGAAAGATATCTTATAGCTAGATTAAGCCTTTTCCAGTATAAAATGCGTCTGAGAGCTCAAATCTTGACCATGATCATGACAATAATACAAAAGCAATCATGAATATTGAATATTGAATATTTAACCACCAGTGAAGCCCTTGATCGTTTTATTCAAGGAAATCAAGTCGTAGCTTTTACCATTAAAGGTGACAAGAATGAGTGATATCGATTTATTCAAAAAACACTCATAAAGTTTTGCTAGATGACATTATCTAAATCAGAGAAAGATATCCTGACTGACCCAGTCGTCATCGCCATTTTAAACATAGTTGCGAGCAGACCAATAATTTTCAACAACCTCCTGCGCCATTGTTTAGGTGTAAAAACTAGACTAATGCCTTCCAGCAGTAGTTTAAATAGGCTCGATTTACCACAGCCATTAGCATCAATAATTGCAGTGCAGTGTATCGGTTGAATGGTGGCAAAGGTATCGTCGAAGAGTCGCTGGGGCCAGGTTGTAGGATGATGTATTGTAAGGTGATCTTGAGCAGAATTATAACCTGAGTTGGCATTAAATTTGGTATTGATATTAATACGAGTGTTAATAACAAGCACACAGAGCGTGATTAGATGCCCTAAGCCCGAGTATTTATTTACGCAACTGATAACCGGTTCTAAAAATTTGCCAAACGATGACTAGTGCAATGCTCAAAAAGAATAAAATCATCGCAATACTGGTCGCAACATTAACATCGGATACGCCATAAAAACTCCAGCGAAAACCACTAATCAAATAGACAACGGGGTTAAATAAGGTCACTGTCTGCCAAAAAGGCGGCAGCATACTAATTGAATAAAAACTTCCCCCCAAAAATACCAGTGGCGTAATCACTAGCGATGGGATCAATTGTAACTTCTCAAAATTATCTGCCCAAATACCAATAATAAAACCTAGGAGGCTAAAGGTCACGCAGGTCATTACCAAGAAAAATAACATAGCGAAGGGGTGGGCTATTTGTAGCGGAACAAAAAATCCAGCGGTCGCTAGGATAATAAAGCCAACAATAAGAGACTTCGACGTGGCCGCACCTACATACCCCAGTATGATTTCACGTGCAGATACTGGTGCTGATAACACTTCGTAGATAGTGCCAGAAAACTTTGGAAAGAAAATACCAAAGGATGCGTTTGAGATGCTCTGTGTTAACAGCGACAGCATTAGTAGACCCGGCACAATAAATGACCCATAAGGTATGCCATCTATCTCATCGATACGCGAGCCAATTGCTGAGCCAAATACAATGAAATACAACGAGGTAGAAATAATAGGCGAAATGATACTTTGCAACAGTGTTCGCCAAGTACGCGCCATTTCAGCTTGGTAGATGGCCCTTATTGCATAGTAATTGATGACTTATCCTCTGCGGTCGTTGAGCTTAACTCTTTTTCGCTATCTTTAACAAGCTGTACAAATATTTCTTCTAAGGAGCTCTGTGTTGTATCAATATCATTAAAATTTATGCCGTTATTATTAAGCTCATCTATTAAAGTCGCGATGCTTGAGGGTTCGCTTTTGTAACTAGATTCACTCCTAGTGCTGAACGTATAGCTTAGTTGGTGCCCGTCTTTAGACAAGTCTAATTGATAGTGTTGAAGGCTTGAGGGTATATGTTCGAGACTTTCTTGTAATTGCAGCGTGATACATTTTTTACCGAGCTTTTGTATTAAGGTTGCTTTTTCTTCAACTAAAATAAGTTCACCGTTGTTGATTACCCCAATTCTATCGGCAATCTCCTCGGCCTCTTCTATGTAGTGTGTTGTTAATATTATAGTGACACCTGATTCTCTGAGCTTGTTAATCACCTTCCACATATCTTTTCTGAGCTCAACGTCAACACCTGCAGTTGGCTCGTCGAGAAATAATATATCAGGTTCATGAGAGAGGGCTTTAGCGATGAGCACACGCCGTTTCATTCCGCCCGAGAGTGTCATCATCATGTTGTCTTTTTTATCCCAAAGCGACAGCTCTTTCAGAATCTTCTCAATAATTCCTGGATTTGAGCTTTTTCCAAAAAGGCCGCGACTAAAAGTTACCGTATTCCAGACGGTAGAAAATGCATCGGAAGTCAGTTCTTGCGGGACTAAGCCAATTCTACCGCGAGTTTTACGATAATCTTTTTGGGTGTCAAAGCCATCGATGCAAACACTCCCTGAAGAGGAGTTGGCGATGCCACAAATAATAGAAATTAACGTTGTTTTACCTGCGCCATTAGGACCGAGTAAGGCAATAATTTCACCGCGATGGATATCTAGGCTAACGTTTTTGAGAGCCTGAAAGCCAGAGTCATAGACTTTATTAATATTTTTAATCGTGATGATCGGTGACATTGCTTGACTCAGGTTAGTAGGTGATGAGTTTAAAATGATTATACTAGGTAGCTTTCAACTCTTTATGAGTATACATAAAATAAAACGTGATTTTTCCTAAAAAGAACACAACTTGCTCATGTTTTCTATATTGACATCTACTTTATATCCTTAAGGAAGTGAAAGTCGGCTATTTTTCGTCTATTACTTAACCGTTTTCAGGTAATTCAGAATTCGAAACAAGCGTCTCCTGCTGTTGTGCAAACCAGTTTTGAACATTGCTTTTGTTTATGATGGAGAGCTGCTTTTATTCAAACAGACTTATCTGAGGCGGTGCTCGATTTTAGCTAGTGAGCGCGGCGATAAATATCCGCTTTCATTGGGTAAGTGGTATTTGACCGATTGAAAAGCTAATCGCTCTGCCGTCCTCTGATCGCTCATAGTCGCCTGTCAGTCTATTAAGCAGGGCTGCGTTTCAAACTTTAATTTATCGCATTTTTATAGAGCTTAAGCTTTGGTTTTTCTTCGTTATAAACATTACGTAATTTGGGCGAAATTTAAGTACACAAAGTCGCGGGTTTTAAAGAATTTCAGTTTCAAACGCTAATATGCTAGAACATCATCCTCATATAACGTAACAAAGTAATCGCTTAAATCCTCGACTTAGGCTCAGTTATATTGATGTATTTTAATGCCTCTATTATGAAGCTTATTAAGACAATTAATCTCAATTTAGTTATTCGAGAGTATTTATCCTTAAGCGAAGGGATAGATGTGGTGATGATTGTTGATTCTTTTTGATTATGAACAGCCTTTAATTATGCAAGCGGTATCTATGTTCTAAAACCTAATGTGCTGAATGACAACTATTCATATAACCTTGCCTCAAATTGAAATTAAGCTATTTTGTAGATATAAAAAAAGGCAGCCTTAGCCACCTTTTGGATTAGCTTGTGTCGCTAGACTTACTCTGCCATAAGTGGTGTCAGTTGTGTCAAGCTCATTGCCATTAGTGCACGGTTGACTTGAGTGTTGGGATTAAAACGAGCTCTCAAAACTTGCCCCATTCCAATGGGATCATCCTCAAAGCTAAATGCAGCTTGCAATAAACCCGCATTCAGCGCCAGTTGAACATGGCCAAGTAGTTCAGGTGCAATCATGTCACTGTCTACTACTTCAACCCATTGATCAAAGATAAATACTTTTAAAGGCTGATCTTGATCGACTTCTGCTGCGTCCCCTTGCTGGCCTAACATTTGAACCAATGTGTAAGCTAATATCTCTCGTGTAACTGGTTTAGTCGCACCAAACATATCACTGGAATCAGACTGCATCACTCCTTGATTCGCATAAGCACGGTCTTTAATTGAAGCACCATTGGTGACCACGGAATTCATAGCCGCTGCTGTGTCATAATTACTGTCAACAAAATTGACAGTGTTGCCATCATTAGATTGGCGAACAGCACCGTAAAACATCATCATATTAGCTAATTCTGCCTTGGTGACTGTTTTATCTGGCTGAAAACCCTCTTCGGTGCCATCCATCAAATGACTAGCTACTGCAAACTTGATAAAGCTTTCAGCTGGGTGACCGATGGCATCGTTGATGCCGAAGTAGCTACCAATGGCGAATTGCTTTACGGTAACAGTGGTCGACTCGGGCCCTGCAACACCATTGGTGACTCCCAACGGATCAACACTTTGCCCAGAGATACTGCCGATCCCGCCCATATATAGCTTCCAGATACCTGGCATGCCAGTAGCTGAAATAGCCCGATTTGTGCCTTGAACTTGGATAAGTCCTATGCCCGAACTATAGCGCTTGCCCATGGGATCTTCTAACACAAAGGCGGTTCCTAACTCAACGGTTCCAGTGGCCATGATCATTGATATATTTTCGGCTACGACAAACTCTTTTACCTCGGTGTCACCCACTGGGGTGAAACTAATAGGATAATCTTCAGAAGACGGTATGCCTAAATTGGCACCTGCATTAAAATCAATGGCTGTTTTGTCATGGTCGCCAAAACTGTCACTCATCGCTAGCGCGGCCTTAACTGCAGCGTGGGCATTGACATAGCCACTACCGACTTCCCAAGGTGCACGACTTGGCATATTTGTGGCGGTATCTTGTAATATTTGTTTCACTTCACGCCAGCCGAGATCAGGGTTAGCTTCAAGCATCAAAGTCACAATGCCTGATACATGAGGTGCAGCCATGGATGTACCGCTATTAACTGTATAGAAAGGTACATGGGTGGGTTCCATATAATCGCTATCACTGGATATAGATATGGCATTCGAATAGTTGGTGCTGGAACGGGCCGAGATAATATCTACCCCTGGAGCTGTTATGGTGGGGCGATCCAGCCATTCAAAGATTTCTCCATCGATAGTGACAAGTCCGCCTTTTTCAGAAACACCACGTGAACTAAAATCAGCTAAATTACCGTTTTTGTCGCCAGCGGCAACGGCGACTACCCAAGGAGCCTTTTTAAAATTACCGGTGATAGTGGACTCACCTGAACCAGAGTTACCTGCAGAGAAGACCACAATAATGCCCCGGTCAGCTAGTATTTTAGTCACAACATTAGTGGGGTGATCTGGGTTGAAATCGCTGCCAACATCGCTGGTTTGGCCAAACGAGTTAGAAATAACACGAATATTATAAGTATATTGGTGTGTTAAGGCATAATCGAACCCCCCCATGGTGTCTAAAAGAAAATCATAAGCACCCGAACCGTAACCGATTATATCTGCGCCTGGTGCAACGCCAGTATGTGTGCCGTTACTCATGGCGCCGTTACCGCCGATAGTGCCAGCTACGTGGCTACCATGTCCTGTGAGCACTTCAGTGTTAGCAATATTCTCCTGATAGAGAACGGGCATCACACCTGTGTCATAGAGTAAATTGAGCTGACCGGCAACGTTTTGAACTACATGTTGTGGATATTTAATGTCGTTATGATTTCCATCAATACCACTGTCATTGACCAACACACCGATACCACGTCCAGAGTAAGGTATGCCTTTTTTGCGCATACTTTTATCCGTTCGTAACTGTTGCACTCCGGTCAACTGTGTTGCCTCAAAATTTTCTAAAGTGATTTTTTCATTTTCCCATACTGAAACCACGTCATCACGAGCATAAATGGCTTCAATCTGGGATTGGGTCGCCAAGGCGCCGACAATCGGTAGACTTTGCATACTGACTCCACTAATACCTAGTGAGTTCAATGCGGCAAGCTGTAAATTGCTAGGGGCACCTGTTTGGTCAAACGAAATAATTACTTGGTGCAGTGAATTCTGGCCAGATCTGGCCAAAATGTTTTGCAAGTCTTGATCAAAGGTTTTGGCCTCTAAAGATGTACTAGCCAAAGCTAAGGCAATGGATACTGAAAGAAGGTTAATATTATTTTTTATTATATTTTTCATGTGAAAACCTGATGTGTTTATTGACCACTTAAGATTTTCATATCTCATGATAAGGAACAATAGGGGTTTCCCCCTGCCTACTCTTGTAACTAGTGGATAGACAATAGCGAACAGTGACTCAGCATTCTGTTGCCCTCAATGACTCGAGCTAGATTATAACGATGCTAGGTCAAACGTAGCTGTCAACTTAGGCAAATTACTCGGCATATCAGCAATCGATGTTTATAGGAAATGCTTGTGCAGCTTAGTATAAAAAGTAGGAAGTGACTTTTAGAGTTTTATAACTATTTTTAACCGATGATTTTTTAGCACGTTTGACTCAAAAACACTTGGCTTTGCTGGCGTTATACGGGCGATATAAGGCCGTTATACGGATGTTGAGGAGTGCATCATTTGATACCCGTTTGCAGAACCCATAAATTTAATTCTATTAGACTATTCTAATAAACCTGCTTTGCCGGCTAATCTTATTAATTCTGCAGAGCTGTTGACCTGTAATTTTTTATAAATACTACCCCGGTGGTTTTCTGCCGTTTTTAAACTCATATCAAGTAGTTCAGCAATTTTTTTACTGGTTTTTCCGGCCGTGACCAAAAAAAAGACTTCACGCTCTCGTCGAGTTAATACTGTAATAGGATTAATGTATTTAGTCTGAGCTAATAGAGAATTTTGTTCTTTTTTGGGCATAGGAAAAACTCTTTTTCCTGACGCTACCAGCTTGATTGCCGCAATCAATTCTTCACTGGATGTTTCTTTTAACACATAGCCGATGGCACCAGCGTCGCGCATTGCCTCGACATATTCCAACTCATCATGCATGGATAGTACTAATATGCGACTTTGTGGACGTTGGGCTAACAGCTTATCAATGGCTACTAAACCACTCATACGAGGCATTGATATATCCATTACCACCACATCTGGTGATAGTTTCAAGACTTGTTTGATAAGTTCGATTCCATCACCACACTGACCTATTACGTTGATATCCTTTTCGGCACTTAATACCTGGATTAATCCCTGACGCATGAGCACATGATCGTCAGCAATCACAATGGAAATAGTCATATTGCAACCGTTAATGTAATTCTTGAACCTTTATCGGCCTTAGCATAAATAGTTAGCTGTGCATTAAATGCTTGAGCTCTGTCTTGCATACTATGAAGGCCAATACCTTTTTCAACCTCTTTATGCTCAAAGCCAAGGCCATTGTCAATGACATCCAGTCTAATTGTTTGATGATGGCTGGATAACAGCACTCTAGCTTTCGACGCCTGTGCATGTTTTATAATGTTAACGAGTGCTTCTTGAGCAATCCTGAAAACCAAAATACTGATATCTTTGGGTAGCGTTAATGTGCAATCAAATTGGCATTCATAATGGCAATCCTCATGTTCAAATAGGCTTCTACACAACCATTTAATTGCAGGAACAAGGCCCAAATCATCCAAAATAGTTGGGCTCATTAATCGTGATAATTGCCGAACATCTGACAGAGCCATTTGAGATAGTTGTGCCAGCTCTCGGAATTCAGGCTGATCCGAACTGATACTTTGTAATCGTCTAGTCAGGCCAGTAAGGAGTTGACCTACACCATCATGTAATTCGCGTGATAATTTTGCTTTTTCTGATTCTTGCTGCGCCCACAGACGTTTTGCAAGCTCGTTTAGATTATATTGCTCGTCATCTAAACGAGCTTGCAACACTGCTTGTTGACGCTTTACCTCTGCTAATAAATGTCTATCGTGATCAGCGTTCAAGGTAAAGTTCCCGATATGATTTAGCCTGTTGTTCAGTTAATTGTAACATCCAGTCTTGTAATAGAGCTTTTTGTTTCAACTGCGATTCTTCATCTTCGAAGGCTTGATAATAAATATGATTTCGCCAGTATTTAGGGTGAGCTATGAGTTGTTCGTGTAACAATTTTCGGGCAGCATCCTGTGACGACTTAAGAAAAAGTAAATTCATATATGGTTGGTAGTAAACTGGTTTAACGATCTGCTCTAAGAGTTGCATAATGGGACTGTCGAGCGGCAAATTTACTCTTTCTTGCATATCTAACAAAATTTTCATTCTGGTGAGTACTGGTATGTTTGCTGTTTTTATCTGTTCCATAAATTCGATTGAGCTGCTGGATAAAAGCTCGGATTTTTCAACATCATAGCTAAATATCAACCAGTTTAGTAATGCTTGTTGTTCGACCATAGAGCCAGCAATGCTGTTTTTGACTAGGTCAATTTGTGTTTTTAAACAACGAAGATCAGCCGTTTTCAAACAAATTTCCCCATGCCATAAATACACCTCAGTTAATGCCCTGCTGTCGTCAGTTTGTTGGGCAATAAGTTTGGCATGAGATAAGTTTTCTATTGCACTTGTCAGGTCACCATTTGCAAAATTTAAAAAACTATACAACAACTTATTGATCATTAATTCTTGTTTTTGACTGGCATCAAGTTGTTGCGAAACATCAGCTAAATATCGCATGGCTTTTATGTGCTCGCCTTTTGCCATACTCAACTGAGCTATGTTCTGCAAGGTACGTTGTAAATGAAGTTTTTCATTATTTTTATTGAATAGTGCTTTTGCCTGCTGCCAATAGATACCTGCTAAAGAATAGTCTCCAATTAAAAAGTGCATATACGCTACGTTACTAATACTTTGTGCCTGATTAATGCCAGCACTCTCGGTTGTTCGAATGTCGAGGCCTTTTTTGTAATAGTTTAACGCTTGAGCATACAATCCTTGCTCCTCATATAGAAAACCAAGTGTATCTAGAACGTGTGCTTGTTGAGTAGTATCGCCAAAAATTTCAAGTAGCTGTGATGCTTCTTCTAATGCAATTTGGGCTTCAATAAATTTACCACTCAAAGCATCTAGATTAGCTAGGTTAGCTAACGATTTAACTCGTTCAAGTGGAAAATTTTGGGGATCAAATATTATTAATGAATCCTGTAAGTATTTTTCTGCAGTGTTATATTCTGCAAGTCTTATGTAGGCTACCCCAAAAGCATTTAACACCAAGCCTTCTCCAGCTAGGTCTTTGTTTTTCCTGTATAGCACTAACGCGCGAGTTAATTCATTATCAATAGCGCTTTGTGTTTGTCCTGAAAGTATTTTGAGTCGAGCTAATTGAAACCACAAATGTGCATTATTTGGATCCAGTTCGGTGGCTAAATGATAATCGATTATGGCTAATTCATAATCGTTTGCCCATTCGTAGATTTCGCCACGTTTAGCCAACAATTTAGAGCGTTGTGGATAGGCTTCAGTCAGTTTTTGAATCGCTTGCAGTGCTAATTTTAGGTCATCATTTATTTCAGCTTCTAACAGACGGCCACTAAGTAGCCAAAAGATTGAATCGCTTTGTAATGTAAACAAAATTTGCAGATTATGCCGTGCAGACTGTATATCTCCCTTCTGCCATGCCTGATCTGCAGCTCGATACCAGGCACCGGCGTATTCGGGGGCGAACTCAGTCAGATTATTATTTATACTTGAAGCGGTGCCTTTTCTATCAGTTTCAAGATCTGCTGAAAGTGCGCCTAGCCCAGATAAAAAGTAGGTCGCTTCAGACTGTTCAAATTGTTGTGATAATTGTAATTCAAATTTTTCAAGTAATGTTTTAGTAAACTCAGCTAAGTCTTGTTCAAGAGTGTTAGCGTTAATACTACGGGTTAATTCTACAATGCTAATGTCAGCAGGCATCGAATGAATACTCGCGCGTATTAAAAAATCATCAGCTTGAATATTATCGATAGTCAGCATCATTAACGCATCTAATTCAAATATGCTAGCTAATCTAATTCTATCCTGTGGTACTGAAACAGGTTGCAAGGCAAGATTATAAATTATGTCATGAGTTCGATATCCACTGATTACCGATAACTGCGGGTTGGTTTGTAGGGGCATTTCAAACAGCTCCACTAGTCCACCGAGCAGTGGTGTTTTATCATCATGTATGATTGCGATTTGAATAGTGGTTGCGGGCAACTTTTTTTCAGTTACAGGCTGTTGCCACTGTTGTAATAGTGTCCAAACCAATATGCTGAGAATAATGAAGACAACTAATAACCATGCCCGATAATCTAGATTATTACTGTTCTTTTGGGTGTGGTAAAAGTCATTTGCTTTGCTAAGTGTTGGGCGTTTAAATCGATTACGATGGCAAAGTAGTGCTATGAAACTGGTTTGTTTTGAGTGCCACCATTGCTGAGTAATTGATAATGGATTGTGATGTATATTTACCAGCATTAGCTGAATTATTTTACCGGCACTATAAAGTTCAGACTGCACACTAGATTGGCCAGAATAAATAACTTCTGGAGCAGAAAAATCTTGATGACCACTTATTTGTAACTCATCGTTATGAAATTGACCAATGCCAAAATCAATAAGGCGAAGGTTATTGTGCTCGTCAATAAGAATATTGTCGGGCTTAATATCTCCGTGCTTTATTTCGGATGCTTCACATGCTGTTAAAGCACTAAATAATTGCTGTGTCCAAAGTTTAAATTCAGTTTGTAAAATTGGTTTTTCGAGGCGCTTTATCAGTGATTCACCAGCGATAAGCTCCATAGTAAAAAAGATCAGACCTTGATCTTCAAATACATCATAAACTCGAATGATATTTTGATGTTGTAGACGGCGAGCAATCAACACTTCGTTGCGTATCGCACTTAATTGGGTCTGGTTATTTAATGAGGTCTCTACCACCTTTATCGCTATATCTGACTCTAACAGCTGATCGTATGCGTGATAAACATTACCTTGTGCACCGCTTCCAAGGAGTTTAATTATATTAAAACGTTGAACTAGAACCGTGTTGCTTATGAGTTGCGAGGCAGAGCGCAACGGCTGAGTGGTTAAATTAATATTGTTTGATGATTCCTCGGTGTGATCGGTCAACTCACCACTCCAGTTGGTTTCTCACCAGTGTGAGCATTTAAATTACAATGATGAGATATTATGTTCTATAGACTGAAATAACAAACGCAATGAGAGAATATTGGCAAACGACTCGACGAATTTGACTTCAGTTTCAGTAAAAAATTGCCGACCTTGTGTATTATCGGCATATAAAACACCGATGACATGGTTTTCAGACTTGACAGGCACACATAACGCAGCTTGTATATTGTGGCGCATAACACTGTGTTGTATCGCTAGGCTAGGATCGGCTTGAACATTACCAATGGCAAGAACTTGCTGTTCATTTATGCAACGTTGAATAATCGTATTACTGCCACTAAAACTGTGTTTTTCCATCCATGTTTCATAGCCCAAGCAATGCTGAAGTTGTTTATGCTGATCTACCAAAATCAGTGCCGCGCGTTCACAGCCCAATGTTTGTATCAAACAATGACGCGCAGATTCTAGCAAGGCAACACTAGAAGAACATTGGCTAAATTGCTTAGAAAGTTGCAGAAGTTGTCGTTTGCGCCACATTTTCTGATTATCAAAGGCAGTAAGTTGGTGATGGTTGAGGTGTTTAAATTGGCAAGACACGGGGCCTAAATGTAAGGTTTCTTCATTGGTTAAGGGTACAAAGCTGACTCGTTTGCCATGATGATAACAACCAACACTACTGGTGTCTCGAAGTGACCATATGTTGTCATCGTTGGCACTCAATGTGGCGTGCTCGCGAGATATTTGCGGGTGATTAATCAATACATCCGCTTGATTCGAGCGCCCAATGTTGTATGCATTTCCTTCGAAAAGAATATGTTCTGACATTAAACCCGATTCAAGTGAAATATTTACTTGCATTGGCACGCTAATATCCTCTTTCAATACTCACGATCGTGGAATTAAATAACTCGTAGACTGTATTTTAATGTTCTAAGACGAGTTAGTAATTCACCTTGCATGTTGACCAAATCATTGGATGAGCGCCACACATTGCTTAATTGTTCGCCAGAAGCATTTTCTGTAACAATTATCAATTCCTCTACTACTTCTAACGCAGCGGTATAATCAGTCATCAACAAAGCCTGTTGTAGAGCACTGATACCAGTTTGTATCGTAATAGCCAAGGTTGCCGAAATATGATTGTTATATTGGCTTACCAGTTGGTTTAGCTGAGAAAATGTATCGTCAATTACGTCTGCATTGTTTCGTTCGTCGAGTAAAAGCATAAAGTCTGAGAAACTGCCAGTATTACCACGGGCACGAATACTACCTGCAGAGATCATGGAGGTGATGTCTTCAAAATTACTATTGGCATGAGATCTGAAAATTCTAGCAGGCATTGCAGTATTGTAATCCACAGATTTAGTGTAGATTTCTACCGACGCTAAACCTTCAAACGCAAATCCGGCGTCTGCCTTGGGACTAATTGAAATAATCACTGGAAAAGTCGGTATTACTTTAATGTCTGCTGAGCTGAGTCGATTTGTGATATTGCTAGCGTTAACGTCAGATAATGTTGCGCTAATGTTGATGTTATCAGCGTTTAAACCGACACTTTTTTCAAATTCGACCACTAAATCAACTTCAATTAGAGTCGTGACCTGTAATTTTGCCTGAAGTGTATTGCCATTTATAGAAACAGAAGAAGGTGTAACTGTTTGCGCCATTGAGCCGCTGCTCAAAAGTGTAAATAACAAAAAACAAGGAATATTTCGTATTAGCATTCTCATAATCTGAACCTTATTGTTATTAAATTTTCCAAGGGCAACTTATCTTATTACGACGGCCATATCAATTGGCGAGTTAAATTCGCTACATTTAATAATGATTCAATAATAATTTATCCGTAATGATTGGCATACACTGGAATATATTAATACACCAGTAAAGATACGCCACAACCAACATATTGAATTTATATGTACCAGTGAAAGTGATAAAACGCATCATAGTAAATAAGTAAATAAGTAAATAAGTAAATAAGTAAATAAGATAATAAAAAATATATTCACAAAATTTTATAGCAAACAATTATAAGGTTTATTTTGGCTGCCTTATTCTAAGATAAGTCAAAAAGTGTCTTTAAAATTATTATTTTTTGAGGTTTTTTAAGTTATTTGATACACATCTCAATACTTAGGTCGATTGAGGTATCTGTTGAAGAATCGACAATGGCTGATATTTATCCGACTTTTTTATACAGAACGTTTGCCAATCGCTTTATAGTAACTATCTATCTGTTATCCATGCTTTTAATATTTTTTGCTACATTTAGATTAATCTACAGGTACTTGGACATCTTATCTATCATTAACTTTCTAACATCAACATTATCAGCACCATCATCAGCACCATCATTTCGAGAAAATGGTGAGCAGTATGCGACTCTCACTACTGCAACTGATACCTAATGCAAACCTCTGTGCCAATATTTTGTTTAGCAATCAAACAATCATACAAACATAAATCTTTGAATGATCCTCTTCTTTCATAAAACGTAAGTTTGTACATTGTTGGTAATGTTTTTAAGGGAAGAGTATGGGTTCACCGTGGGTTGCGTATATAGTCGTGGGTTTAGCAATATCGATGATAGCCGTCCTTAGTATTGGCATCATTTCTTTAACAAACAAAAAAATCGTTGTGAATTTGCCCAGCCAGGGGACAAAAGAAGATGAATAGCGTGAGCGCTTTAGACAAAACACGATACGCGCATTCAATTTGTGCTGAACTTCGCGCAAGCCATGCAGGAGAAACCGGAGCAGTGTGGATATATCGCGGCATATTGCTTGTCAATCGTTTTAAACGAGACGCCGAAATCGATACGTTTGCGAAGCATCATTTAGCAACTGAAAAAGACCATCTGATTCAATTCGAAAATCTTATTCATCGTTTCAGAGGAAGTGCTCTGTTAATTTTGTGGATGTTTGCTGGATTTATGATGGGTGTAATGTCGATGTTGCTTGGAAAAAATTGGGTTTATTACACCATTTACAAAGTCGAGTCATTCGTTGATGTTCATTACAGACAACAAATAGATGCTTTGTCAAAACTTGAGTTTCTCGAAAAAGACGAAATCATATCAATGATGAAAATGTGTAATTTGGATGAGCAGTCCCACAGAGATGAAGCACTTAATGGGATGACAAATAAACCTGGTTTAGCCATGCGCATTTGGGGTAATTTGGTGGGCACAGGCTCACAATACGCTGTTGCTGTCGCTAAATTACTTTAAAATTGCATCTATGGGAAAGTCACAAAGAAAGCGTCAACCAAAACAGTGCGATTATTGTGAAAAACTTGAAGCTGTACTCTACAGGGTCCGACTGCAACAATCAGAGCCCTGGCTACTTGTCTGCTCTGACTGTCAAACTAAAGTAAAAACCCAAACGCTGTATCAATACGGAGGGACGTGGAAGCAGATAAAACGTCATTAAACTTCATGGTTACCACTAAGCCCATGATTTTCTTTAATGAGTAAACACATCCAAGACTAAAATTTTAGTTCACTCATAGTTTTTTAATAAAAATAAATTTTGTTGCCATTATTAGCACTCACGTTTCTATTTATTCAATGTAAAACTTGCTCAAACGCCAAGTTATCGGCTATTTTCACTGCAAACGAAGTCGAATCGTTCCTCTCAATAATGCACGTAATATGTTATAAAAATCAAAATTAAGTGTATTTTTGAGAGGAGAAACAATGCCCCACTTGCAGCTTTTTACAGACGCTAGTGTCAATACTCGATTAAAAGTGGGATACGGTGCTTATCTTGTTGTGAATGAAGAGTGCAAGCTTATAGAAACACTTAAAGATAAGGTGAAAACCAAACGTTTTGAACAAACGAGTTCGACTAAGTTGGAATTGCAAACCTTATTATGGGCATTGGACGAAATGATTGTTTTGGATGAGCAAAGTGATATCACGATAACCATTTATAGTGACTCCCAAAACATTATTGGTTTGCCAGGCAGGCGTAGTGGTCTAGAACGCAATGATTATTGTTCTGTTAAAAATAAGAAACTAAATAACCATGAATTGTATCAAGAGTTTTACCGATTAATTTCTAGTATAAAGTGTGAATTAGTGAAGGTAGCTGGCCATCAGAAATCTGGCAATAAAGATGATATTAATAGACTGTTCAGTTTGGTTGATAAAGCATCTAGGCGAGCGTTGCGAGAGGAGTTTTAACATGTCTTTTTTATTATTTCGTTGCTATGAAACCCAACGTATCTTTTTAAAATGTTATATTACCCGAAGTAATATCCTAAAAATTTTGTAAATTCATAGCAAAGCCGGAATAAAGCCAAGGTATTATTTGCCAATCAAACAATCAAACAATCAAACAATCAAACAATCAAACAATCAATCAATCAAACAATCAAACAATCAAACAATCAAACAATCAAACAATCAAACAATCAAACAATCAT
>Ga0115005_10002204_pt1 | contig 15575 bp, 12 predicted proteins | sample ArcOceMetagenome_FD_87163 | JGI IMG/M metagenome (GOLD analysis project Ga0115005, IMG submission 87163) | Marine eukaryotic phytoplankton communities from Arctic Ocean - Arctic Ocean - Greenland ARC118M Metagenome | ecosystem: Environmental > Aquatic > Marine > Oceanic | place: Arctic Ocean... | reverse complement strand
ATAAGATCACTGCTCAAGAAATTATCGCGTTAGATAATCGCGCAAAAGCTTGGTTAGAAGACAATGCACCGCAATACATGGTGACAGAAGGCGCCAGTACGGCGGTTATGTTTGCACACATTACTGAACGTAATATCAAAAGCATGATCGGCGGCGTGGTTGGGGCGTTATTCTTGATCTCGTTCATCATCATGATTGCTATTAAGTCTGTGAAGCTTGGCTTTATTAGTTTGATTCCTAACCTTGTTCCAGCGGGTATGGCGTTTGGTTTATGGGCCGTATTTGATGGTATGGTGGGCTTGGGTTTATCGGTTGTGATGGGGGTGACCTTGGGTATTGTGGTGGATGATACGGTTCACTTTATGACAAAGTATGTACGTGCCAAGCGTGAGTTAAATCTAAAAACCGAAGCGGCAATTGAATATGCGTTCCATACAGTAGGGGTGGCCTTAACTGCTACCACTATTGTGTTGTGTGCAGGCTTCTTAGTATTGGCCTTGTCACCATTCGCGATTAATACACACATGGGCATCATGAGTGCATTGACCATTGCGTTAGCGCTCATTGTGGATTTCTTTTTCTTACCCACGTTGTTGTTGCAGCTGGATAAAAATAAAACCGAGACCGATCAATCAAAAGGAGCAACGTCATGATCAAAACTATTTTAATCGCCGCACTATTTGCGCTGGGCAGTGTAACGACATTCGCGCAAACATCCCAAGAGAAGGGTTTGGCCATTGCGGTTGAAGCGGATAAGCGTGGCGAAGGCTTTGGTGATTCGCAAGTTGAATTAAAGATGGTACTGGTAGACAGCAAGGGGACGGAGTCGCCCCGTGATATGCGTGTAAAAAGCCTAGAGGGCTTGGGTGAGGAAGGGGATAAGTCCTTGATGATCTTTGATACGCCGATCGACCAAAAGGGCGTTGCCATGCTGACCTACACCCATAAAGAGAAGTCAGATGACCAGTGGTTGTATCTGCCCGCACTTAAGCGTGTAAAGAAGATTTCAAGCAAAAATAAATCTGGCCCATTTGTCGGCAGTGAATTTGCGTTTGAAGATATCAGCTCACAAGAGGTTGAAAAGTACACTTACAACTACCTTCGCGATGAAACCTTTGATGGTAAAGATTGCTTTGTGGTAGAGCGTTTTCCAACAGATAAGTACTCTGGCTATACCAAGCAAGTGGCTTGGATTGATAAAGCAGAATACCGTGCGCTTAAAATCGACTTTTATGATCGTAAGAAAAGCTTGCTAAAAACGTTAGAAAACAAAGATTATAAATTGTACCTAGATAAGTTTTGGCGCCCAGCGTTAAGCGTGATGCAAAACCACCAAACCGGTAAAAGCACACGCTTAGAATATAAAGGCTATGAGTTTAAAGTGGGTTTGAACGACAAAGAATTCACTAAAAACAGCTTAAAACGAGCTAAATAATATGAAGCGCTTTTCAATTTTGAGTCTATTGGCGTTAATGAGCCCTTTGAGTCAGGCTGAGTTGAGTGTGACGTCTCAGCTTGACTATGAAGCAACTGGTTACTTTGCAGATAGTAAAGCGAGTGCTAATGACACGCGCTTAAATCAATCACTGGCCTTTCGCACCGAGCTTTATAAAGAGCTAGAAGGGGATCAATCCATGACCTTTAAGCCCTTTTTTCGCTTGGATGAAAACGATGATGAACGCACGCATTTTGATGTGCGTGAGTTGATTTGGCATAAGGTGGCTGACGAGTATGAACTGAAAGCCGGTATTGGTAAGGTATTTTGGGGAGTGACAGAGTCACAGCACTTAGTCGATATTATCAACCAAACTGATGCAGTAGAAAGCTTGGATGGTGAAGAAAAGCTGGGCCAGCCAATGGTGCAATTACTGCTTGAGCGAGACTGGGGTAATTTGGATCTGTTTATTCTACCTTATCATCGTGAACGCACGTTTGTGGGTAAAGAGGGTCGTTTAGGCGCGGGCCAAGAATACGCTGACGGCATGTATGAAAGCTCTGATGAAGAAAAGCATGTTGATATTGCGGCGCGTTTTTACACTTATATTGATGAGTTTGAGTACGCGGTTTCTGTGTTTCATGGTACCAGCCGTGAAGCGGTTCTTGGTGTGGATTTATCTCAGGGTATTCAACCTGAACAGGCTATGGTTTTACCTTATTATTCGTTGATTACTCAGTTAGGCCTTGAAATGCAGTATTTAAATGAAGGTTGGGCTTGGAAATTTGAAGGTGTGTTGCGAGACGGCGTACCTAAAAACACAATGTTGACGATGGCAGGTGAATTCCCGGTATTTTATGATGGTGCCAGCTTAGCTGTAGCCGATGATGATCAATATTTTGCAAGCACAGCGGGTTTTGAATACACCCAAGTCGGTATTTTAGATACACGAATTGATCTGGGTTGGGTAGTTGAGCACCTTTACGACTCTCGTCAAGAAGACGCCAGTTCTACCGCTTTTGAGCATGATGTGTTGCTGGCAACACGTTGGGCGGCCAATGATGCCGCGTCATCGACTCTGTTAGCCGGTGTGTTGGTGGATTATGAATACGGCGACTACAGTCTAAGTGTGGAAGGGGATACCCGAGTGTTGAATAATATGACGCTTTCTGTGGAGGCCCGTGTTTTCGCACCGCAAGAGGATAACCCTTTGTGGGGCTTTAGAAATGAAGATTTCATCAAGCTCACGCTGTCCTATTATTTATAGCGAATTGTTTATGTAAGGCCTTTCTTTCGGGCTCTTAGAGCCCGTTTTTTATTTACAATGTTATAAAGTGTGAAGCTGTGTGTTTAAAATGTCCCACAGTGACTAGTTTGCTTGACATGATTTTGAGTTAAACGTATGTTTCAAACAGTTGTTTGTTTGGGTTTGCACCATGGCACAAGTTGATACGGTTACACGGATTTTAGACGCGGCAGAAGAGTTGTTCGCAGAGCATGGCTTTGCGGAAACGTCGCTACGTACCATCACCGCCCGCGCGGATGTGAATTTAGCCGCGGTCAATTATCACTTTGGCTCGAAAAAAGCGCTGATTCAAGCGGTGTTTGTTCGCTTTCTTGGCCCCTTTTATAAGTTGGTCGAGTCTAGCTTAGACTCTCACGAACAAGCTCATCCTGATACCATTCTGTCGATTGAAGATATCCTTCGCTTTGTTGCCCGTGCTATGGCCAGTGTGACTCAAGGTGACCGTAATCGTTTGGCCATTTTCATGCGCCTTTTAGGCTTGGCTTATAATCAAGGTCAGGGCCATTTACGTAAGTTCTTACAATCGGAATATCGCAGTCTATTTAGACGTGTTATGGCATTGATCACTAAGGCCACGCCTGATCTTCAGCCGGTTGAGCGTTTTTGGCGTTTTCATTTTATGTTGGGTTCTGCCGCATTTACATTGTCGAGCATGGAAAATTTACGAGCCATCGTAGAGCATGACTTTGATACTAAATGCACAGAAGAAGAAGTAGTTGGCTATCTTCTGCCTTTCCTTGCAGCAGGTATTCGGGCAAAGTAAGCCCTAAAGAATATCAGCGAGCAGCATCGTGCGACATTTGCACATTTCAATTCGTCATCAAACCTTATCTGCATTCGAAGACCAACAAAAGGTCTTCGAATTTTCTGTGTCTACTGCTCTGAATGGCCACGGCTGTGAAGAGGGTTCAGGCAAAACCCCTGTTGGTCGGCATTATATTCGCGCCAAAATTGGCTGCGATTTACCCATTAATACGGTGTTTGTCGGACGGCGTGCCACGGGCGAAATATATTCACCGTCTTTAGCTCAGGATAACCCTAAACGAGATTGGATTTTGTCTCGTATTCTTTGGTTGTGCGGTAAAGAAGTGGGTGTGAATCGATTGGGCCGTGTGGATTCCATGGCCCGATATATTTATATTCACGGCACACCAGACAGCGAGCCTATGGGGGTGCCAAAAAGTCATGGTTGTGTGCGTATGCGCAACGACGATGTTATTGAATTATTTAATTGGGTGCCTGAGGGCTGCCCAGTGATGATCGAGGTTTAAGTGCAAGTTACCTTAATTACGGATATCCAAGGCCAAAGCCTACTTGAAGAAGAAAAAGCCTGGCTGAATCACGCTTTTTTAGGCGGCATCATTTTATTTTCTCGTCATTTTAAAAGTCGTGAACAATTGATTACGTTAATTCGTGAAATTAAATCGATTAATCCAGATTTATTGATCACTGTGGACCATGAAGGTGGTCGGGTGCAGCGTTTCCGCGAAGGTTTCACTCAGGTGCCTGCCATGGGCAAGTTGGGTGCCTTGTATGAAACGGAACCTGAAAAAGCCAAACAATTAGCAAAGGCCGCTGCCATTGTGCTGGCTTATGAGCTGCAAGAGGTTGGTGTTGATTTAACCTATGCACCGGTTTTGGATATTGATTATCAGCGCAATACCGTTATTGGCGATCGCGCCTTTGCTGGTGATAAACACACCATTCAGATTCTGGCTGCTTGCTTTATGCAGGGCCTTAAAGAGATAAATTTTGCAGTGGTGGCGAAGCACTTTCCTGGTCACGGCTGGGTTAATCTTGATAGCCATGTGGCTTGCCCTGTCGATGAGCGTTCTTTGGCTGAGATTGAACAGCAAGATTTAGAACCGTTTAAACAGCTATTACCGATGATTGATTGGATGATGCCGGCTCATGTTGTGTATGAAAAAGTCGACAGTGAGCCTGCGGGCTTCTCCCAAGTGTGGTTACAGAAAATATTACGTGGCCAGTTAGGTTTTAATGGGCGAATTGTCAGTGATGATTTAAGTATGGCCGGTGCTGCAGTCAAAGGGGATTATAAAGCAAGAGCTCAAGCCGCCATGAGTGCAGGTTGTGATGTGTTATTAGCTTGTAATCATGCTGAAGCCCCTCTTGAGATTTTAACGGCACTTGAGACACTGGGTGCAACGCCTATTGGTTTAACACATTACAAGCCTGCTTTATCATTAAGCGAGCATAAGCAAGCCTACATGAGTGCGTTGGCGTTATTGGCAGAATTGGAGTGAACATGTTTGATACAGTGGATTTTCTATCCTTATTAGAAACTTGGTGGGTACAGAGTATTTTGGGTTTTTTAGTGGGTGTGCTGACTTACTTTATAGCCAAATATATGGTGGCTAAGTTAAAAGTCAAAGCCAGTCGTACACGGAATTTATTTGATGATGCGGTTGTTGGTGCGCTCGAAACACCTCTATATTACGCCATTTTACTGTGCACCATCGTTTACGTTTTGTTTGTTGTACAAGTTCAGTTTAATACTAAATTGTTGCCCAAGCTTGACCACTTGTATGTGGTGGCCTCATCGGTTTTATTTGCCTGGTTTGTGATGCGCATAATCCGTATTCGTGAAAACCAAATTCTAAAAGGCAGTATTGAAACCAAGGCCGATAAAACCACTATTAGCGCTATTTTTAAATTACTGCGCATCAGTGTCATTATTATTACCTGCTTGGTGGTGTTTCAGACATTGGGTTTATCCATTAGCGGTATCATTGCCTTTGGTGGTGTTGGTGGTGCGGCCGTCGCGTTTGCTGCAAAAGATTTATTGGCCAACTTTTTTGGTGGTCTAATGGTGTATTTGGATAAGCCGTTCTCAGTTGGTGATTGGGTGCGCAGCCCAGACCAAAATATTGAAGGTACCGTTGAAAATATTGGCTGGCGCGTAACGCGTATTCGGACCTTTGATCAGCGTCCTTTGTACGTACCTAACTCGGTGTTTACACAAATTAGCATTGAAAACCCATCACGTATGAGTCATCGCCGTATTTACGAAACCATTGGTGTTCGATATCAGGACTTCTCCCAAGTGGAATCCATTTGTGAGCAGGTTGAAACCTACTTAAAAGCGAATAATGATATTGATGAAAAACAAACCCTAATGGTGAACTTTAATAGTTTTGCGGATTCGTCATTAGAGTTTTTCATTTACTGTTTTACCCATACGACGCACTGGCAGACATTTCATGGCATAAAACAAAAAGTGCTCTTTAAAGTGGGTGAGATCATTAATAATGAAGGTGCGCAGATAGCATTCCCAAGCAGAAGCATCTACATGGAAAATAATGTGCCGGTAGAAGATGTGCGAAATACTCAAACTGCTCGTCCTGAGCAGGCTATGTCAGGTGAACGAAAAAAACCGAGTGAAACGGCGCAAGCCAGCTCTAAACAAAGACGTGTGAGTCAAAATGGCCCAGATAATGATGCGTCTCATGATGGTGATGGTGATAGTGATTAATTGATATGGGTGTGTCTATGAATAAAACAGCATTAACCGCCATCATCGGTGGGACCGGACTCACGGAGTACCCGGGTTTAAAGATCACTGAACAAAAACAAGTGACAACGGAATTAGGCGAAGCCAGTGCGCCTTTGCTGTTTGGTGAGTTAATGGGGTTGCCTGTTGTGTTTTTGGCGCGCCACGGCCACCCGCATAAGCTGCCACCGCATAAGGTGAATTACCGAGCAAACATGTTGGCACTTAAACAAGCAGGTGTCAGTGATATTATTGCTGTGAACGCGGTGGGGGGGATTACTGATGCAATGGCCCCGGAAGCGATTTGTATTCCTGACCAGATCATTGATTACACTCATGGTCGTGAAGATACGTTTTTCGATGGTATTTACCGCCCATTGGATCATATCGATTTTACTCACCCTTATGATGAGGCGCTGGCTTCACAGCTTTATTTTGCTGCTGAGTCTAAAAATATTATGGTGCAGCAAGGCGGGGTGTACGCTGCCACGCAGGGGCCGCGTTTAGAAACCATTGCTGAAATTAACCGTTTGGAAAAAGATGGTTGTGATGTGGTAGGTATGACAGGTATGCCTGAGGCTGTACTTGCAAGAGAGCTAGGTTTGCCTTATGCGTGTTTAGCCTTGGTGGTGAATCGAGCCGCTGGGAAGAGCGAAAACATCATTACGATGGACGATATTCGCAATAGTCTTGAAAAGGGCATGTATAAGGTTCAGGCAATTATTGCAGGGTATTTGGCGAGTAAGTAATGCGTTGGTTGGTTAAATAAAGCGATATTAGCGAAAAAAGCATCACCCCTTTTTGAATATCAAAAAGGGGTTTTTTATTTATAGGCGAACGTTAAGGGCCGAGTCTACAGCTGGCTGACCATTATTCAGTGTATCGTTCTCTTCTTTTACTTCTAGAGGGTGTTTCACCGGAAGAATGCGAATGATTGCGCCCACCAATGGGTGGTCAATATAGTGGATTTCTTTGCTTCGCATACGGCGGCTTTCTTGAAAGCTAATCAAGTTGGAAGTGGATTTTGCGTTATTGGGAATAAACTGCAAATCAATCTTGCTGTGCAGGTATCGGGAAACGTGCAAATAAAATAAGCCTTTTAATTTGGCGGTGCCTAGCTCTTGTACTGAGCTTTCAATGTAAATAGGCAGGCTGTGTTTTTGGTCGTAAACAGGCTGCTGCCACTGTGCATTGTATAAAATAGGCTGATTCACAGGGTCAAGTTTGGACATGGAGTCGGCCCAGTCTTGATCAATGGTTTGTTCGGTAAACGCGCGGTTGTTCGCGTTTTCATGGTGAAAAGCGAGTGTGGCGTTCATGCCTGAATTGGCCAAGGTAAACGGTTTGTTTGTTTTAAGCTCGACGATGTCTGCCATGTCCAGAGGTAAGGCGGTAAAGCTAAACGACTCATCTAAGCGGCTGTCCGGCTTTTGCTGGAACAAGGTCAAATTCACTTGATACCAGCGGGCTTCTTTTACTGGTGCTTCAGATTCTGCCCAGCTAAAAGCACTTGTGAAAAGTGTCAGTAATATTAATAAACGAGCTGTCATGGTGTACCTGGTTGTGAAAGTAAATCTAATACGTGATCAATGGTGCTAAAGCGTGTTTTTGCATCGGGCATATCAAAGATGAATTTAAATGCGTTGGAGCCATCAAGCTTGTAGCTGGCAGGTTTGGTTTGTACCAAGCGCACCATGGTGTATGGGTCGATGGTGGTTTGTGCTCCAAACTCCATGCGGCCCTGACTGTCACCCGCATCTAACTTCACTATGCCCAGCGATGCAAGTTTGAATTTTAATTCTGTGACTTGGAAAAGATATTTAACCTGTTGTGGCAGAAGGCCAAAACGGTCAATCATTTCCACCTGTAAGTCTCTCAGTTCGCCTGTGTCTTTGGCTCCAGCGATGCGCTTATAAAGGATCAAGCGGTTGTGTACATCTGGCAGGTAATCTTCTGGGATTAACGCTGGAATGCGCAGGTTAATTTCAGCCTGTTGCTCGGTTGGGTCATCTAGGCTCAGTTCACGGCCTTCTTTGATCGCTTCAACCGCACGATCGAGTAGTTCCATATACAAGCTGAAGCCGACATTTTGAATGTGACCACTTTGCTCTTCACCCAATAACTCACCGGCACCACGAATTTCAAGGTCGTGTGTGGCCAGCATAAAGCCGGCGCCTAAATCTTGCGCATTGGTAATGGCGTCGAGGCGTTTTTCGGCATCTTTAGAGACTTTCTTCTCTTGAGGTGCAAGCAGGTAAGCATATGCTTGATGGTGGCTTCGACCAACACGTCCGCGTAACTGGTGCAGTTGAGCTAAGCCGAATTTATCTGCACGTTCAATAATGATGGTGTTGGCATTGGGTATGTCGATGCCGGTTTCAATAATGGTGGTACACATCAAGACGTTGAAGCGCTTGTGATAGAAGTCGCTCATGACCGATTCCAGTTGGCGCTCTGACATTTGGCCGTGAGCTACGCCAATACGCGCTTCTGGAATCAGCTTGGCTAGATCTTCTGCCGCTTTATCGATGGTTTTAACTTCGTTGTGTAAAAAGTAAACCTGACCACCACGCAATATTTCACGCAGTACGGCCTCTTTAATCAGGTGCTCGTCCCATATTTTAACGAAGGTTTTCACGGCCAAACGGCGTGCAGGCGGGGTGGCAATAATGGATAAATCACGCACTCCGGACATGGCCATATTCAATGTTCGTGGAATTGGCGTAGCCGTCATGGTGAGAATATCGATCTCGGCACGCAAGGCCTTTACTTTTTCTTTTTGTTGAACACCAAAGCGGTGCTCTTCATCGATGATCAACAAGCCAAGATTGTTAAATTTAACGTCGCCCTGTAATAACTTGTGGGTGCCGATCACAATATCGGCGCTTCCGTCCTCTAACATTTGTAGGGACTTGTTTTTGGCTTGACCGGTTTTGAAACGCGATAGGCTTTCAACGCGAATAGGCCAGTCGGCAAAACGATCGCGGAAGGTTTCGTAATGCTGTTGCGCAAGTAGGGTGGTGGGCACAAGTACCGCCACCTGCATGCCATTTTGTATGGCCACAAACGCGGCTCTTAAGGCCACTTCTGTTTTACCAAAGCCCACGTCGCCGCACACTAAGCGGTCCATTGGGTTGGCTCGCATCATGTCGGTAATGACGGCGTTGATGGCGCTTTTTTGATCAACGGTCTCTTCAAATGGGAAATCCGATTTGAAGATCTCGTAATCGTCGCGAGGAAACTTAAAGCTATGGCCGGGTTTGGCTTCACGCTTGGCGTATATTTCCAATAATTCTGCGGCGGTATCGCGAATTTTTTCCAGAGCTTTACGGCGTTGAGCGGACCATTTTTCAGTGCCCAGCTTGTGCATGGGGGCAAGATCGGTATCGGCACCACTGTAACGGCTAATAAGGTGAAGCGATGATACGGGTACGTAAAGCTTGGCTTGGTCGGCGTACTCAAGCATGACAAACTCGGTTGCATCACCGTCGACCTCGATGGTTTGCATGCCTCGATAACGCCCGACACCGTGATCAATATGAACAACCGCTGCGCCCATGGTGAGCTCAGTCAAATTGCGGATCACGTTTTCGCTTTGATCTTTTTCTTGTTTTTGGCGACGACTTTGGCGAATGCGTTCACCGAATAAGGCATTTTCGCTGATTAACCATGCATCCAGTTGTTGGCTGTAAAAGCTGTCTTCAATGGGGGCGGTGGTGATCGCGAATTCAAACTCATGTTCTGTGAGGTCGTGCCATGAGTCAATAATTTGAGGGCTGATATTGATGCGCTCAAGAAGCTCTAACAGCGCTTCACGGCGACCGGCACTTTCAACACAAAAGACCACAGCTTCATTATTTTCCATTAGGAAGCTTTCGAGTGCTTCAAGTGGGTTGTCATGTTTGTGGTTTACTTGAAGGGAGGGCAAAACAGGCAGTGCAAAGTTATAGTGGCCAGTTTGCTCTTTTATGTTGTCAGTGAATGTTTTAATGCGCCCGTAGAGTTTAAATTGAGCGAAAGTTTGGTTGTCGTTTAAGTAGATTTCATTCGGTGGTAGCACCGGGTGGCGAATGTCGTGGCGACGCTCTTCATAGCGATGTTCGATGTCTTTCCAGTTATGCTGTAGACCTTTTTCTAGGTCTTGATTGAATAATAACTGACAAGCTTGGGGCAGATAATCAAATAAGGTGGCCGTCTCTTCAAAGAACAGTGGTAAGTAGTACTCGATACCGCCTGGTGCGATTTGCTTGGTGACATCCATATAAAGCGGGGATTCTTTTGGGTCACACTCAAAGAAATCAAACCAGCGTTGCTTAAATGTACGAATACCACTTTTATCTAATGGCACTTCTTTTGCTGGTAATAATTCAATGCTTTCGGTGATTTCGGTTGAGCGCTGTGTTTCTGCGTTAAACCATCGAATGCTATCCACCTCGTCATCGAACAATTCGATCCGAAATGGCTGATCGGAACCCATAGGGAAAATATCTAAAATAGCGCCACGAATACAAAATTCGCCATGCTCAAATACGCTGTCTACCGCTTGGTAACCAGCGGAGACGAGGTTTAATTTGAGCTGATCAAGGTCGAGTGTGTCGCCTACTTTGACTGTGAAGCTATGACCCAGGATGTAATTAACCGGGGGCAATTTAAGTTGTAAGGACAAAGCAGGGATAACCAAGATGCTGTTCTTTGCTTGAGGCAGTTTTACTAACGTGCTCAAGCGTTCGCTGATGATGTCTTGGTGTGGGGAGAAATAATCATACGGCAGGGTTTCCCAGTCTGGTAAGTTGAAAACCTCGCCTTGGAAAAAGTAGCGAATTTCTTCGGTTAGTCGCTGGCTTTCACTGCTGTTGTTGGCGACAACCACAGTGAGGCCTGAATATTGGCTGGCAGCATTCGCAATGGCATGGGCAAGGTGCGTTCCTTGGATGTTGCCCCAAGATAAAATATCACCAGATTTGCTTGGCAAAGGAGGGTTGGCCGCCATGACTGTCCTATGAGCTATTTTTAAGAGGCGCTAGTGTACTCAATGCAATGGGGGCTGTTAAGGCTTCTTATCTTTGGTTTGGATTTTACTTTCGAATTGATGATCATTGTGTACGACATTCACGGTGTTATTTGGGCGGATGGTCATTATGGTTTGTTTAAGCGGTGATCAGCTTTGGTGGTGGGGCGCATTTAAAGCATCTATAGTCATTGAGATTGCGAATCTTTGTGGGCATAATATCGCACAATTTTTTGGCCTAAGTATCGAGGGTGTATCCGTGAGTCAAGATGTTCGTGAAGCCAGCTTGTCTGATTGGACGTTGCGTGAAGAAACCGCAGAATCCATGATCCCATTAATTGGTGGTTTGTACCGCAAGAACAATGTTGTGTTGTCTGTGTACGGCCGTCCTATTATCAATCGTTCTGTGATTGATATCTTAAAAGCGCACCGCTTTGTTCGTCAGGTGGAGAAAGAAGCGCTTTCTGTTCAAGAAACCTGCCCAGTTATTACCATCCTTAAAGAAATGGATGTTAAATCTTGCCATATTGATATCGGTAAGATGGCTGTTAACTTCCGTAAAGAAGGTAATGGCTCTTCTCTAGAAGAATTCGTTAAAGCTCAGCTAGCGCAATTGACCGCTGAAAAGACTGAAGAACAAGAAGGTAAAGATGTCGTTCTTTACGGTTTTGGTCGTATCGGTCGTTTGCTTGCTCGCATCATGGTTGAGAAAGCCGGTGGCGGTAAAGGCATGCGTCTACGCGCTATCGTTGTGCGTAAAGGTAAGGGTGATGACCTAGTCAAGCGCGCAAGCTTGTTGCGTCGTGATTCTATTCATGGCTCTTTTAAAGGGACGATCCAGGTTGATGAAGAAAACAGTGCGCTTATCGTTAACGGCACTTACATCAACATTATCTATGCTGGAAACCCTTCTGAGATCGATTACACCCAGTACGGTATCAACGACGCGTTATTGATTGATAACACGGGTGTATGGCGTGATGCAGATGGTCTTGGTCAGCATGCGGCTTGTAAAGGTATCTCTCGCGTATTGTTAACAGCGCCAGGTAAAGGCGATATTAAGAATATCGTATACGGTGTTAACCATGGTGACATGAAAGCGGAAGATACTATTTTGTCTGCGGCTTCTTGTACTACTAATGCCATTACACCTGTGCTTAAAGCACTAAATGATGAGTATGGTGTGGATTGTGGTCACGTTGAAACGGTTCACTCTTACACCAATGACCAAAACTTGATCGATAACTACCACAGTGGTGATCGTCGTGGTCGTGCTGCAGCCTTGAACATGGTTATTACGGAAACTGGCGCAGCAAGTGCAGTAGCTAAGGCACTTCCTGAGCTAAAAGGTAAGTTAACAGGTAACGCGATTCGTGTACCGACGCCGAATGTGTCTATGGCTATTTTGTCTTTAACGCTTAATAAAGAAGTATCCCGTGATGACTTAAACGCATTCTTGCGTGATGCGTCTTTGCATTCTGCTTTGCAAAAGCAAATTGACTATGTTGCCAGCCCTGAAGTGGTTTCTAGTGATTTTGTAGGTAACCGTTGTGCAGGTATCGTTGATGGTGAAGCGACAATCGTAAGCAAAAATCGCGTGAATGTTTACGTTTGGTACGACAATGAATACGGTTATAGCTGCCAGGTTGTTCGCATTGCGGAGCAACTATGCGGTGTGAACTACCCAGCTTATCCTCTGGTTAGTCAGTAAAAAAGGAGCCGCTGTTAAGACAGCGGCTTTTTTTGTGTGATCATCAATGCGCATTGTAGGGGACTGTGTCTATACTTATTCCCAATTGCTTTGAGAATATTGCTTACTTATAGCTAGTCACGTATTGGTGAGATGATTATACTACCAAACAGAATAATAGAGCGTTTACTCGACTCTTAACTGGTTGAATAATAAGCAAAAAAGCAGCGCTGAGTGGCGCAAACGTAAAGAATTTTTTTCGAAACTGTGATTAGGCAAGGCATATGATCAATATCAAGAAAGGTCTTGACCTGCCAATTGCTGGGAAACCGGAGCAAAACATTACCCAAGGTAATGCGGTTTCTCGGGTAGCATTGGTGGGTTTCGACTATGTGGGCATGAAGCCTACCATGCTTGTGCAGGTAGGGGACAAGGTCAAGAAAGGGCAGCTGCTCTTTACCGACAAGAAAAATGAAGGGGTCAATTATACGGCCCCGGCCTCAGGTACGGTTGTTGAGATTAACCGTGGTAAGCGTCGTGTATTTGAGTCGCTTGTCATTGAGGTAGAAGGCAATGAAGAAGTTACTTTTAACAGCTTTAATGCAAATGAACTTGCTGGATTAAGTCGTGAGCAAGTTGAAGCTCAGCTGATCGAATCTGGTTTGTGGACAGCCATTCGTACTCGTCCATTTTCTAAGGCACCTGCTCCTGGCAGCGAGCCAAGTTCAATTTTTGTATCAACATTAGATACCAATCCGCTTGCTGCAGATCCAGCTGTTGTTATTGCTGATCAGAAAGAAGCGTTTGCAAATGGTTTGGCTGTTTTATCGTGCTTAGCGAAAAAAGTATTCGTGACCAAAGCACCTCAAGTCACGGTTCCAGCAGGTAAGGCGCAAGTTGTTGATGTTACGGGTCCACACCCAGCGGGTTTAGTGGGTACACATATTCATGAGCTTGACCCTGTTAGTGCTAGTAAAACAGTTTGGCATGTGGGTTATCAGGATGTGATTGCGGTTGGCCAATTGTTTACTGAAGGTAAGTTGAACACAGATCGCGTGATTGCTTTAGCGGGACCTCAAGTGACTAAGCCCCGCTTAGTTCGCACCCAGTTAGGCGCTTGCTTGACGGAATTAACGGCTAACGAGCTTGAAGCAGGCGAAAATCGTGTGATTTCTGGCTCTGTTTTTGGTGGTCGTACGGCTGCTGGTCCATTGGCTTATCTTGGTCGTTTTGCCAATCAGGTGTCTGTTTTAGCTGAAGGTCGTGAACGACATCTTCTGCATTATCTCCGTGCGGGCGTTGAACGTCATTCTGTTAAGAATATTTATTTGTCTAAGCTTCTACCTAAAAAGCTGTTTAATTTCACTACATCTACAAATGGTAGTGAGCGCGCTATGGTGCCCGTTGGTGCTTACGAAAAAATTATGCCGCTAGACATCCTACCGACACAATTGCTTCGTGCATTGATTGTTGAAGATATGGATTCTGCTATTAGTTTGGGCGCCCTTGAGTTGGATGAAGAAGACTTGGCACTTTGTACTTATGTTTGCTCAGGTAAATATGAGTACGGTCCAATTTTACGCGGCAACCTTGAGCGTATTGAGAAAGAGGCATAATCATGGGATTAAAATCGTATATAGAAAGCCTCGAACCGCATTTCACGAAAGGCGGTAAATTCGAGAAGATGTATCCACTGTATGAAGCGATTGATACGGGTTTATATTCCCCGCCATCAGTTACGAATAATACAGCTCACGTGCGTGACGGTATCGACCTTAAACGCATTATGATTACCGTATGGTTATGCTGTTTCCCTGCTATGTTTTTTGGTATGTGGAACTTGGGTTTCCAAGCAAATAACGCGCTAGATACTATGGGCTTGGCCGGTATTGAAGGCTGGCGCGGTGCCATTATCTCTACGGTTGCAGGCTATGACGCGAGCAGCATCTGGGATAACTTAATTTTTGGTGCGACGTACTTTCTACCTATTTATGCTGTGACGTTTATTGTTGGCGGTTTCTGGGAAGTATTGTTTGCAACGATTCGTGGCCATGAAGTAAATGAAGGTTTCTTTGTAACGTCTATTCTGTTTGCTCTGATTTGCCCACCGGATATTCCGTTGTGGCAGGTTGCTCTGGGTATCAGTTTTGGTGTGGTTATTGGTAAAGAAATTTTTGGCGGTACTGGCAAAAACTTCTTAAACCCTGCGCTAACCGGTCGTGCGTTCCTTTTCTTCGCGTATCCAGCTCAGATCTCCGGTGATGCTGTATGGACGGCGGTAGATGGTTTCTCTGGTGCTACGCCTTTAGGTCTTGCGGCCATTGGTGGTGTGGGTGAAATCATTGGTAGTGGTTTAACTTGGTTTGATGCGTTCTCTGGCACGATTCAAGGCTCTATCGGCGAGACCAGTACCATTGCGATTTTACTGGGTGGTTCGGTGCTGCTTGTTATGGGTATTGCATCTTGGCGTATCGTTGCGGGTGTGATGATCGGCATGGTGTCACTTTCTACACTGCTTAACTTTATAGGTTCTGATACAAACGCTATGTTTGCGATGCCTTGGTACTGGCACTTAGTGGTAGGTGGTTTTGCCTTTGGTATGATCTTCATGGCAACCGATCCGGT
>Ga0115005_10002203_pt1 | contig 15576 bp, 12 predicted proteins | sample ArcOceMetagenome_FD_87163 | JGI IMG/M metagenome (GOLD analysis project Ga0115005, IMG submission 87163) | Marine eukaryotic phytoplankton communities from Arctic Ocean - Arctic Ocean - Greenland ARC118M Metagenome | ecosystem: Environmental > Aquatic > Marine > Oceanic | place: Arctic Ocean... | reverse complement strand
TTGCCAAATGTTGCATTTCCTGCATTGCCCCAATTTCGTGGATAGGATTGCAGGTTGAATGATTTTCTACCTGCCAATGATGCATTGCTTTGCAATCACCTTCCTCGAATGACGACGCTGAATCGTCCTGTTTGACCTGTACATTTGATAGCCGCGCTACTTCGCGATGATGGCGATACTCATATTCTCTCCAAAATTGGATCTCATATTTTTCATTTACATGAATTGCTCGAGGATGAGTTCGTAAGGAATAACGGTTCGCAAAATGAAAGATATTTCCTCGGATACAAGTCTGGAGGACGAAGCAAATAAACAGCAACAGGACACTTTGCCGCAATGTTTCGCGACACCTTTGTACTCTCCATCTAATGATTAATGAATTTATTTTTCGTACAAAAGAATTTGTGTGTATCTTTTTATCGTTCATACGAAAGTGCGACGAAGAAGTTGTCTCGTCGACCATCCTACGGGTACGTGTCGTTAAGGATGTCATTTTATGTGTAGTCTCTTCTGAAGAGGATGAAAAAGAAGCGATTTCATGAGTGTATGCTTACTTACACGCTCGAATTTCAAATTGAGGCGTTTGGAAAGTTCAAAGCTTTGAACTTTCTTTCTTTCTTGTTATTTCTCGTTGTTGTGTTGTTGAGCTGTTTGTTGTAATTTAAAATAATTAAAAACCGATCCGCTTTTTCGTTTATTAAATGGTTTCTATTTTGGGTACACAAGTACACACGTTGGTATTGATTTTGTTTAGATCTTTTGTCATTTTGAATTTGTTTTGTTTGTAATGTGTCGTGTTGTTGGGTCGTTTTATTTCAGCGACTGGCCTGGATGTTCAATGTATGTAATGTGTACCGTACTATTGTATTCTAATCAGAGTTTCCTGCCTCCTCCCCTCTACTCTCTCTCTTTTTTACAAAAACTCACCAGATCACTTTTTCGGTCGGGTTTCCCAGACGACAACAATAAAAAAGGTGCCAGGTTTTCGTCTTGTAATTGAATCAGGATACTACAGGGCCAACATCCGACATTTGCAATGAAGATGTGGAAGCTGCGAGGCTGCTGGCATCGGCAAACTAAACACACAACCAAGCAGTTAGTTCTTTTATTCGTAAATTTGTACCATGGAAAAAGCAACACTTCTCATCTTATTCATGCTTCCTCTATCTGCTGCATTTTTATTCCCTTCAAGCCGGAAACGATTCGCTTCACATCTATCTAGTTCATCTGTTAATCTCGACCCACAGACTGTGCAAAGTTTGAATGGAAATGCAGTAATTTTGACTGGTGCTTCGAGCGGTTTGGGTAAAGCAATGGCCCTAAAGTTAGCTGATTGTCAATTGAAACATCTTGTGTTGAGCGGTCGCAATGTCGAGGCTTTGGAAGAACTCAAACTGGCCTGTGAGAAGATAGATAATTGCAATCAAGTACATGTGCTACCTTGTGATCTATCAGATATGGAATCCGTCATTAGATTTGCCAAAGATGCGTTAGAAAAATGTGAAAACAAAGTTGATATGCTTCTTTTGAATGGTGGCATGTCCTCGCGTTCATCTTTCCTTGATACTGACATTAAGGTAGATGAGTTGCTGATGAATGTCAACTTTTTATCGGGGGCAGCAATATCGAAAGAAATCGTGCCATCCATGGTGGAAAAGAAGAATGGGGCGATAGTTTGGATTAGTTCTCTACAGGGCAAAATTGGAACGCCGTTTAGAACATCTTACGCGGCTTCGAAATTTGCTGTCCAGGGATACTGCGAATCTTTGAGGTCTGAACTTGCCTCTAGTGGAGTTAAAGTGCACTGCGTCAGCCCAGGATATATTAACACCAACCTTTCAAAGAATGCGGCAACTGGAGATGGTTCTAGGCATGGTAAATTAGATGAGATGACAGCGAATGGAGCCGATCCAGCGGACGTCGCTGTTGAAGTTCTTGATTCAGTTATCACCATGGATAAGTCTGATTTTATCGTCGCTGGATCTTCATCAGCAAAGGCAGGAATAGCTCTTAAGTTGCTTGCACCAAAATTTCTTGAGAAACAGCTAGTCAAAAGATTTCTAAAGAGCTCAAAAGAGCAATAATTATTTGTAACCCCAACATTACGTACTTTGTTATAAATTGAAAATACCAGGATACCGGCATGGGATGTTGATCATATTCTACAGTGCAATGGTAGGAATGTTTGTATAATCCATGCCACCTTCATTGGCGGGTTCAATTTCTGGGAGTGGTGGGACCTTTTCACCATCAACTTCATACTGATCAATGTCACCATTATGAGAGGTGTTGTCAACAAAATACTCAGCGTCGCCTTCTCCTTCGGGTTCCTCCTCGTACATTTCTTCATCTTCGTCGCCTTCTTGACCTGTAGTCTCATTCTCTGATGTGCCGTCTTCTTCGACAGCTGTTTCGTCTACCCCAGTTTTGATTAAATTTAAATCCGGGCGTGATGAAGATGCAACTTGTAGGCGACTGAATGCTTTTTGCATTGCAATGGCATCTGACCGCCCTCGGCCAATTTCCGCTCTAATTCCTTTTTCCCACGAGTCTAGTGCAAGCCTTCTTTCCTCCCCTTCCATTAGAGAAAAGATGACTGAATCGATTCCAAGACTTACAGTGTATGTCATTATACCAATAATTCGCCATTTCGGTGTCCAAGGATGGTCGGTTTCCTTCTTATCACGATGTAGGCAACATACGCGTGCGGCGAAACTGCACAAAAATAATGCCTCATTGATAAAGTGAATTGCTCGGAGACAGTCAGCTCTTCCTAAGATATGAAGGGCTTCCTCGGCAGTACAATCAGCTTCTCTTGGGAGAGGTTTCTTAAATTCTTCGTCGTTGTTACCTCCTTTTGCTCCTTGTGAAGCAAATATCGCTGCTTGACTCAAGCAAAGGAACGGGTTGCGGCACTCTTTTTGTTCAGCAACATCAAGCATAGACAGTGAAACCTGTAGACTTGCCTTCTGGAGAGAATTTATTGTCAAACACTGGCGCAATTTCTGTATGCTGTAATCTAACTTCTTCATTGCAAGTTTAGAGGGACCTGATACGGAATTACTCCACTTATTCAGTCTGCTATCAATGATATCATCGTCCTCGTCACTTTCTTCAAATGTTTCCTTTCCATTCCATTCTCTCAATAAGACCTCAGCTGAAACCTTTACAAGCTTCTTGAAGGGTGATTTAGAGCTATAAGCATTATTTGTGACTTTATTGTCATGTGAAGGCTTATAGTGAGAAGATTTGTTGAATGAGCTTTTCTTCGAAGGCTTTGACCTTGCTTTCGGCGTAAATGTTGATTCGCCAGCGGCAAATATTTGCCACTCTGCATTCTCATCAGTGCCCTTTATCCCTAACTCAGAGTCCCATAGTGATTGATCGAGATGAAATTGGGTCTAATTTGGCAGATAAAGCTTTTAGGATTTCTGTAATAGAGCATACGCAAAGGATAATAGTAAAGGCGAACTGAACTTACCGTGGGCAGGATAATGCTAATTGCATGTTTTAGTAAAGCCTCCGACTTGATGTCATCTTGTTCGTGCCGAGCAAGAAGTAATGTCGCATGCGCGAATATAAATAATATGTTGAGAGCGCTGTCTTCGCCATGGCATGCAATGGGTACATCTTTGAAGTTAGATTCTAAATTTTCCACCACCTTTTTGTACCAATCAACTTTCTTTGCATTCGCTGCAGCATTGTCGAAGTCTAGGGCACTTAAAGTGGGCACCAGTAACTCGATGCATTTCCACAATTCTGATAAATAGGATTCCGCATCTTTGCTGAGCCATCCAGCAACGCGTTGACCTGTAATGTTAACCCCAAAAAAGGTATCCTTACGATTTTTTTTCAACAGGTTCAATGTAAACTCATCTCTTTCCCAGCCAGAAAACGAGGATACACTGCAACTAACACAAAGATTGTAGGCACTCCTCGACATAATAGTATTTTCATCGCTTTGCCAACTCGATGGGATAGGGAAGTGTCTCCAATTTTCTGAAAGCATGCTCGACTTACAAGTGTACAAATCATTGAGATCAATTTGACAGATAAGTGAAACACAGGTCTTCAATTTACCGAGAAGAGAAAACAAGTCAGGTCCATAATTGTGGTCCGTGCTTTCCAGGCATGAAATGGCAAGAGAAAAGACGGACGATAAAATGTTGAGCAACTGCAGCGAAGTGTGAGATTGTTGAGAAGTAAAAGCCATACACGTCCGTAATTACAAATAAGAATGTATCGTACGTACTTCAACAGAGTCGGGTAGCGGGTTACCGTCGGATTTCATGCTCCACAGTGCATCCTGATAACGAAAGATATTGTCTAAGATTGACATACAGAGATCAAATCCAATCTTTTTCCCCTCTTCACTTGTTGCCATTTTCTTTGCTTTGAACAGCTTCATTCGAAACGTCGAGAACATTACCTTCAGGTAATTTTTCCTTTTTACTGATTTGAACATTGTTTCGGAAGCAGTATTACCGGTTAGTAGACCCAAAGCATTTTCTCGTTTTAGCTCTTCCAAGTACGTTTCAAAAGTCGGCAATAGTTTGTCAGCCCATTCTTCTTCTTTATCTGATTTCTTCAGTACATCTGAAGAAAACGCAAAAGCATCGAGTTTATTCATAGGTTCGGCCATTGTTCTTCTAAATAGACGCAGTGAAATATCGCTGGTGTCTTTTGAAAGAAGCTCAAAGTCTTTGAACGTATCACTTTCGAAATCTGCCATTGCATTCAACATTTTTGTTGCTAAGAAAGTTAGCTTGTCCTCTGAAATCAAACTCAGTCCATAGAGTACCTGCAATTCAGGGGTCAACATGCCATCCTTCATTATCTGGATAAGTTTTTCACCACCAGGTGAATCAAAGTCTTCGTCGTCTGACAGTATCATGACAGAACCTTCATCGTCGCTGCCTCCGTCTGGAATCTAAAGAGCAAGGAACGTGTTGTTAGATTTGTACACCTGTGAATCTATAGGATCCATGGTGCATTTTTACTTACATTATCGTAGTCCTCTCTACCAAGTTGCAGGATACTTTTCCCATTGAACGCTTGCCGTTCCTCAAATGATTGCCACTTTGCCTTTCGTTGTACATACCGTTGGGCGCGTTCTTGAAGATAGAAAGAAACTGCTTCACAAGCATGTCTGCCACCGTGGTAGAGGCTCATGGCTAAGCACTGTTTCACAAGTTGAGCAGCGATATCACACACTATTGCACAAGTTCCAGACATTTCCAATTCTTTTCCCTTGGCATCCAAATTATCGTATTTTGATGCTTGTTGTTGTTCCAAAATTTTGTTCTGCTCTTGGAAATTCACTGCCAGAGTGATGAATGCTTGCTGGTGTTTCTTCACAATCGCTTCTCGCTCTTTATTGCGAAGGTTGAATTCTGATGAGCCTTCCTCTAGGTTAATTTCTCTAGTTTCACTATCAAAAGCTGAAAGTTCGGATTTGTTTGCGGCGAGCATAGCTTCACGATCCCGGTTAAAGGCTTTTGAAAGCTCTTCTAGATCATTGGAGTATCTATAACCAGGGGTAATGACGTGGTTTGAATTGGTACCTGCATCAAGCTCCACTTCGTCAGACAATGGATTGTCTCCATCTTTTCTCTTAGCTGGACTTTCTTGCCCATTATCCTCACTCTGTTGAGAAGCCGCCTTTTGCTCCTGAAGTCGACGATCCATCTCGTATGTGTCACATACTTCCCAATTCCCCCCATTGTCTTGCTTTGACCCATCGTCAGATTTCATTCGAAGCATTCGCTCTTGTATCCACAGCAAGAGCCTTCTGCACGTCTTTGTTCCAGCGGCAGCCTCGAGAGCCATATACAACGCTTGAAATCTACGTTCTTGCCAATCAAAATGCTCCGAGTATTTTCGAAGCCATCTACGAAACATATAATTCTCATTTGTTTGAATTCCTCGATTCCATTGAAGACACTCGTGCCCTATGATTAGCATGAGGTCGGCATAAAGAAGCCACGCCGAAAAACTTTGTTCTAACTCTGTCCTGATGCTCTTGCCAGATTTAGCTGCTTGCTCACTTTCGCGCTGTGATTTGTTCTTTAAATCTGTAAGGATTGTTAAGGCTTCGCTAACATGTCCAAGTTCCATTTGTGTATGCGCTAGTTTGCATGGAATACTAATGCCTGGTGGGTGCAGATTATCTGCGCTTTGAAAGTCCCTCTTGGCTTCTTCTAACCACTGGATTCGTTCTTCTTGATGATAATTGACATACTCCTCTGGGGTTGTAATTTTGACATTGACAGTGTCTTCTGATTCACCTGTAGCATTATTGGTTTCTACGGGATTTGTGTCATCGTACATCACTGGAGGCAAAGTCAAGAAAAGTGAGTGGAGATTTGCAATGGTCAATGCAGCATCGCCTGCCCTAATCTATGGTGAATGAATAGTAAGCAATAGTTTGAATCGTGAGAAGAACACATTAATTGACAGCCATTCATCTTAGGGTGTACCGGTAGGCGAAAATTGGAACTTACCCACAATGAATAGTCCATCTTGCACAGTAATGCCGCAACATGATAGGAACCAAACGTTTTCTTCGCCAGCTTTATTCTTTCCTTCACGCTTTCAATATTCTCCCCCCGATCTATTGGCTGCTCATCATCAAGCTTACAAGCCTCGAACCCTTTCCCTTCTTTATCGCTCTGATTCTCTCCCACATTGCTATTATTGAAAGCTCGCTTTGCCTTTTCCGTTTCGTCGCGCAACATGCTTTCGTAAACCAGACCCAAACTAGAATATATCTGTGGTGCAACGGGAGCAGCTGATGCGACAGCTTTTAGTTTGGTGACAGCCGAAATATTCAGCCCTCTCGCATGAGCACCTAGCGCTTCGCCATGTTTTTGAGCCATTTTGAATGACTTAAAATTCTTCAGTTTATACATTGTCTTTGCGATTTTCTTGCCTGAAAATTTCCCAGCTGGAGTTTTGACCCGAAGAGCAGCTGATGAAGAAGTTTTAGCAGTAGTACTTGTACCCCCCGCCTTCTTTGGTGAGGCACCTTCATCTGAATCTTCATCACCATCATCTTCTTCAATGTCAATATTCAACTCATCGGCGTAAAGCTCATATCGCCCTTCTTCTTCTTCTGAATCTTGATTGTCCTGTTCCTCATCATTTTCCATTTTCTCATCATCTTCAGCCGAAAGGGCATCGTCAGAATCCTCCCCTTTTTCTTCTTCCTCGTCATCATCGTCTCCGCCTCGGGTATCTTTGGAACTAGCTCCGAAAATCGAACTACCTTTAATCACATCATCTCCCAGAGCAGCCCTACTCCCTCTAATTCGCTTTCTGTTGCGCGTCGTTTGGATAGCAGCCACTTTTGCATCTTTTACTTCAAGCGATTTTCGTTTAATGGTTCGAACTTTGCTCTGTTGGCGACTTATTTTTCGTCTGGATCTGCCATAGTGATTGACCGCGTAGTTTGCAACTTCCATTTCTGCACTGAGAGCATCGAATTCCGATCGCAGTTTGGCTTTCTTGGGGTCTTCATCCTCTGCCTTTGGTTTTTCAGCCTCGTTGGACATGATGTTTTGTTGCAGCAGTTAATATTGTATTCAAATATCACCAAGATGCTGTGATATGGTTCGAATGCGTCGTTGTGTTGCCTATTGATCACTTGTGTTGATTGTTGTTTGGTGTTTGGCCAAGGTTTGGCGTGTATTATTACGTGTGGTGTCTTGGTGGTGTGTTGATTTGATTGGGATCGCAATCCTCGATCTCACGAACTTCTCTCTCCTTTCTTTTCTTTCTGTTTTTTTCAAAACAAAAAGCAGCAAAAAGTGAAATTTCGAAATTCGAAAATGTCTTGGGGTAAATAATACTTCAAGAGGGCTCTTCAAGCAAGGCCACATCTCACACTGGACTGGACGGACGCGAGAGGCGAGAGTAACAACCCACAGTCTGACGGCATGACACATGCCGACCTCATTCTGAGTCAACCAACAACAACAACATACTGATTTCAATTGTTGCAGCTGAGTACTGCTAGCTTATGCGTTCATTGTTTAGTTTCACATTGCAAGCATTGTTATCAACATGAAGATAGCTCTGATATCAGACTTCTTCTATCCTCGCCTTGGGGGAGTCGAAATGCACATCTACTCGCTCGCCCAACGCCTCATTGCTCAAGGCCACAAAGTAATTGTCATTACGCATGCCTATAAAATTAATGACTCGTCTCATAGAACAGGAGTGCGCTATTTACCAGGACCTCTGAAAGTATATTACTGTCCAATAATACCCATGGTTGATCAGGACTCTCTTCCGACATTCGCCGCCACCCTTCCAATTATGAGGTACATTTTCATCAGAGAAGACATACAAATAATACATGCTCACCAAGCTACCAGCACCCTGGCGAATGAATCCATCGCCTATGCTGGAGAAATGGGAATTCCGAGCGTATACACAGATCACTCACTCTTTGGTTTTGACGATCTCGCTTCCGTAATTTTGAATCGCGTAATGAAAGCCACCCTTTCCACCGCCTCTGCCATTATTTGTGTTTCGCATACCTGCCGTGAAAATTTGATCATGAGGGCCAATATCGATCCCACTATTGTTCATGCGATACCCAATGCAATTGATGCCAAAAAATTTCAGCCTGATTTTGATCGTCATATGAATAAACAAACACGGATAAAACCGGAGAGGGTTAAGATTGTCATTGTAAGCCGGTTGGTATATCGCAAAGGCGTCGATTTACTCGTGGGCATCATACCCAGAATATGTGCACAGTTTAACGATGTGGATTTCATTATAGGAGGGGATGGAGCAAAGAAATTAGCCCTTGAGGAGATGGTGGAGAGAGAAAGGTTGCAGGATCGAGTGGAATTTCTGGGATCAGTACCCCATGCGCAAGTGAGGGATGTTCTTGTCAGAGGGCACATTTTCTTAAATTGTTCCCTCACGGAATCCTTTTGCATTGCTATTCTAGAAGCGGCATCTTGTGGGTTGTTCGTAGTGAGTACAGAAGTTGGTGGGGTGCCAGAGGTTTTGCCGGAAGATCTAATCATGATGGGGGCACCCAATGTCGAAGAGTTGACAAAAGTTTTGGCCAGGGCCATTCATGAAAAGACGGACTTTGGTTCAAATGCAAGTTGTAGAATAGCACACGATCCAGTCGAATCACACACACGAATCAGCACAATGTATTCATGGGATAGAGTTGCGACAAAAACTGTTAGTGTCTATGAGCAAGTATTGAAGAATCAAAAGTTGACGTTTCTGCAGAGACTTGCAAGATATAGAACTGTGGGGCCCTTTGCTGGATACGTTGTATGTATGATGGCCGTTTCACTTCACTTTTTATTAGCTATTGTAGAATGGTTACAGCCAAGGAATCAAATCGATGTTGTACCCGATTTGAAACCATTTGAGCCTGAACAACTGTTCAAAGAGATGCAAAATAGGGATAAGAGGGCAAGCAATAAGTGAAGAGGATATAATAGTTCTTATCTGTAACAAATATCGTGTGATGTATTTGGATACGTGGGGGTAGATTTTTTTATTTTTGAACCAATAGGGCATATTTGTAGATGGCTTTGGTTGACTACACGGAAGACAATGTAACAGAGAAATATCGCCAGAAAGAAATATTGAGTTGACCGGGTTCGCGTTATTCTTTTCGTGTGGGGTGGAGGGTATTGATAGTCTCATCTCTATTCTTGCGAAATTTGACTGAAATTGGAAATAATAGCGATCGATATCAATTCCAGGCCTTTTTTTGGCCCTCCGAAAGAACCTCTGGTACTGATTTTGCGTGGGTTCTACGTGTGGATTTGGCGCCAAAGCTACCAGTTAAATCACGGTTACCCATCAAATTTTTCAGCGATCACGCGCCAGTGGCAATTTTGAAAGGATCGCCGATCTCTTTCTGTTGCACTCACTTTTTACAGCTGGAGTGTTTTACCCATCACTACAAGTTCAAAGTACATATCAAGTGCATAACGAACAAACGAACAAACGAACCCATCCCTATATATAGACCAAGATCACTACAAGATTAATGTTTGCTAGAAAGAAGATATTCCTCTTACTCCTGCTTAGCCGTGCGATAGATGGTGATGACTCGGAAGAATTTAGAAAACTAGTATACCATAATCCATGCACTGGGTCTATCAGTAGAGATGAGCCAACCGAAGAGGAGATGCCTTGCTTAACCAAAACTCCAACAGTGTCACCAAGTCCCGGTCCCACTGTCCCAAACGAACCAAATAAAAAACCCGTTGATAAGTATTTTTGCCCAGGTGAAGATTGTAGTTTCGACTTCGAAAGTGGAGAGAATGTGCTTACTGTGGAATATCTTTATTCGATCGAAACAGCACAAGATGCTACAGACCCTTCAAGCGAATTGCCTGAATTGGAGGAGAGGCTTCTAAGCATTCTCGCATCAAAAATCCTTGAAAACTGTATCGCAGATGGAGATATTCGCATGTTGCAAACGAGTGCCGACTCATCGAATCCATACAAAAGAAGATATCTGAACCCAAGGAGGCGTCTAGCCCCAACAGGCATTTGCTCAGTCCCTGCTGATGAATATTTACCAGAAGGTATGAAAATCTAATGCATCTTTATTTCTATGTTCAATTCGATCCAATGAAACTAATGGTGATTTTCTGTCAAATAGAAACTTGTGATCCAGAGCTAGACCCTTCCAATAATTGTTACGTAATTAGAGGAGGCGTTTCTGTTGCTCTCGATGACGGAGACTCCGCGGATTCCGTTAAATCGGATGTGCTTGGTGTCGTTGAAGACGCGATGGACAACAATGAGTTACTTTCAGATAAGCAACCTGAAGTGAAGCGAGTTAAACTCATGGGAGAAGAAAGAGTACCTGTCATAATTCCTGTAAATGAAAAGGTCGCACCAGTAGACGATGTAGGTGGGAGAAATATTGACGGTATCATCATTGGGTCTGTTTTTGCTGCGTTGGCAACACTTTTGTTAGCGTTCCTAATTGGTAGGAAAAGGGACAAAGAAGAAGAGGAAGACGAAAGTCCTTTCGGGGTTGTTGCTTTCGCTGGAGTAAGAAATGGTTCTTTTACTCAAGCTGATTCCAAAGACCTTGGGGTATTGGCCAGTGCGATGGATGTCCATCATTGTAAATCCCAAACATGTTCCAAATGTTATCACACTAATCAACTTCAATTCCTCCCAGTTCGCAAAACTAACAAAGGAGCATTTGCAAGTGAAAGTTGCATTGAAGTCGAAGCGACAGGAACGAGATCACCAGAAACATCTGATTCTGATTCAGACGAGAATTCAGTGCAGACGACAGAATTTCATTAAAGAGAGGAGAGTCCAATTAGTTAGTTTGTACAAAAGAACTTTGTTATAGTACGTGTTGTAGTTCGCAGAAAAATATATATTCCACACATAAATATATTTCCAAAACGTAATAAAAGTATAAATTGCATGTTCACATAATTTGAAATTGAGCGTATGTGTGTAGTGTACGTGTGTACGTGTACACCATGTTTTCGTTTCATTTTGATAAAATAACAAAATGCAATGGTATGTGTGTCTAACACACGACACGACTGTAGTGTTAGACAACGAGATGTTGAATACATGCAACCAACCCAACCAACAACATAACATAACAGGCGTTGCGTTGCGTTGTCCTACCTGTTTTTACGCCCACCACACGCACGTTTATTTTTTTTGAAAATCCACATCCCAACCTGACAACATTTCGCGTGCGTGCGACGTGAGAAAAGAGGCCAACCATCCAGAAGATTGATTCATTCGATGACGAAGAAAGCAGGATAAATTTTCTTTTCAGATACGAGTAGTCTAGTACCGTATGTACTGTAGATACAATAGACCTTGACTAATTTGTGTATTTGTATCAGATAGCAAATTCTATTATCACATCAAAAACTTCCAATGAGATTCTCGATCAAAATGCTTTCAATCTCAACATTTGCAGTGGCGTCCTTGCGTCAATGTGGGGCTTTCGTCTCGATCGCATCCAAGTCTTCGTTCACTCGGTCCTTTTCTGCAACATCAAAGAGATCCTACTCCTCCTCTACAACTTTGAATATGAAGTTGCAAACAGCAATCGTCGGTTTGCCGAATGTTGGAAAGTCTACTCTTTTTAATGCTCTCACTGAAAGTCAGGGAGCCGAAGCTGCAAACTACCCATTTTGTACCATTGAGCCGAATGTTGGTATCGTCGAAGTTCCCGATCCTAGGCTCGGCGTACTTACAGTCATCAACAATTCTGTAAAAACCGTGCCCACTGCTCTTGAATTTGTCGATGTGGCTGGACTTGTAAAAGGTGCATCTTCTGGAGAAGGTTTGGGTAATAAGTTTTTAGCCACTATTCGTCAATGTGATGCTATTGTACACGTTGTTCGTTGTTTTGAGGATGATAATGTAATCCACGTTGATGGATCTGTTGACCCTGTCCGCGATGCTGAGCTCATTAATCTTGAATTAGCATTCGCTGATTTGGCACAAGTAGAAAACCGATTGGAAAAAATTAGGAAGGAACTTAAATCTGGTAAAGCGACCCAGGAAGAGTTTTCAGCTCTTGAAAAGATTTTTGAAGTATTGAACAAAGATGAACCCGCCCGCAATGCCGAGTTGGATGAAGCAGAGGAAGCTGAAATCAAAAATTTAGGTTTATTGACCAGAAAGAAGATGATCTATGCGGCAAATGTTGGCGACGCGGATCTTGGCGAAGGAAACGATATGGTTGACAGACTAAAAGCCGTAGCTGATAAGGAAGGTGCTAATGTAGTTTTGGTTTCGGCTCAAGTGGAGGCCGAACTCGTTGAACTCGAGCCCGAGGATAAGCTTGATTTCTTGGAGGCTTTAGGAGTAACACTTGAAAATTGTGGGCTTCGTGCTTTGGTTAGAGAGGTTTATGACATTTTGGAGCTCCAGACTTATTACACAAGTGGTGAAACCGAAACTCGTGCATGGACCATCAAGAAGGGTTGGACTGCTCCCAAGGCTGCTGGAGTAATTCATAGTGACTTTGAGAAAGGCTTCATTCGTGCAGAGACAATGTCTTATGACGATCTAGTTGAATGTGGGAGTGAAGCAGAGGCTAAAACCAAAGGAAAGCTTAGAAGTGAGGGAAAAGAATACGTTGTTGCTGAAGGAGACGTAATCTTGTTCCGCTTCAATGTATAGAGGGGGAAATAAGTCAATATGCAAGGCTCAAATTCATGTAGATTGAAGAATAAAAAACTAATAATTTTTCAAGGTTCAATAAGACCTATGGTGGTTTTGCCCACCCCCCAACACCACCACCACCACTAGCCTTTTGGTGTTTCCCTGCGTCAACAGGAGCAGTTGACGTGCTTTTACCACAAACGGTTGGGTCTTCACTAGACCCTTCAAAGCGTTTCTCGACAGCCCATAATCCCAAGGCAGGATTGCTGATGAAGTAAATCTCTTCCTCGATGCCATTGACGGCGATGGTGTTCCATCCATCTTTGAGATTTCCAACATCGTAGAGATTTTGCATTTCCTCCAAATCACCGTAATTGAAACCCACCCCTTCTGTTTCTTCCTTTGTAAGATGCCCAGGACAATAAGTGATTGAAAAACGCCCCTCTGAACTCCCATGGATCAAGTGTGCAACAGCAGACAAACTTTCTTTCAGTTCCTCACTTTCGTCCATTGCTTTGAGAACTGCAGGTGTCCCAATGTAACCATGCTTCCTAATCAATTTGTCTATTTGGTCATCTTCCCCGAACTGTTTTACTCCTGGTGCTAAAACAATGAGTTCACCCTCGTCTGCGATTGCCATTCGCGTTCTATAAATAGACTTATTTCCAAGCCATGTGGAACTACGTGTACGTGTAGAGAAAAAAGTAAATGAGATAAGTTGTTTTCACATGTCCGTTGTACGAACATATGTGTACAAGTGATTTCGTCTTTTCGCGTGCATTGGCATTTAAAACTCACTGGAATTCGTCCTTATCCAAGTGAACAATGATCTTCTTTGGCTCCTTTTCCAGCATGGTAAAGTTGACCTTCAAACTTAGATCACATGCCATGTTATAACACTTGATGTCGTTTCCAATGTAAAATCCTCGCATTTCAACGTCGCCAGTTTTATCGTTGGTTCCCATTACTGTTAAGATGTACCAAAGATCAAGCTCGTTTTGTAAGAAATTCTCACTTGCATAGTCTGTGTACAGGGAGTTGCAGAGACCAATGAAAGCGATGAGTGATTTTGTAAATTGCAAAAGCATGGAAATCTTTTGTAGCTTTTTCAATAACTTACTCAGAATGGATCGAAGAGGATTGGAAGCTCTTCCCATCATTTTTTCCATTCCATGCACAGCTCCAATAAAGTGTGATAGATTGATAGCTATTATAACACGTGTTCAAGTGATTGTTGGATTGAGAAATTAGATCTATCCAATTTCTAGAAGAAAAAAAGAGGAATGACAACGAACAAGGCGACTTACCTTCTACTCCTCCAACGCCAACAAATAAGTTCTTGTTAAAATTTGCCATACCCATAACCTCGTGAGGCACTACCTGACCAACGGAGAGAATTAGAGACTTATGCGGTTGTTTTTCAGGATCATGCTTTCTTCGAGACCACACTTGCGTATTCAGCTGAGCTGGCCAAGGCCGTGAAACCATACCATTTGTTGCTTTCTCCACCATATCTGCTGGAGCGTGTCCAATCGTTTCGACATCCTTTCGCCAATCATGAACTAGAAATGCGTCCTCCTTTGCGGCAAGATTATTTCCAAACATTGTTTCGATTTGATTCTTGGTCATTGGAAAGTGTGTTCCGAGAGCGGGTAGAATTGTGATATTAGGCGAAAACTGACTTGAGTCCGTATGTTGTTGTTCTTCATCGAGAACGTGTTTACTATTTTTATCTGGTTCGACGTCCTTCTTCTCACCACTGCCAACGAAATTATAGTACTCGCAGATGAAACGTGAAATTTTACCAGCTTGCGAGTGAAAGCGCGTGAAATCTGGAGGCAGCAACAAGACATCTTCTCTGGGACCAAGAGCATCGAGGAATGAATGAAGGGTCGATTTTATTTCATCGTCGGTTATGGAAATTTTTTCTGAGCCCAAACTACAAAATACTGAGGGAACTTCTGATCCGTCTACGGCCATTGTAGGTATGTGTTGTTCTGTCTACTAATCGAAACCGAGCAATGTAATTGATTGTGCTCCTTTCGATTGTGCAATTCTGATGTTCTCTTGTATTGACACTTTTAAAAACAACTTGCTTGTTCTTTTTTGGATTTGTCTTTCGTCCAAAGATCCAAACGCGCGCATGGTGTGCATGCTTAAAAATTTGAATTATTTTTCGCGGCATAAAAGCCTGGTTTGGGTGAAAACTGCATGTCTTGATCATAATAACGCAAAGATTAATAGTTACACTATATAATGTCTCAATCAGAAGATCAAGGTATAACTATCCCAAAAGGGTTTTGAATCGCCAACACCGTCAAGGCTGAATACGCACAAGGGGGAGGTCGATTATGAACAACCACGTATGCTCAAATTGAGAGGGCACGCAGCCGTCTCTCAATTGAGACAACACGGAAG
>Ga0115005_10002201_pt1 | contig 15590 bp, 8 predicted proteins | sample ArcOceMetagenome_FD_87163 | JGI IMG/M metagenome (GOLD analysis project Ga0115005, IMG submission 87163) | Marine eukaryotic phytoplankton communities from Arctic Ocean - Arctic Ocean - Greenland ARC118M Metagenome | ecosystem: Environmental > Aquatic > Marine > Oceanic | place: Arctic Ocean... | reverse complement strand
GGTGCTCCGTATCCCGAATTGGGCGGTGGCATAACGTAGCCGCCACTGCTTGGTGGACCTGATCCAGGAGGTGGTGGCATAACGTAGCCGCCACTACTTGGTGGACCCGATGGTGGACCCGAAGTCCCTCTTACCATGCCAGGCATTGGAGCGGGGGCGTGAGCAGGGCCAGGATGACCAGGTGGTCCAGGAGGCATTCCACCATGAGGTGCGGGGGGCATGTTACCATAGCCAGGAGGACCAGGTGGCATTCCACCATGAGGTGCGGGGGGCATGTCACCATAGCCAGGAGGTCCAGGAGGCATTCCACCATGAGGTGCGGGGGGCATGTTACCATAGCCAGGAGGACCAGGTGACATTCCACCGCGAGGAGCGGGGGGCATGTTACCATGGCCAGGTGGTCCTCGATTCATACCTGGCGCCCCAGGCGGCGCCATACCTGCACCAGGAGGAGCACCGGATCCTGGTGGTTTATTGCAGAACTCCATAAAGTCAGCATAACTATAAGTCCCACCGTTAAATTGCGCGCGGTCCTCAACAAAGTTCCAGAAGAATCTGGCTTCCATCGCCATGTCTCCTTCACGAATTATCTGGATCTTTGGAACCACTGGTGGTAACGAAGGATCATTTTCCTCATGAAGAGACTGAATGATACAATCAAGTCTAGAAGCCAAATCGTTTCCACTAGTGTTGAGTTTCAGCTGGGATGGATCGACATTATCAAGAGACTCCACACCAAATAATGCACTGACCGTTGCAGGATTCGATGCACGGCCAACCCAGATGAATGCATCAACACCATTATCCAACAGAAACACTCCTTCGCTGCTGAGTCTTTCAACACTTAAATTAAGTGGATTTGGTAGTACGATTTTGTTTCTCCCAGCAGTATTGGTGACATCGTCGTCGCTGGATGGCATTCCAGCTTGTTGATCCATATCATGAATAGCGTACAACCTAGGATGCAAGAATGATAACGTATCATCAACGTGCATAGAGTTGAGCGCCATGCGGGCAGCCAACCTCTCATCTGGATGAACATCAGTTCCTCCACGGAAAGCGACATTCTTCAATATAGCAAGCGTGTAAAGAGGTAGTAAAGCTAAATTCTCAGGAATTTTGTTATTCTCTGCACCATCAGGTCCTGCTGGCTGCTGTGGCATGGTGTATCCGGATACGGTGCGTTTATCGCCACCCTTCGCTGCATTTACCATATCTACACAGATCTGCTGCAAGCGATTGCGAGCATTATCCAAAGATGTTTTAACACCGAGATCGATTGCTTGCTTTGAAAGAAGCACAGAACAAGCTTCAGAGTTAACAGATCCCATAAATTCAGTAATCTTGCCAGTTGTTTTTAAGACCTGAGTTGCAACACGAATACGTCTCTCACCACAACTTGTAGTGTACAAAAGGGCACTTTGAATAGTCACATATGGAGTGTTGATGCTTTGTTCATCGTGTACTAAATCGAAACCAAAGACAGAATCTGCAGAACAGTTGGGAAGCGCCAAAAGATCTGTTCCTCGAATGAAGAAATTTCCATAAAAGTTGCTGATTTTCATTCCCTTCGTACAGCGAATCCTCAAAACTGCTTCAAATGCAGTCGGTTGTGTCAAACGTCTGCACAGCTGGCTTTCGAACTTAGGTCCATCCCTGGCAGAATCAAATCCAACATATGTATTCATTGTTCCAGCAGTCACCTTTGGCAATTCGCTCAAGGCTGCAGCATCAATGTACTGATATGGGAAGAGATACATGTCAACCGAAATTTGAGCTCGACTGAATTCCACGCCAGTATCCTTATACCATGACATTTGAGGCCTTAACAGTTTCGCTTCATTCGGAGTTCCCATCAGAGCAGGATTTTCACGTGGTTTCAATGCTCCATCTCCCAATGTAGGCATGGTGCTCTGAAACACACTCATTTTACCTCCAACAGCCTTCACAACAGTAAAAGCTGCCTTCAAGGCAGGCCCGAGACAACTCTCCGAGGCTGTATTATTCGCAAACATGGTTGGCAAATTATCCAAAAGTGTATCAACAGCGGCTCTCGAGTCTTTCAAATAAACAAGCAAATCATCTGGAGCCGGGACAAAAAGCTCCTTCAAATCAGCAACCACCATCATCTGAGGATTGGTTTTTCCAGGTTTCAACGAGTAATAATGCACAGCCGAATCAAAAGTAATAAATCCAACCATAGTTCTATTTCCTCCAGGCAAGTCATCCAAAGATCTTTTAATCGCAGCCGCAGCATGTGCAAGCATACCGCTCCCAACCGCAGTGGCAGATACATCCAACACAAAAAAGTAAGTAGGAGCCTGTGGAGCTCTTACCATATACTCGCTAGGTGCAATCCACTCCACAGAAGTCTTACTCAATTCTGGTCTCTGTGCCGCATCTCTCCTCTGATTCTTCTCGTCCAAATGACAAAAGTAGGCGGAAGGAGTCTCATTCACCTGTGAACAAATGTTACAGCGCCATCTCCTTCCGTTTTCAAGCCAACTAACGAATGCGTTCACATAGGTGCGGCAACGCTTACATCTAATGATACCCGCTGCACCAGGAGCTACAATATCTAAATCTTCACCTACGGGATTGGCAAAGGGACAGAGAATACCTCCCGTTGGGACTTTACAAGATGCAGCCATGGCGGCACTATTGGGAAGCATAGATGTCGTACTCTGGAAGATTTCTTTAGGGATAACATTTTCAAAGTTAACGTACGTGTCTACATATCCTTGTGCGGGTGCGCCTTGCATTCCTGGTACCCCCTGTGGTCCCATTGAAGCTCCCATTGGTTGACCTGGTGGAGGCGGTCCTCCGAATTGTGGCGTTGGCGCCCCCATTGGCTGACCTGGTGGTGGTTGGAATGAATTGACATTGCTGTTACATGTAGGAAAGAGATGTGATTTGTGAGTGATTTTAGGAAAAAAGATATGGGACCCAATGCCAGTTGCAATACAAAAATTGATATTTTTCGAATACGAATATTGCAAAGTCACCAAATAAATGACTTACGGCTGGTTTGGAGCAGGGGCGTTCAAGTTCATTCTTCCCATTCCATGATTCAATCCAACATTAGGATTCTGAATTCCGCCAGGAGGAGGAGGTGCAAAGCCCTGTCCTGGAGGAGGTGGTGCAAAACCATGTCCTGGAGCCATCGGGGCGGGATTACCATGTGAAGCAAAACCCTGCCCTGGTTGTTGCATCATTGGTGGCGGCTGATTCATACCTGGAGCTCCAGGATTCATGGGCGCGGGTTGGTTTGAAGGAGGCGCAAAGCCATGGCCCGGTTGTTGAAACTGTCCTGGATTGTATCCCGGATAGTTACTCATGATGTTGGAAAAGTGTGACCGTTGCTTGCAATGATGGGAAGGGGTGCGGCTGTCGAATGAATCGGCGGGGGTCGGATTTTTAGTTCGTTTTCGTTCGAGAAGAGCGAAAAAGCGAAAAAGTCGAGGATCCAAATAAAAACGAAGGAAGAAAGGAGAAAAGAAGCTACAGTAAGCAATCGCAAGATAACAGGAAATCCAAGCGCGCAATTGAAATTTAGTAACGTAACACTTTTAGCTTCAGTTGCAATAATACTCAACGAAACCCCAGCAAACTTGATTCCATCTTATTCAGAAAGTTTCTATTGATATTTCAGTAAACTTCTTTTAACACAATCGGTCCCCGTTTTATTTTCGCGGTTGAAACAGCATGTAGCGGATTTTTGAATTTGTGTTTAAACAAACATAAACACAAAACGATCAATTACTCTCACCACCAGAGTGAATTATACGTTGCCTGGCATGTTCCGATAGATACGAAACAAAACTCGTTCTGTCTCAATTGGTAGTGTGTAGCTCAAAGACTTTTGATTTCTTTTCCTTTCGAAACCACGTACCTTTTTCGTGTTTACGCCATACACTACCAATTGAGACAGAACGAGTTTTGTTTCGTATCTATCGGAACATATCAGACAACATATAATTCGCTCTGGTAGTGATTGATGCAGTTATCGTCGAGAAATCGGAAAAACTACCAAAAGAGTGATCAGAGGGTTGATATTGCCGTTCCTCTTCCGTGTTACTCCGGTTTGCCCCAATGATGCCAATGCTCGGGAATATTCTACTTCTACTTCGCCTTTTCTCCGAAGGTTATCCTTACAAGAAAGCTTCTGTGAGTAAGTACTGTTCGCCAATGCTGAAGATTGTTTCGAGTAGTATGTATTAAAACAAAAACTTGCGTGTAAATCAATTATAATAAATTCAATGTATCTCATCTTCTTGATTTCATAACTTGTTCTGAATGTATTTACGTGTATAATATATTTATCGACATTACACTTAAAAAACTAACTTAGAGTCCATCAAGTTCCTTCTGAAGAGCCTCAATTTGTGCATTCACAGCGGCCTTTTTGGTTTCAGCAATTTTAGCTGAAATAGCATCTGTATTGGACTCGAAGAACTCAATGACAGCCTTGTTATCTTCATAATCTCCAGAGTACATTGAAGTGAATACACCGGTAGCTGCCGCAGTGTCCATGGAAGCATCAGTCTTCTTGATGCTAGCAACAAAGTCATCTTCCAAGATACGACGCTGTGCAAGGTAGTAGAAGAATTCACGAGCACGGTTCCATGGAACAGCCTGTTTGATGACTCCCTTAGCCTTCATGCGACCAGTCTTGTCATGCAAGTCAGCAAACTCGGTTGCTACCTGGGTGTAAACTCCCTTCAATTCGCTCTCGCGATTGGAAATCTGGTCCTTGATAGAAGCGGTAGTGTCTGCATCGATAGCATCAACACCCTCAAGCTCGCTATCAAGAAGCTGAAGCTGGGGATCCAAACGGTGCATAACATTGACTTGGTCTCTCTCACGGAACTTAACCTCGATAATACCAGCAGGCTCAAGGATACCTCCACGAGAATCGGGATCAGCGTACATGGACATCTTCTCCTCGTTGATGGTAGGATCGACAACAACCCATGATCCTCCACGAAGCTCTCCATGAGGAGGCAAGTAGATGTATACGGGATGCTCGTACTCACGGAGAGCATCAACGATCATAGCTCCGAACTTAAGAATCTCACCAGCCATATCACGGCTTCCTCCACTAAATCCACGCCAGTTAGCAAAAATCATTACAGGCAATCCCTCCTTGTTGAAGTCACGGATAGCCTGTGCAGTCTTATAAGAAGAATCAGGGAAAAGAACCTGTCCAGCCTGTGGAAGAACTGCTTCTCTGGAGTTGGCATCAGCTGGATCAGCTGGAACAACCTGTTCAACCAATCTAGTCTCAACAGCGATGGCACCCATAGGGATACCTCCAAGGCGCCCACGTCCAATAATGACACTCTTACCCCATCCTGCAAGGTACTCCTTGAAACTCCCAACATCGAAGAATCCCTTCTCGTCACTAGTTCCTGCCAGCATCAATCTAGGATCGTAAGGAGTAGGTTTGGGACGGAATTCAACATCACGATCGACGGGATCAGCGCATTCACGGGAAGCAGGAAGTGCTCCAACATACTTGGGAACGAAACTCAACCACTGAATAATGGAAGCAACACCAGCTTGATCATCGTCAACAATTTCGTGAGAAACACCGTTGGGGAACATAATCTGAGGTCCTCCAAGCTGGTCCTGAGAGTTGTAGACATTACGGCCAAGAAGCTTGTTCAAAGCTCCAAATCCGGTCAAAATCATAGGTCCTTGCTTCATCTGAATGATACGCTGTCCGAGACGGACAAGGTATGCTCCAATACCGACACTACGTCCGGTTACGTAACTAAGGGTGAAAATTTCATCGTATGCTCTGGAAGTCTCTCCTGCGATCATACCACTTCCTTGCAAGTTCTCAACTCCGATGCCGTGATTGGTTCCAATGATGTCATCAATTGCCCATCCTTCATCTACTTGGTGAGCATTGACAGTTCCCTCGGGAAGAGCCTTGTAGTCTGCATCAGTCAAGTATAGGTACTCAAATCCCTTGGATGGCGAAGCGCCATCAATGAACTTGATTTGGAACTTGGGCTTCAACTCATCAACGAGTCCGATACGAGCTCCAGCATTACATGCGATGTATACACGGGGAAGACCGTTCGCACGAGCAAATTGAGATGCCTTGAGGTAGTGTTCGTCTTCATCAACTCCAAAGGATCCACTCTGTACAGTAACATCGTTAGCAACAAAAACAACATCACGGCCTTCAGGGTACTCGGGGGTCTTCATGTTGATAACCCAGGAAACCATTCCAAATTTGTTGGTTCCAATGGGTCTCGTTCCGGGAACAAGATTTCCATCTTCATCCTCGATAAGCTCCTGAGAAGAAAAGATTCCAGCGGGAATAGACTTGCTATTGTCATCAAGATCGGTCAAGTAGTTATCCCACTGTTCAATAAGTCCAACTTCAATAAGTCCAAGGAAGTCATAAGCGTAAGTAGAACCAACACGACGGGCAATTGCACGCTTGGTCTGAATGACATTGGATGTAGCATATGGATCAAGTACACAGAGCTCATCCACATTGTCACCAAGAACACAGAATTCCTGGGTAACTCCGGTAATAGGATCAGGTCTTTCTCTAAATGCGGAAGTCTTGAGCCACTCTCCCTCCATGGAGGTAGCAACAAGACGGACAGGTTCGATCACAGGTTTTCCATCCTCATCAGTGGACATTACTCTGACCTTGACCTCGATCTCGTCAACACGAAGCTTGAGAAGACGTGTAGCAAGCTTGCTCTTCAACTGAGCCATGATTTCGCTAAATTTCGCTGCAACCTCTTCAGCGGTGGAGTCTTCGACCTCGGGAAGAGAATGAAGGAAAATACGAGAAGAAGCCTGAGCATTAACCTTGGGGTTGGCCTGGGCCCTAGAGAGTTCATCAAGACCCTGTACGAGTGCGCGACGTGATCCAGACAAGCTAACAATTCCTGGGGCATGAGAAATTCCACGTACATGAACAACCTGTGGTGGTCCACCACGTACAGGCTTCTTCGACTTTTCGGTTCCAAGATAAACCTGTGCGTTTCTCTGAACAGCAGGGAGACGTTCGAGGTTGAAGTTGTCATCAAGACGGCTAAGTTCAAGAAGGTGATGGAAAGTAGGCCTCATATTTCTTCTGAGAGGAGCTTCCTTGAATCCAGCACACTGAGGGAAAGAGTAGTAAAGAGGATCCTTCTTTTCAACAGGAACGCAGAGGTTTACTGTGCGTATTCCAAGCATATTCAATTCCTTGTTCTGGGATTCAAGAGCCTCCTCAATTGTTTTCACATCAGGCTCTCCATCAATGGTAACGAGGTGCAAAACATTAGCAGGGCCTTCGTAGTCTATCTTGGGAAGATCAGTTCCAAAGGCAGTGAGGACATCAGGCAAGACAGATTTCAAATCAGCACTGGATCCCGTGACACGAAGAAGTCCGTGACGGATAACACTCTTTGACTCAGGAATATCAGCAAAACGGAATGACCACTTGCACTGCAGCTGGCCATCGACCTCATCGACGGAAAGACTCATAATTCTGTGTGCACGGTACACACGGCGAATGTAAACCTCAAGGGCAAGAGCGCGAACTTCTGCGCTTTCGTCCTGGAAAAGATAAGACAAGAGATCAACACCAGCAGAAAGGGTTGCACTACGTGCTAGCTTGTCCAAGTCAACATCGTCATCGAGAAGTTGGTGACGAAGTTCTTCAATACGCAAGTCAAATCCAGGTACCTTTGCCTGGCGAATAATGTTCTCAGCAGCAAGAGAAACTTCTCCATATACCTTCGTATCCTCGAACTTGGTAACAGATTCAAGTGCCTCAAGTACAGAGGCTGGAACAGATCCTTGCCCGAAACGATCATTGAAAGTTGCAACCTGTCTCATAAGAGCAATAATGAAATCGGAACGTTTCTTTTGTTGCTGGTGGGCAAGATTGAGAGCGATAACATCATCAAGGCTGTCAGCATTATCCTTAGTCATCTGACGCACGACATCGTCCTTGAGCTTTCCATCAAACATGGCCTCAACGCGTACGAATTCATTAACAGCATTTACAATGGTCTCAGAAGCAGACTCGAGATCTGGGGAACTCTGCATTGCACCAGCAACTGTTGCATCAACGTCACCATCGTATCCAGAAAGAATATTCTGAACAGCTTCCTTCTCGTCGAAAGAGTAAGCTTCCTTTGCAATATCGAAGTCACCTTCGAAGTCAAGAATTTTTTTAACCTTCGATGGATCCTTCAATTCAAGAGTAGCAAGAAGATCTCCGGCGTTGATGACAGTTCCAGTACTGAGGTTCTGTGTGATCTTTCCAGATTCGGTAGCCTTGATAGGCATAATCATCTTCATTGCTTCAACCTCGACGTAAGGCTCTCCAGCCTCAACAGAACCACCATTATCCTGCAAGTAACGAACAACCTTACCAGTTACGTCGGTTCTAAGTTCAGAGGGATCAAAGATGGTAGGCCTGTATTCATATTCGCGCAAAGAACCACACGGGTTAGTTGATTTTTCAGGAATTGTGCTGAACAATGACAATTTTGAAAAAAAGAGACTTACATCAAAACGGTCACTCCATCAACACTGAGACGAAGTCCCAAGGGTTCATCCATTCCAAAAATGCGGTGAAGCTCCCCGTTAAAAGTGGCAAGAAGAGCTCCCTCCGCAGTAACAGTAACCTGGACATCGAAGGACTCTCCACCGAGAGTGAGACGGTAAACGTCAGTAGCAATACGCTTTACATGGAAACCGTACTTGGTATCCTGGTAAGCGATCTCCAAATCAAAAGAGTTCATTCCTGGGATATCAGAAGTGGAAACCTGACCCTTGCGGAAAGATTCCTTGATCTCCTCCGACTCGTTTTTGACATGCTCATAAGCCCTGAGAATAGCAGCAGAGGCAACAACAAGGTGAGGCGGCTGTTCAACAAAAACAGACTTCTCACGAATGATTCCATCAAGCCAACTGGTATCAATGGTATTTTCCTTGAATTCGTCAGTCTCTAAAAGCTGAACAAGATATTCGACAGTGGTACGGATTTCTCCTCTAACCTCAATCTCCTTCAATGCAAGGACCAAAGACTTGCGGGCTTGCTCACGGGTATCACCCTTGGCGAAAAGATGTCCAAACTGCGAATCAGCGAACTCGTGGATTCCTCCATTAGCTCCAACACTGAAGTATCCCCAAACATCGGAAGTGGACTGAAACTTAATTCTCTCAATGGAACCACTAGTGGGCTTGAATCCTTCATCGGGGTTCTCGGCGGTGATACGGGCAGCAATGATGTGCTTGTCAATTTTCTTGTATTCCTCTTCCAAAAAGTCAATTTCATCATCTCCATAGATATCCTCCCTTCCATAAAAACGACGAATCTGAGGGATCTTGTTCAAAGGAATTCCCATAGCAACTTGCAACTGGGTAGCAGGAAGATTGACATCAGTGACACCTTCGGTAACGGGATGCTCTACCTGAAGACGGGGGTTAAGCTCAAGGAAGAAGAACTTTCCAGTATCAGCATTGAACAAATATTCAACAGTTCCAGCACCCTGGTAACCAATGGACTGAGTTAGACGCTGAGCAGCTCTCTCCATCTCACGGAAAGTCTCCCTGGGCGCGATAATAGGAGGACCCTCCTCGAAAATCTTCTGGAAACGACGCTGAGTGGAACAATCACGACCGTTCAGAGCAACAGCATTTCCATGCTGATCTCCAACAATCTGTACCTCAAGATGGCGAGCATTCTTACAAAGCTGCATCAAGAAGATTGGACTTCCAATAACTTCATTCTCTACCTGGATGTAGGCATTACGCAAATCATCCTCGTTGTCTACGAAACGGATACCCTTTCCTCCACCTCCCTCGGAAGCCTTGATCATGATACCATTTTCATATCCAATTTTATTTGCGGCCCAAACAGCCTCTTCAACATCACGGCATGTAGCCTTTTCAAAGGTTTCTTTAGGGATGGTTCCCTCTTCGGTAAGCTCTGCCTGCAAAGGACCATCATCAGGTCCACCGTAAGATCCGGACCATGGGATGGAAGGAACTTTAGCAGTCTGGGCGAGAATGTTAGCGGCAATCTTATCTCCAAGCACGCTCATAACAGGTCCAGTGGGTCCAATGAACTTGATTCCCATGGCATCAAGGGTATCCGGAAGCTTAGGGTTCTCGGAAGCATGTCCCCAACCAGGCCATACAGCATCAACTCCCTGCTCCAGAGCAATAGAAGTGATAACATCAACATTAGCATAGTTATTCAAGTTCTTTCCTCCGGGAACCTCAACAAAAGAATCAGCGAGGCGAATGTACTCAGCATTAGCCTTAATATCTTCAGGAGTGGCCATAGCAACGAACTGGATAGCTCTTTCATCTCCAATCTCCATGTATGCCCACTGGCGCATGGAAAGAATGGACTTGGTAGCAGCCATACCATTGTTAGCAATGAGGATCTTCCTAATGGGACGATCTCCACCGCGAGATTTGACATAGCCCTCAATGGTGGTGATTGTTTCAGAAGTAACATCTTCGACTGTTGCCAAGAGAGGTGAAGTCTGTTTCTCTGCAACATTGAATGGCTTGAGATTGTTTTGAATGGTGTTCTTCCCTACAAAGGGAGCCTTCACTGTTGTTATTGTTGCAATAAATAGTGTCAGATACGGCATTCGATCAGAAAGTAAATGTGATGAGATGGAGTGATAAAGTCCAGATGAAATTGATCTCAATCGTAATAAGAAAGATGTTTTGTTCCGTTTGTTTTGCCCCCCATTAGTACAAACAAAAACCCAAATTCAACGTAAGGAAGCTGTGTTGTTTCGCAATGAAGTTCCGATAGATAGATCGGAATAGGCGATCATTTTTTCTTCGGAAAGAAGTTCTTCGTTTTCCTGTAAATCGCATCTCTTTTGCAAAGATAGATTCCATGCTTTCTAGTTGTCGCGCGTGAAAAAGGGAATCCCGACTGGAATTTTGGAGCTTGACACGAGTACGTGGTGTTCATTTTGAAAACAAATATATCTTATATGCTTTCCTGCTTTCCTGCTACACGTATGGCGTCCGCGTTCCTTCATCAAAAGAAACTAAACATTTTGCTATACAACAAATGCATATGCTTACCATTTGTAGTAAAAGCTGTAGTTGCAGCAACAGCTGCAGCAAGACAGGTTGCCGCAAGGGCATACCTACGTCTCGAGAAAGATGCCATCTTTTTCTCTTCTTCGAGAAAATGACAAGCAGCAAAGATTTGGGACGGGAAAGGACTTTCATCAATCAGTCAGAATGCGTTAGAGTGCGGTGATAGGTTGATGTCGTGTCATCACTCACCTCCCTGCTTTCCCATTCTACCCGATTTACGTCACAAACTACATCACAGACTACGTCATAGTTCTCATTTCCAAGTGCGTAACAATTGCCACCAAGATCTTCAACCGCGACTAGACTCAAAATTGGCGCCTCCTTTTTCCCTCAACATTTTTTGTTTTTTTGTTTTTTTTAATATGCGAGCATGCGATTGATGGATGATCAACAACAACATTTTCAGAACCTAACTAACTGTCCAGAGAACACATCGCAACAAAAAGCACCATGAATCTACGTATCTTAGCATTAAAAATATGCGTAGTGTTTGATGTGTTGCTACTGAGTGGAGCACTCGCTCCCAACGCTCTTCCCAGCAGTATCCTTCCTCCGAAAAGTGTCCCAGCAGTACCTTTATTTGCAAATAAACAAGATTCTGATGAGAGAGGAGGTGCAATTTATCCATCATACAAAAAAGGATTGACAACACTCACCCAATCTATAGAAGAACAATATCGTCTACGGGTCGATGCTGATCCGAATTTTATGTCGAAATCAATTACAGAGGTATTTCTCGCCGCTGCGACGCAACTGACTGCTGAAATTGGTCGCAGAGGTGCAAATCGTGTCATTATCGAGATTGATTTTGTCGTGGCTGGGATATTGACTGCTATTGCGGGAAAATACTATTCAATGTGGAGAACAGCTCCTACCCGTACAGCGAAAAAGGGATCAGACACAGAATCTGGGAAGAAATCATCACTTCCTACAAATGCATTTCAAACGGATCAGCCATATTCCATTCTTCAACGCGGTTTGTCATTCTTAGTCCCAATCCCATCTCTATTTCAAGCGGGTTTTGTAGCAAGTGCACTTGGATATGGATGTACATCCATCCTGATATTCATGCGATCTACATTGGTACCGAGTTATGAGGCAGCTACGATTAATGTCAATATTCTCCATGCATGCTTGTATACTGGAGGGTTTATGGCCATTGTGAGTAACATACGATATCAGCTTTTGCAAGGGGTGATTGAGCCACAAATTATAGAAAGGTTTTTCACGAGATTTCCATTAGTAAAGGCTGCTCTGATTTTTGCGGTGAGACTGGCGAATGGGTTGCTGGGATCTTGTCTTGCGATTGCCGGTATGAAAATGTTTGGTCTACAGAAAGTCAAATGAATCTTTTCTTTCAATACAAATTGCTTTTGAAGGGGGCTTTCTCGCTCTTATCAACTTATATGTAATAAATAATGTAACGCATTACACGTACTGTCTTCTGGGGCTTCGCCACTTCTTGAAAATGCCATTTTTAACAACTCGATTGCAATGAAAGAGTCTTCTTTTTTGGAGATACGATTATTTTATCATGAAGTTCTTATAAACCACGACGTTCAACATTCAATTTCCCATCCAACACCAATCGCAATCTCTCTATAATTGTTTTACCCCATTTCCTATACGCAAACGGAGTTGGATGAAGTCTGTCCTTCATTAGCTCCTTTGATATGTACTTTGAAAACTTTCCATCGCCAAGCTCGGGGTCCTCTTCAACGAATAATCCAGAGGGGTCAAAGTATTCCAGATCCTCATGGAGTTTACAAAATTCTTCCAATTGATTATTCACACTATCAATAGCATCCATAACAGTCTTTTCATCTTCTTCATAAAGACGACCATCTGTCTTTTTACCAACATCTGATCTTGGAAGAAGTCCATTTACAACAATAGTGGATTCAGGACGTATTATCATCATCTCTTCAAGTATCCGCTGAATTCCCATGAATACTACCTCTTCAGAGCATTGCTCTAAATCCCCTTTCAGAAAATCATTTGTCCCAATCAATATCCAATACACTTTAGATTTGAGATTCTTTGGCATTTCTCCATTCCGAATGCGCCAAAGTAGGTTCTGTGACTTGTCGCCAGATATCCCTAGAGCTATTCCATCGAACTCACCACCTTTGTCCATATCAAACAATTCTTCGAATACTTTAATATTGCCCTCTTTCTTTTCAACCTGTTGACCTAATGAAGTGCCCCTCCAGCCCTCTATGATAGAATCTCCCAAGAATACAACATCTGTCTCTCGAAATGGGGACTTTTTGGGCACGTTGTGGTTCCTCGCTAGCTTGATATTCTCAAGGTGGGCTTCCGTCCATGTCTTATGCCCATGACGTGGAGTCGGTTTTAGCGGATTAGCGCACTTACATGTGGTGACATTTGGCTGCATGCACCAATTATTGACTTGGTTCAAACTCATATCCCTCCACCTTGTAAAGTCTGTATTTGTCTTGCTCCTAGTGACCATGTAGAATTTCACACCGAGGACAGAAGCGAAAACGACGAGGAATACCATGGATTTTACCACCCAGGGTTGGCAACTGCAGCATCTCTTCTTTTGCTTTCGTCTGGGAACTTGAATGTGTACCACAGGGGCTTCAGGAAGGAAGGACATGGTCTCTTGGGTGTCGATGTCAGAAAGTGGTTTCATATGACTATCATTGAAGTCGGTTCTAAATCTCATGATGCCGATGGTCTTAGAGGTTGCAAATAAAGAAATGGGGAACAATTTAGTTTCACGTGAAAGATCGAGACGGTTTGACTTGTTGCAATTGAGTAGGGTTCTCTGTAGCAAGGCAGGTGATTGCTTTGTGGAATCAGGGATCTCGGAATTATTATGTGATCAAAATGCCTCTGTTGTTCTTTTGTGTGCCGGCTAGAAGCCTCTCGCTACCGTGGCGCGTGTAGCAAGCTATCGAGCTTACAACTACGAGTAACTTACACAAGGCACGCGCGTAAAAAGATATGAACAAAACAAAAGAACACTCAAAAATGTTGAAAATAGTTGGCAGTGAATCGGATTTGTGCAAAACAACTGGTACCGGCTTTCGAAGACTCAAATTCACCTCTGAAATACTACCGAACCAAGCGATAGCATGCTCTAACTTGTCATTATGGACTTTGTAACTACGTCTTCTCCTTTGAGGGCGCGAAAAACATGGATGTGGATAAACGCAGTTTGTCTTGCATGGTCAATACTTCTATTCATAGAAATAATTTTCACACTTGGACCGCCGGAAAGGCTCGAAGGAACTCGTGCATATCTCACATATAGCGTTGGAACAACCCTTGTGTGGGTGGTAGAAGTTGGCTTGACCGTGCTTGGTATGGAGCAATCGATTCTGAGCAGGCGGGATCTATTTGAACTAGCTGTTGCGGTCTTTTTTCTTATTGACTCGATGAGGTTATTTTTGGATTGGTACAAGGCCGATGTGGATGTAGGTGGAAAAAGTCTAGATATTCTCATTAATTTCGCAGCGTATGTCTATCAGTTGAGCAAGTTACGGGAGTCTCCAGTGGGTTCAGATGATTATTTAGACACACTCGTAGACGAGGAGGCAAAAGAAAAGACTCAAAGACGTGACGATTCTTCGAGTTCGAAAGCTCTTGTTTGAGGCTTAAAGTCTACATCTCTACGCGTGTACATATATTTGATGTTTTTAAATGCCAAAAATGTTTTCCGTGTTATCATATGTGGTACATACATCCTTAGAACAATTCATTCCAGATAATCAGTCGCAACATCAAAACTATGATTTGCTCTCACCCTTGCGTGGAAGTAGAAAGACGTCGTCAGGTGCCTGTTCTCCAAGACGTTTTGCGACATATTCTCTTGGAACAACTCGGATTTCTCTCAAACCCATAAATCTATCCAACTTTACAACACATTTATTACTTCCATCGGGATAAATCCCAATCATAATACCAGTTTTTCCCATATCAGGACCCTTTGCCAATACAATCAAATCTCGAACCTCTGCTGGATCCTTGGTGGGGTTACTATACACCAATGAATCGAGTGAAACCCCCTTAAAATAATCCTCATTGGTCACAGTGGCATCATAGTAAGTATAAAGCCCACCCACATGTAAATAACGATCGAAATGAAGAGACATATCAGAGTATGCAACATAAGCTTCATCCAACGATCTTCTGGCAGTTGCTTGCTTCAGCCGTTCGACAGAAGCAAAGAAACGACCAACTTCGTAACGAAGAGCAACACGTAGACCTTGATCAACGGATGCTTCTGTCGAAAATGCGCTATCGGTGAATGCAGTAAATACTGGAACGTAGGAACGGAGTTGGTCTGGGAACTGTTCCACTAGATCCCATCTTTCTTGCATTAAATCGCGTTGCAGCTCATCCTTGAAATAGGGTAAAGACCATTGTTTCTGTTAGTAAAAGCTATTGACAGGGTTGTGAAAGTTCTTGTTGCAAATTAGATCATATAAAACTTACCATGATATTACCCACAG